>Ga0233441_1000345_pt1 | contig 59082 bp, 56 predicted proteins | sample SI_123_September_4_FD_182781 | JGI IMG/M metagenome (GOLD analysis project Ga0233441, IMG submission 182781) | Seawater microbial communities from Saanich Inlet, British Columbia, Canada - SI_123_September2016_135_MG | ecosystem: Environmental > Aquatic > Marine > Inlet | place: Canada: British...
TATTAATAGGCTTTTATTGAGAATGAATATAGAAAATATATTTACACCTTCATATGTTTCACTATTTTGTATAGAGTTATGAGTTTAATTGCTCTGTAGTATGTGGTTTTGGTTTTATTATGCTATTCGTTGATTAATATTATTAGGTGCAAAAGTTAAGAGATTTACTTAACGATAATGATTTAGAAGAATATGAATGGTAGTAGATATCAAAAGGTATGAGATTTATCTTGTTAAGTTAAATCCAACTGTTGGTTCTGAAATTCAAAAGACTAGACCATACATAGTGATTTCTCCAAACGAAATGAATGTTTTAAAAACAGTCATTATCTCTCCAATGACTTCTAAGGGCTTTGACTTTATATTTCGACCTAAAATAAAATTTGAAAAAAAAGATGGTTTAGTATTATTAGACCAGATTAGAACAGTTGATAAAACAAGACTTGTAAAAAAGCTTGGGGATGTTGATACAGCAACGTCAAAAGAGATTTCAAAAATGCTTGTTAATATGTTTGAACTGTAATTATATGATAATAAAACGCAGGAGCCAATATTTGACCCAACAACTTGCACCCCAACATCTCCACTTTTGAGATATAAACAACAAATATGATATAACAAAACTTTGGAGAGAAATAATTTACCCTAGCGAGCAAAACTATTTCTCAAGTCAACCGTTAATCAAGTATAACTTATGTTAGAACTGTATCATTCCATTTACTGGAGAAGAAGCAGTAGCATAAGGCTTCTTAGGAATACGTCCTGCAAGGTATGACATACGACCAGCACGAACAGCATGCTTCATAGCTTCTGCCATAATCATAGGGTTTTGTGCTTGAGCGATAGCAGTGTTTGTAAGCACTCCATCAGCACCTAACTCCATTGCATAAGCCGCATCAGAAGCACAACCAATCCCAGCATCAACAATGATAGGAAGATTTACAGCCTCACGAACAAAAACAATGTTGTAAGGATTTTGAATTCCAAGACCCGAACCAATAGGCGCAGCAAGAGGCATAATAGCATGTGCACCAGCATCTTCTAAACGCTTAGCCATAATCGGATCATCTGAAGTATAAGCCATAATAGTAAAACCTTCTTTAGATAAAACTTCACAAGCTTTAATAGTCTCTAAAACATCAGGATAGAGAGTTTTAGTAGTATCTCCAATAACTTCGAGTTTTATCAGGTCTATTCCAGTTGCTTCGCGAGTAAGTCTAAAAGTAGTTATAGCCTCTTCAGCAGTTACACATCCAGCAGAATTTGGAAGAAATTTTACATTAGTTCCAGCGAAAGTATCACGAAGATTTTCTTTATCTGGATCTGTGATGTTTAAACGACGTACCGCAACTGTTATAAGTTCACTTCCCGATGCAAGAGTTGCTTCTTTTGTAGTTTCAAAAGAGTCATATTTTCCGCTTCCAACGATTAAACGCGAGCCTAGTTCATATTTTCCGATTTTTAAAATGTTATCCATTAATTTTCCTTACTTATTAGTGAGTTTATAACATAAGCTTTCTTAGACTTTTGTTATGATTTTTACTCTTCTATATATCTTGAGTATTTTTTATTATTTTTCTTAGATTTATACATAGCATTATCCGCTTTGAGTATCAGTACATCTGCATCTATACCATCATCTGGGTAAAGGCTAGCACCAATTGAAGCTTTTATGGGAAGTTGGTGGTCCTCATAAGAAAATACTTCTGAAATCGAGTCGTGAATTTTATCTATAATTGTCTTTATTTCATCTTCAGATTGAAGATCGGCTAAAATAGCGACAAACTCATCTCCTCCAATTCTAGCACAAGTATCTGAATCTCTAAGAGCCCCGGAAACTCTTCTTGAAAACTCAACAAGATAGGCATCGCCAAAAGCATGTCCATAGTCATCATTAATATTTTTAAATTTATTTAAGTCAAAGAAAAGAACACCTACTAGCTTGTTATTTCTTTTAGATTTTCGTATTTCATTTTCTAGCCTATCTAAAAAGAGTGTTCTATTTGGAAGGCCAGTTAGTGCATCATGAAGCGATTTATGCTTTGTTTTTTGGTGCTCCTTATGTGTGAAAGATATGTCACTGATGACAACGCCAAAAACATTAGTACCAATGTTTATCATTTTAACTTGAAAGAAAGAACCGTCTTTATTGAGGCTATCAACAAAGACAATCTCACTTATTTCATTATGCAGTAACTCGCTTGACTTTACTTGAACAGTGGCAAGATTTTTTCTGTTTAAATAGTATAAAAAGTTGTTGATATTATCTCGAATATCTAACCAAGGCCTATTATGCTCTTGAATGATAAAATCATATGAGAGCTCTAAAACAACTTCATTGAGAGTATCGAGTGTCTTGAAAAATTTCTCTTGTTTTTCTTTGATTTTTATATTTTCGACCATTAAAGAGTGTGCTTGTTGAGAAAGGTTGCAAATTTCATCATCATATTCGTTAATCTTTTCAAAGATCTCATCCTTAATATGTCCATCTGAAAGGTAAGAATAAAGATAATCTTCGAAGTATTTAAACCTACGAATTCTTCTTTTAACAAGTCTTCTTACAACTATATGGTTACAGAACATTATGATGACTAAAAGAGATAGGGGGTAGGTTAAAAAGCTATAGTAAGGGGTAGAGGGTAAAAAATCCAGAAGGTAGTGTTTGTTTTTGTAAAGTGGGTAGATAGGGATACTTTTGGCAAAAACAACATTACTAAGAATATGAATTTTAGAAGTGTAGTCTGGAGTAGTAGTTCCAGTATAGATATCACTAGATGAAAAGTCATGCAGTTTTAAAAGATGATGTTCATACTCTTTTAGTTCATTTTGTAAAAAAGATGCATACATCGAATGAGAAAGTAATAGAACAACAATAATTAATATAGTATACATAAAGAGTAGATTTTTTTGTATTTCTTTCTTAAAAGAATTTTTCACTGGATACCCCTAGTTTTGTGTGCTAATTTATTATAGCATCTCTATCATGGTTATCATGTTTTGGGGTGTCAAGGAAAAGTCATTTCCCTTATGCATTTTAGCTAAAAGTGTATGTGTTAAAGAAGCATGGATTGAAGCATCTAAAGCAGAATATCCTTGTGCTAAAAGCCCACCAATTAGCCCACTAAGGACATCTCCACTACCACCTTTAGCTAATGCCCCAGTTCCATTACTATTGATATAAAACTCTCTGTTATGTGCAATAATAACATTTGCACCTTTGAGTAATAGTGTTACATTTGGATACAACTGAGAAAAGAGTTCTGCATAGTGAAAGCGATTTTGTTGCAGTTCTACCACAGAGATGTCGCAAATAGTAAGAAGTTTTAAAAGAAAGGTGAATTCTTTAGGATGGGGTGCAATAACGACATCTTGTCTCTGCAAAACTTGCTTGATTTCATCCATATAAAATATATCAGCATCACAGATAATAGGTAGTGAGTTGCCTAAAAAAAGAGCTAAATCTTTTTTTGAGAAGGAATTACCTAAACCCATACCTAAAGCAAGAGCAGTCGTGTTTTTTGGCAAAGAGTTACTTGACATAAGAGAGTAGGGAAGTTCTACTGGAGTTGAATTCTTCTCGTGGACTAGTGTTACAAGACCGCTGCCAAACTTTAAAGCAGAGAGCCCACTCATTATACTAGCACCACTTTTTTCTCCTAAAGCAACAGATAGGTGACCGTAAGTCCCTTTATGAGAATCTTTTTTTGTTCTAAATGGAAGTTTTAAATCTTGTTCTTCGAGTAGGTGCCATGGTGTAGTTGTTTCATAAATCCTGCGAGAAACACCTAAGTCTAAGACTTTTATCTCTCCTACATACTCTTTGGCCTCATCAAGAAAGAGAGACTTTTTAAGAGCACCCATAGTCAGTGAGATATCTGCTTTAAAAATGTTCTTTGCACAGGTTCCATTGCTCTGAAGTCCAGAGGGAATATCACAAGCAATTTTAAATGCTTTTACTTGATTTACATTAAGCATTAAAGCAGATAAATTTTCATCAAACTCACCCTTAAACCCTGTACCAACTAAGGCATCAACTAGAACATCACATTCGCTGAGTTTGGTACACTCATTCACACCAATACTTCTAGCTCTTTGGAGTTGAAGTAGTGCCATTTTTGATTTTGGTTCTTTGGCAAGAAGTATTTTTACATCATAATCAAAACTAAGTAAACGCGAGAGGGCTATGCCATCAGCACCATTGTTACCGCTACCACAGATAATAGTTATTGTGCTAGATAGGGGAAAGTTTTCTTTTATGTAAGAAGCCATACCATTAGCAGCATGCTCCATTAAAATATCTTCGCACAAGCCAAACTCTTCATAACAGCGTTTATCTAGGCTTGAGACTTCTTGGAAGATTTTTTGCATTTTCTACTCTTCTATTATGTACTCATCGATATTAACAATTTCACTTTTTATACTATTAAAAAGCAGAGTAGGACTATCTTTTCTAAACTGATAATAAAATTTATTTTTGTTAAATGTTTTGAGAACTGCTGTGTTAAAGTAGTTAAGGTTTGAACATTTACCTAGATATAAAAAAGAAAAAAGTAGTTTTATTTGCTGGCTTTCAAAAATTGCATGTGGTTGTGCTAGGAAAGTAAAACCATATTTTTGCATATTCATAAGACTTAGCATATAGAGTAGAAAATCTTCAAATTTTGTATAAAAACCATTAAGATTTTCAATATCGTGGAAAAAATAGTAGTAGTTTTCTAGAAGTTCTACTTTTGCAATTGTTGCAGAAAGTCTACTTCTTTCATCTTTTTTATTTGAAAAATATTTAGGATTAACAGCCATATAAATATGTTTTCTTGCATCTACAAGCTTTTGAAATTCTTCTTCAAATTCTGCTGATTCTTCAAATTTGATATAGTTAAAATCTTTGTCTTTGTAACGAAGTTCAATATTATCTTCAAAAGAGTCCGAAAAATCCATGTAAAATGTAGGAACAGAGCTGTCTATTGCAAAGTTTCTAAGCTTACAAGCAAGGTTAGTCTTTCCAGAACCTTCTTCTCCTATGATGAGAGTGTTGAGTGTTAGTTGACGTTTTTCTAGTTTTAAAGCACTTATTTTATTTGTATATTTACCGATTTCATTTCTCAAAGTTGTTCTCCATTTGTCTTTACATTGAAGTAATTATAGCTTATGTAATCTAAAACGCTATAATACAATTATGAATTACAAAACAATTGCACAAGAGACTTTAAACATAGAAGCACAAACACTATTAAACGCCGCGACTTTAATAGATGATGTGTTTGATAAAGCTGTTGATGTTATATTAAACTGTAAGGGAAAACTCATCATTACAGGTGTTGGGAAAAGTGGGCTTATAGGGGTTAAAATGGCCGCTACATTTGCTTCTACTGGAACACCTAGCTTTTTTCTTCATCCAACTGAGGCACTTCATGGTGACTTAGGAATGTGTGACAAAAATGATGTTGTGATTGGAATTAGTTACAGTGGCGAGAGTGAAGAACTGAGTTCTATTTTGCCACATATAAAACGCTTTAATGTCCCTCTTATCGGAATGACAAAAAATGCAAACTCTACGCTTGGTACTCAAAGTGACTTAGTTATTAAAATAGTGGTTGAAAAAGAGGCTTGTCCTATAGATACAGCACCTACAAGTTCAACGACATTAACTCTTGCTCTTGGTGATGCACTAGCTGTTTGTTTGATGAAGGCAAGAAACTTTCAAAAAAGTGACTTTGCCTCTTTTCACCCTGGTGGAGCCTTAGGTAAAAAACTTTTTGTAAAAGTTTCAAACCTTATGCAAACAAAGAACTTACCTGTTATTAACAAAGACACTAAAGTTAAAGAAGCGATTTTAATCATTAGCGAGGGGCGTTTAGGTACAGCTCTCATAGTTGACGAAGATAATAAACTCTTAGGACTTATGAGTGATGGCGATGTTCGTCGTGCTCTTTTAACTACTGAGTTTTCACTTGAAGATGAAGTTTTTAAGTATGCAACTATAAATCCTATGAGTATTGACAATGAAGATATGCTAGCAAGTGATGCACTTGTTTTGATAGAAGAAAAAAAGATACAACTGCTCGTTGTTACAGATAAAAACAAAAAGATAAAAGGCGTTCTTCACATTCATACGCTGATTGAAAAAGGAATATCATAATATTATGATGAGATTAAACAAATTTATAGCACACTATTCAACATATTCACGTCGCGAGGCGGACAAAGTTGTTCAAGAAGGCTACGTAAGAGTAAATGGCGAGATCCAAGAGAATCCTGCAACACAAGTTGACGAAAAAGCTGATGTAATCTACGTAAGTGGAAAACTCATAAGTCGTCAAGAGAAGTACACAGTAATAGTTTACAACAAACCAAAAGGTGAGCTTGTAACGAAAAATGACCCTAAAGGGCGTAAGACTATTTATGATTCACTAGGGAAAGATTTTAAGCACTATATTCCAGTTGGGCGTTTAGACTTTGCTAGTGAGGGAGTTCTTTTACTAACTGATGCTTCTCACGTAGCAACTGCACTAATGGAGTCAGACCTTGAGCGTCGTTATAAGATAAAGATAAAAGGTGAAGTGACGTCAGAGATGGAACATGCAATGTTAAATGGTATGTTTGTTGAAGATGCAACGGCTGGTGGTCATTCACACTCTAAGATAACTTCAATGGAATTCAAACCATTTTTAGGATATCAAATTCAAAAAAATGCACACAACTATTCGACATTAAAAGTTGCTATTTCTGAGGGAAAAAATCGTGAACTTCGTAGATTTTTTGCTCACTTTGATGCAGAAATAGCAGACTTGAAACGCGTTAGTTTTGCAGAAGTAGAACTAAACAATCTTCCAGAGGGTAAAACAAGATTCTTGACTCGTAGCGAATACTCGGCTTTGTTTACATTCTTAAAATCAGGAGAAAAATTAGCTCGTGAAATGGCGGGAAATCAGCCTAAACCAGCATTTAAAGCTAAATTTAACAAGCCTAAACCTGCTCCTAAACCTAGAGGGGATTCTAAGTCAAATCCAAGAGGCAAAGGCAAGAAGTAAGTTGTCTGATTTTACACAACTTCTTCGTCCATCTACATTTGATGAGTTAGTAGGTCAAGAGCACTTAAGCTCGCCTACTTCTCCACTTCGAATTCTTTGTGAAAAATTTGCACTTGGCCATAGTTTTTTTTATGGTCCTGCTGGAACTGGAAAAACTTCTATTGCGAGAATCATTGCAAAAACTATGGATCTTCCATTTTACGAGTTTAATGCAACCTCACTAAAGATAGACCAACTTCGTAAAATATTTGAACAGTATAAAAATGCTCTCCAAAAACCTCTTATATTTATAGATGAGGTTCATAGACTTGCGAAAAATCAACAAGAAGTTCTACTTCCAGTTATGGAAAATAACTCCGTGTTAGTTATAGGTGCTTCAACAGAAAATCCATTTTACTCATTAACATCTGCAATTCGTTCGCGTTCAATGCTTTTTGAACTAAAGCATATAACTAACGAGTCATTATCAAATCTTTTACAAAGAGCACTTCAAGTAAATAGTTTAGAAGTAGATGATGAGGCTAAAGAGTATTTAGTAGCGAGTAGTGGAGGGGATGCACGTGCAATGCTCAAACTTTTGGAGTTTGCTTCAAATCTAGATAGTAAAATTAGTATTGACACTTTAAAGTCCCTTCGTCCACATGCACTCGCAGCAGGCAGTAGTGAGGCTGGCGTTCATTACGACTTGGCATCTGCTCTCATAAAATCCATTCGTGGTTCTGATGCCGATGCAGGTATATACTACCTTGCAAGGTTGATAGACGGTGGAGAGAGTGCAGAGTTTATAGCACGGCGTTTAGTAATACTAGCGAGTGAAGATGTAGGAAATGCTAATCCTCAGGCACTTACTCTTACAACTTCTACATTAACAAGTGTGAGTAAAATAGGGTATCCAGAAGCGAAAATCATTTTAGCTCAAGCCGTCATTTATCTCTGCGCATCCCCAAAATCAAACTCAGCATATATGGCAATTAATGAAGCCTTAAACGCAGTCAAGAATGGATTAGTGCTAGAAATACCTCCATATTTACAACAAACTAAAACAACACTCTCGGATGACGAATCACCATATCTCTATCCACATGATTTTGGTGGTTATGTAAAACAAGAGTATTTATCTCAACCAGTTAAATTTGTAGAGCTAAAGAGTATTGGTTATGAGAGGAAAATGAAAGAGTGGTTGGATAGTTTAAAAAGATTTAACATAGAATAACATTTTATTTAATCTTTCTTGTGCTATATTATAAAAAAGTTTTATAGGGTTTAATAATGTCAAGGTCAAGTAATAATTTTGAAGTAATAATAGTTGGAGCAGGTATATCTGGTGCTGCATTAGCATATGAGTTGGCTCGATATACTAATGTTGAAAGTATTGCTATAGTAGAAAAGTATGAAGATATTGCAACTCTTAATACAAAAGGTACTAGTAATTCACAAACTATTCATGTTGGAGATATTGAGACCAACTATACATTAGAAAAAGCAGCTATCACAAAAAGAACAGCTAAGATGGTTGAGTTGTACTGTTTAGAGCATAAGTTAGAAAACAAAGCAATGTTCTCACATCAAAAAATGGCACTTGGTGTTGGTGAAGAAGAAGTAGAGTTTTTACTGCAAAGGTATGAAGAGTTTTCAGAGCTATTTCCATACTTAGAGGTTTGGGATAAAGATAAGTTAAAAGAACTAGAACCAAAAGTTGTTTGGGGGCTTGATGGGAAGGAACGCCATGAGCCGATAGTCGGTATAGGTGCTCGTAACCAATGGACAACTGTTGATTATGGTGTTTTAGCTAAAGATATGATTCAAAAGGCTAAAGAACAGCCTAACACAAGAGTTGAACTAATATTAGAAACAGAGGTACAAACACTTGAGAGAAGTGGTAAACGTGGATATAAAGTTCTAACTAAAGAAGAAAACCTTTATGCTGACTTTGTAGTTGTAAATGCTGGAGCACATAGTCTTTTTCTCGCACATAAAATGGGATACGGACAGAATTTAGGATGTTTACCAATAGCCGGAAGTTTTTACTTAACAAATGAAAAGATGTTAAATGGCAAAGTTTATATGATTCAAAACAATAAGTTACCATTCGCAGCACTTCATGGTGACCCTGATGTTCTAGCAGATGGAAATACTCGCTTTGGTCCAACTGCTTTAGTTCTACCAAAACTAGAACGTTTCAAGCCTGGGACCTATCTAGACTTTTGGAAAACACTTCGCTTTGATATGAAAATTGCTAAGGCCTTATGGAAACTACTTAAAGAGTCCGATATTCGTAATTACATATTTCGTAACTTTCTATTTGAAGTCCCATATTTCAATAAAATATTGTTTTTAAACGATGCTAGAAAAATTGTTCCATCACTAAAAAAAGAAGAGTTCATTTATGCCAAAGGTTTTGGTGGTGTTCGTCCCCAGGTTATAAACAAAGATGAGGAAAAGCTAATGCTTGGAGAAGCTTCTATAAATACAGGAGAGGGTATTATATTTAACATGACCCCATCTCCAGGTGCTACAAGTTGTCTTGGAAATGCAGAGAGGGATTTACGTTTTGTTGTAGCATACTTAGGTAAAACATTTGATGAGGATAGATTTAAAGAAGAGCTTACTGAGGGTGATTATTGTGTTCTTCCTGAGCCTGTTGCAGCTGAAAAAGTAAATGCGAATAAAATTCGTGAAGCAATTCGTAGAACACATGAAGAGTATTATGTAGAGCATGTTCAAGGTGAACCAAATGAGAGTTTCTGGGATAAACCACATAGTAAGATATAAAATAATTAAAGAGAGTTAAATGACTTTTTTGCTCTCTTTATAAAAGAGAGCAAGTCCGCGTTTAGACTTGCTGTCTAACTCATACGAAATTAATTTTAAGTACCCTAAAACATCTTTTTTTGAAACTTCAGTTTTCTGTGATGCTTGTTGTAAAATATACTGAGGGATTTTAACCTTAGATTTTAAAAACTCTTTTTCTATTCTCTTATAGAGTTTTTTATCTTTATGATAGCAAAGTAAGGCAAAGACAAAGGGAAGTTGGTACTTATCATGCCAAATTTCTGCCAAGTCAAGATAGTTACTATTTTCTAGAGAATACCTTAATGCTTTATCTCCAATGAGTACTTCACCTTGTATGCCTAAAACATCCGCTAAAACATTAGACGAAGCAGATTCTAAATCTTTTTTAGAAGTTACTGATGGGATTATAATAACACTTTTCACATGTTTTTTTGCGATAATTCCAAGCGAAACATACTTACTCTTTTTTGCACTTATACTTGATATAAACGCAGCATCAACCCTGCGTTTATGAAAAGCAGTGTTTACCGTTGAGGGAACACCGCGTTTATATTCCATACTCATTTTTGAGGCGCTATTCTTGATAAATCGCTTCATAAAAACATGAAAAGGTAAAAGATTGAGATATTCTATTTTTCCAAAAATCATGAGGGAATTATACACTGCTTAACTTATCTTAGATATAATCACAATAATAATTATGAAGGTAAAAGAGATGATAAGAGTTGAATTTTTAGGACCGATACAAAAGCCAAGCCTAGAGTTGGACATACAAAACCTAAGCGAACTAGCAGCAGTTTTGCAGCAAGATGACGAGATGAGTGAGTGGTTAACTAACTGCGCGGTTGCTGTAAATGACACTTTAGTTTCTTCTCTTGAAGTTCCTTTAAAAGATGGAGATAAAGTTTCTTTACTTCCTCCTGTTTGTGGTGGTTAGTCAGTGTTAAGTTTATATGATGGGGCTTTAGATGTTCCAGTAATACTAAAAAATTGGTACGAAGAAGAAGCAACTAATAACTATGGCGCTTATATACCATTTGTTGGAACCGTAAGAAGTGAAGATGGCATAGATGGGCTAAGTTTTGACATATATGAGCCTATACTGAATTCTTGGTTTTCATCATGGCAAGAAAAAGCAAAAGCGAAAGGTGCAGTTATTAAGATGGCACATTCTCGTGGAGATGTTATGCTTCACGAGTCCTCTTACATCGCTTCTGTTTTTTCACCTAAACGCAGGGTTGCACTAGAGTTTATAGATGAGTTTGTTGAAGACTTTAAAGCAAGTGCTCCCATCTGGAAGTATGACTTACTTAATGGGAAAAGAGTGTATGCACTTGATCGCTCAACTGCTATTAAAGGTAGTGGAATTTTAGGAGAAAAGAAATGAATTTTATCTCATACGAAGCTAGTAAAAATATGCTCGATTTACTTGAAGTAAATGCCGATCGATTTGAAAGAGTACCTCTGAGCTCGGCTCTTGGTCGTATCTTAGCGGTAGACATTGTGGCAAAGTTTAACGATCCTCAGTTTCCAACGGCATCAATGGATGGTTATGCTGTTAAGCATGAAGACTTGGCAGCTGGAGCGATCTATGTTTTAGGAGACAACCCTGCAGGACATGATGAAACTCGTGTGATTGAAAATGGCGAATCTATAAAAACTTTTACCGGTTCTATGATGCCTACAGGTTCAGATACTCTTATTCAGATAGAAAATGTAACTTATAAAGATGGTAAGATTACTATTGATGAAGAGGTTGTAAAAGGTTTCTCTGTTCGCCCTATTGGAGAAGGCTACAAATCTGGAGAGGTTCTTATTGAAGAGGGAACTAAAATAGGTTTTGCAGAAATCGGTGTGATGGCAGGACTTAATCAAGTGATGGTGAAAGTTGTAGTTCGTCCTCGTGTGGCAGTTATAGCTACAGGAAGTGAAATCTTAGATCTTGGCGAAAATAGTGATAATCCAGCTCAGATAAGAAGTTCAAACAACTATACATTGGCAGCACTTTTTGAGTCAGTAGGGGCAGAAGTTATTCAGCTTGGAACAGCCCCTGATGATAAAGATGCAATAATGAAAACATTTAACACAGCCCTAGAGAGTGCTGACATCCTTGTAAGTACTGGCGGTGTAAGTGTTGGTGATTATGACTTTGTAAAAGACATTGTGCCGCGTTTAGGTGCTGATGTCGTTTTTAAAGGGGTTGGTATAAAACCTGGTCGTCATATAATGGTGGCACAAAAAGAGAGTAAATTTATCTTAGCACTTCCAGGGTTTGCTTACTCTTCTACTGTAGCAGCAATTCTTTATGCTATTCCACTTATATCGAAGATGTTGAAAAGTGCAATACCATTTAAAATAGTAGCTGCAAAACTACAAGAAGACTTCAATAAACGCAGTCGTTATACAGAGTTTACAGCTTGTAATGTTCTCATAGAAGATGGACAATATCTTGTTAACTTTGAAGGAAAGAAAGTTGGAAGTTCAGCAATACTTACTAATATGTTAAATGATAGCGGACTGATGATAGCAGGAGAAGAAGATAAGTTTTTAGAGAGTGGAACTTATGTAAATGTTATTATATTCGAGAAGTAAAAGGTTACTTATGAAGAAAAGCTCTTATCACAGCTAAGAGCATAACTATTCATAAAGTGTAGATAAAATTTGTGAAACTTTATATATTTTGTAAAGCTTTCACCCTGTAACTTCGTCTATGAATATCACAATACCCATGTTTTTTAATCATATCAATATGCAAGGCAGTTCCATAACCCTTATGTTTTTCAAAGCCATATTGAGGGTATAGTAGAGAATCCTTTATAATATTTCTATCATGTGTTACTTTTGCTAAAATTGAAGCTGCACTCACTTCTGGCACTTTCCCATCTGCTTTTACCATAGTGACTAATCCTTCCACACCAAAAGTAGTATTTCCATCAAAAAGATACTCACTTGCATCAAGTTTAGACTTTATCTCATTTAGTGCCTTATTCATGCATTTTGATATTCCCTCTTCATCTATCTCTTTAGAAGATATAACAACTATATGATTTAGAGTGTTTGGCAGTATAGCCTCAAAAAGCTTATATCTTTTTTTTTCACTAATCTTTTTGGAATCGTTAAGACCATCAGTGGGGATTCCAGAGTTAAACATACATCCAGCAACAACTAAATCTCCTGCAATAGGACCACGACCAGCTTCATCAATTCCGCATAACATATATCAATCTCCTAGTGCCCAAATATCAAAGGGTATTATATCAACTTGAGAGAGAGGATGTGATATATTCCCCTCCTTATTCATAGTTATAACTGTTACTTTCTTTATAGAGTGGGTAAATATAAACGCTTCAATACTTTCTAGTTTTTTAAAGAGTCTTCGTTCATCGACAAAAGGTTTACATATTGTATTTGATTTGAGTAGTTCAAGGTAAACCATATTTTCAAAGAGGTGCCCAAAGTTCTTCTCTATCGAGGAAATACAAAAAAGTATCCTACTCCTACAATATTTATTCTTGATGAAAAATCTGTTTGCTAAATAATAAGTGAAATTATTTTAGGATATTTTAGTAAAAGTTGGTTTTTCAGCAATGACTAAGTAAAGGCCAATAGATTTTTTACTAGAACTTTATAATTGCATCTAACTGAACGCGCTCATAATCTGTACCCTCAGCTTTAGCATCTTTACTCGCATAGCGTGTATTATAGAACATAGTAGCTGCAAGATATGTGTTCTTACCAAATTTATATTTTGTTCTGATAGCATGACCTTTTGCAGCTGTACCACCACCCATGTTATCTGAGTCAGAGTGTGCACCAAGTGTTGCATCTTCTTGTAAGTCTGTGTAAGAATACTTTAACTGCCAGTCATGAACTTTTTTAGCCTTACCAACTTGAAATGCTACGTCATATCCAAAATTTTTCTCAGTTGCAGCAGTATTATATGCTACTCCAGCAGCTAGTGCAAGTGGAAAACCAAGTACATTTTTGAATTTAAGTTCAGCAAATCCTTCAGCGATATGATAATCATTCACAAATGTACCATCTTCTTTTACTATTGCTCCGCTGGCATCTACCATAGTATTACCCATACTCGAAGTTTTATTAGAAGTATAAAGAGACGTATTTCCTTTTACGCCATCATAGTAGTAAAAACCTGCACCTAGATTAAGTTTTGTGCTTTCGAACTTAGTTGTTCTTACATATTGTGCTATAACAAGATTTATAATATCTTTATTTACAGAAGCCTCTGCCAAATTAATTTGATTAGCCCCAAGAGTGATCATATTTGATTTATCGTTGTATTGGTAGTTAATACCATCTAATGAAATATCATTATCCCAAACAAGTTGTGATTTAATAGGTCTATACATCATATATGGTGATCTACCTACTTTGAGAGTAGAATTACCGAATGTATAATCAAGTGCTACGGCATTGAATCTCATTGAGTCTACAAAGTACTCTGAAAGAGCACGAGGATTCTTCTGAGTAATAACACCATTTTTCACTTCTTGCTCTACAAAAGTTTGGTTACCTGAAGTTGGATTAGCGTTACCACTTCTCATACCAACTTCTAATTGAAGATGATCTGTAATATCAACATGTGCACCTAGTCTTAAACGGTATCGACCAAGATACTGGAGTTTTTCACTACCATCAGAGTAGTAATACTCTTTACTCTCATATCTTATTCTTAAATCACCTTTGAAATGAAACCTGTCCTGGAAGTCTTTTTCATGTACGTCAGTTGCGTCTTTCACTACTTCTATACGTTCAATAGGATGATCTATATCTGATTCAGCCATTGCTAAAGTAGTGAGCATTAGAGTAGATAAAATAATTTTTTCACAAAAACCATTTAGTGGTTTTTTGCGCTGTAATTTATTACTTGTCATTTTTAATTCCTGTTTTTTTGTTTGTTGGCGACATTATAGAGTCAGTCAGTTACACTTTGGTTACATGATTTATTTCAAATGTAACCAAAACGCAACCAAGGAGTTTTATAATTCGGCTATCTAAAATATAAAAGGTATGTCAAATGATAAGTATAAAAGTACTTAAAATCGTAGTTGCAAGTTCAATTTTAGTTTCTGGTTTAAACGCCAACGATATTTTAAAAGGAAGTGGTGCGTCTTTTCCTTATAGTGTATATCAAAAATGGATCAAAGCTTACAACACTGATACTGATGTAAAAGTTGATTACATTAAGAAGGGTTCATCTAAAGGTATCAAAGACGTAAAAGCAAGAGCTGTTGATTTTGCTGGAACAGATAAGCCACTTTCTCCTAAAGTTTTAAAACAAAATGGACTTTATCAATTCCCAGGTGTAGTTGGAGCAATTACTATGGGTTATAACCTTCCAGGTATTGACTCTCTTAAACTAAGCAGAAACGCAATCGTTGCTATAGCTTCTGGAAAAGTTGCTTACTGGGATAATGAAATTATCTCAAAAGAGAATGCAGGTGTAAAACTTCCACATGAAAAACTTACTTTTGTACACCGTGCAGATGGAAGTGGAACTACTTATAACTTCACATACTACTTAAGTAAAGTTTCTAAGGATTGGAGAAAATCTTTTGGTGCTAAGAAGTCACTTTCATGGCCAGGTGACCATCATATAGGTGGAAAAACAAACTCTGGTGTTGCAGCATTACTTAAGCAAACGACTTATTCTGTAGGTTACATTGACTATGCGGATGCAAAGAACAATTCGATTGCAATGGCTACAGTAGAAAACCGTGAAGGAAACTATATAGTTCCTTCTTTAAAATCATTTCAAATAGCAGCAGCAAAAGCCACACTTGATCCTGCTAAAGATTTTTACTCTATCATAGCTGACCCTAAAGGTGCAGATTCTTATCCAATGGTTGCAGCAACTTTTATCCTTGTTCCATCGGAAAAACCACAAATGAACAAAAGAGTTACAGCATTTTATGACTGGTGTTATACAGATGGTCAAGAAATTGCTAAAAGCTTAGGTTTTGTTCCATTACCTGCAACTTTAACTACTAAGATTAGAGCTTACTGGGATACAAAAGGTATCACGAAAGCTTTATAAATTTCATTCTTTCTTGTAACCATTGTGTAATCAAATTTCTATAAAATTCCATATAAAATTTATATAGGCTATATATACATGGAAAAAATCTTTCAAAAGCTATCAATAAGTAGTGCTACTCTTGTAGTGATTATTCTTGTTGGTATCTTTATAACTCTTTTTAGAGCTGCCTCTCCTGCAATTAATGAGTTTGGTTTTGACTTTATCGTAAACGCAGACTGGAATAAGGAAGTTTCTCTTTCTAGTGAACAAACGGCGTCTATGGATGACAGTGATGAAATCATCGATGAAGATGAGATGTTGTTTGATGAGGATGATGAAGACTCTTTAAGTAAAACTGTCTATGGTGGTCTTGTTCCAATAGTTGGTACACTTCTTACTACAATTATTGCACTCACATTTGCTTTACCCATTGCTATGGGTATTGCAGTTTTTTTAGCTGAAATTGCTCCTAAAAACATTGCTCATGTTGTAGGTATTGCTATTGAACTTTTAGCAGCTATACCTTCTATCATATTTGGTATGTGGGGGCTTTATTATTTTGCTCCCATTATCGCTGATTTATTTGGTGGATATCAGGTATCACTATTAACAGCTGGACTTGTTCTTGGAGTAATGGTTCTTCCTTTTATGGCGGCCATTACAAGAGATAGTATGAACACGACTCCAAATGTTTTAAAAGAATCTGCATACGCTTTAGGTGCTACAAAGTTTGAAGTTATAAAAGACATCATCTTTCCATACTCAAAGGTAGGTATCATCGGTTCTATCATTTTAGCTCTAGGTCGTGCTTTGGGTGAGACTATGGCTGTGGCGTTTCTTATCGGGTCTATATTTGTACTTCCTCAAAAGATTACCGATCCGACTATCTCCATACCTGTCGCGATGGCAAACAACTTTGGCGAAGCAAGTGGACTTGGAGAGAGCTCTCTTTTTTATCTTGCACTCATTTTATTTGTAATCTCATTTGCAATTATCTCCCTTGCAAAATTTTACTTCTTAAAAAAGGCTAACTAATGCGTCTGCTAATAAATAAGCTATTTTTAGTTCTCTCTAGTCTTTCTGCACTTATAGGTTTGATGTTTTTAGCTTGGATACTTATTACTCTTTTTGTTAAGGGTTTAGGTTCTTTTCACTTCAATCTTTTCCTAAACGACCTTATCGATGGAGGTCTTAGAAATCTTATAGTAGGACAGTTTATATTAGCAGGACTCGCATCATTTATAGGGATCCCACTTGGCATGATTGCCGGTATTTATATTCAAGAGTATGGACAAGGAAAATATGCCGTGTTTATCCGTGACCTAAGTGACATTATGATGTCTGCACCTTCAATAGTCATCGGTGCATTTGTGTATGCTGTTATTGTTGTACCTACTGGTGGAACATGTGGTTTTGCAGGAGCGATTGCACTTGCCATTATGATGATACCCGTTGTGATAAATACAACTGATAATATGCTCTCTCTTGTTCCTCGTGAACTTCGTGAAGCAGGAATAGCACTTGGTGCTTCAAAGTATAAGGTCATTATCGACATCGTCATTAAAGCTGCTAAAGTTGGAATAATGACAGGAATTTTACTCGCGTTTGCTCGTATAATTGGTGAGACTGCGCCCTTACTGTTTACATCAGAAACGTCAAACTACTTTAGTCTTGATTTAACACAGAGTTTTCCATCTCTAACGGTAAGTATTTACGACTTAGCAAATGAGCCCGAGGAGTCTAGTCGTGATTTGGCATGGGCCGCGTCATTTATACTTACAGTTTTGGTTTTAGTTATAAACCTCACTGGAAGATTTATAACGAGAAATAAGAAGTAATAGACTTTTATAAAATTTTAAATAAAAACTGTGAAAGGAAACTGATAACATTATTCGAATTTGTTGGTATTTTATTCAGTAAGAAGAGATTTATTTTTCATTCTGCTGTATTTATTTGCCTATTCTGGCACAACGAACATAAAGTTTTTCTTTTTTTTGCTTTGCATATGAGGTACCAACATTAAAGTTGACAATCCAAAAAAAGTCCGATCTATGAAGTATCATAATAAACATATAGTTGAGGGTAACTATTTTGTTCTTCTTTAGCTAAACTGACTAAGGTTGTACTATGTAAAAGTACAAATAAAAAGATGATTTTCATAGCTATAAACGAGTAAGAAGAGATACAGCAAGAAAACCAGATTCAACTTTATTCGCATCAACTACTAATCAAAGAGTAGATACGGAAGTCGTAATCGCTTATTTTAATCTCTTCGTAGAAGAGATTACTAAACCAACAGTTGCAGTTGTTGACAATGCATCCATACATACTAGTAAAAAGTTTAAAGATATGCTACCTGGATAGAACTTGATGCTTATAAATCTACCAAAAACATGGAAAACTACATTGAAAAAGTGATTAAGGGATATGGGATAGATTATGAAATTAATTTTGGGTAGTTACTTAGCAGCAACTTTTATCCTTGTTCCTTCAGAAAAGCCTGAGATGAACAAAAGAGTTACAGCATTTTACGAGTGGTGTTATAAAGATGGACAAGAGATTGCTAAAAGTTTAGGTTTTGTTCTTTTAGCAGAATCTTTAAGAGGTAAGATTCAAAATTACTGGATAAAAAAGGTATACAATAATACAATAATAATATAATACTTTTAGGTTCCATAGTGTAGACTCATTTTATGAAAAATATTTTATCACACACTTTCACATTTGAACTACAATCTTCCAAGGTACAAAGTAGATATAAAAATATTATCTTCATAAATGAAGCAGATAATATAAAGCACTTTGTTCAATATATACAGTATTCACAAAATACTGATAAGTCTATAAACCTTAGGCATGTCAATATCAAAGTGGATAGATCTTACTACTTAGAAATAGCAAATATATGTATAGATAATAGAGCACGTTCTATACACTTTTTCTCTACACTTGGTAAACGACGATTTGGTGCTTCCAATAAGCAAGTTGATGTATATTTCTCTGTTGAGGGCTTAGATGCAAAGGCACTGTTCCCAAATTATCTGAATCATTATAAGGGTATTGAGTTCAAACCTTTCCATAAGGCAACAACAAAATACTCCACCAATGAATATCGTATATACATTCAAAAGTATAACGACATACATATTGTCTACCTTGATCAGTTAAATATCACTTCAAGAAAGAAAATCCATAAAGTTTTTTGTGTAGATATCACTAATGATGATTTAGATTTATATAACAGCATTCAAAACCCACAGCAAAAAGTAGATTTTATATTCAGTGAAATTGGTAAAGTTTATTTTAGAAGTATAGAGGAAACTTTTGTAGAAAATTATGGCAAGTTCGAAACGAGTGAAGAGTTAGCGATGTCAATGCTAATAAAAACAAGCGATGAAATGGAAAAAAGTTCCCGCATTAATGAGAATTCTACTTTTAGAAAGATTCAAGAAATTCGTAGCAACATAGGAGAGGTTGGCTCCAGACTATACGGTATATCTCTCAATCTAATTAATAAACCAACAGAAAGTGTAAATAATGAATTTGGACTTGTGATTAAAGAATTTAAAGTTTACCTCGAAGGTATACCAGGACTCAAAGAAGTTTTCTCTCACTTAAAAAGTATACAAGAGTTAAGTGATTCTAGAACCTTGTATTATCTACTTTCAAAAGATGATCAAGATTTCAAAGACATTATACTTTATATTCTTGAAGCTTTTTCTTTATGGAACAAGTACATACATGCAGAAGAAGAAAATATTAAAGCTTTTAACATTGCTTCAGTTGACTTAGCAGATGCTTTACGTTACTTTATAGATGTTTGCTATAAGTTTAACCATGAGTATAAATGTTTAGATTTTGAACCAGGAAAAGAACAAAAACAGGAACAAGTAAAAGTATTAAATGACCAAGTTCCTTTAGAGAATATTGCGCTTGATTCCGAGGAGACAACTCACACCTCAGCAGAGATGTATGTCTCAGAAATTGATCTTGATTCAGAAGTCTGTGATGAACTTTTAGAGCTAGAAAGAGATATAGAGGTATTTCGTTATACAAACCACTATTCTAATGATATGAATGAGAGTCTGGTTCGGTTTTTTGAAGGTTATACAAAGGTCGTAAATACACTTTTAGAGTTTAAAGATCTTAGTTACTCTTTAAGCCTACTTTCTCAGAAGCTTCGTGAATACGAAATAGATGAAAATAGTAGTATGTTATCACTTCTAATAGAGGGACTTATTTCAGATTTATTAGAATGGAAACGCTCTGTTTTAATAGAAAAAACAGCCAAAGATATTCACTTTATGGATAAGTCATTTTACTCAAATATCGCTCAAATTGACATGTTGGTGGATCAAAATAAACTTGGTTATGATGGTGGTGATGGTGGTGATGATGGTGGTGATGGTGGTGTAGAATTCTTTTAGACACTGCAAAATTTACGTAATCAAACTTATATAAAATATCGCTATGGAAAAAAATACTTCAAAAACTTGCACTCTCTAGTGATATAATTAACCCCTAAAACTAAACCAGTAAATCTTATTTTTTAATTCCAAAATGTTAGAATAAAAAGATGAAGATATAGGGATTAAAAATGAGTACAAAACGAAAGACATACAGTGTAGATTTCAAGGCAAAATTAGTTCTTGAAGTTTTAGAGGGCGGTAGATGTCAGGCTAGTTGTCCAAATTAAGTACCTTGAAAGTAGCACCTTTATCTAGCTTGCATGTATTTCAGCTGCTATGATATCCCCCAAACAGCAGAGAGGTTTTTATACTCTTCATTGCTAGCAACACTTATGAGATATTCTCTCTCTTCTTGAGGGAGTTTGTTGGCTGGTGTGCAGTGCTTGAAACTTTTTTTTGCAGTACTAAAAGTGTAGCTTATAATCGAAAAGATTTCCCCGTACCCTTGGGTCGGGATTATTTATTCTCTTTTTACTTTTTAAGCAGATATTGGATTCAAACTTTCAAAAATATACAGTAAAGACAATCAGATACAAACTCTATAATATAGCTGGTAAGGTTATCTCTCATGCGCGAGATACAATACTAAAAGTACATAATTTAATAGTGATGGATTCAAAAAAAATGAGTTTTTATGAATTTAGAGGTGTGGAAAATATTATGGAATTATACTTTTAAATCACATATAGTCGTGATAGTATGATAGAATAGCACATCAACATATTTTCAATTATAGAACTAAAATAAATTAGGCTCAGCTTTTATAGTGGATGCTAATGTGTTTTAAGCACTAATAAAAAAGGATTACCGAATGGAAGGTTCAATTATTACAGGAGTAATTGTTATATTTGCAATTGTTATTATTGTAAAAGGTGTGAAAGTCGTATCTCAAGCAGATATGGTTGTTATTGAAAGATTAGGTAAGTTTCATAATGTTTTAAAAGGTGGATTAAACTTTATTGTGCCAATTGTGGACAATCCTGTGAATAGACTGACGACTAAGGAGCAGATGATCGATATACCTAAGCAATCTGTGATTACTAAAGACAATGTGAACATATCAATTGATGGTATTGTCTTTTGTAGTGTTGAAGATGCTAAAGAAGCTACTTATAATGTTGTTGATTTTAAAAAAGCTATTTCTAATTTAGCAATGACCACTCTGAGAAGTGAAATAGGTTCAATGCAATTAGATGATACATTATCTAATAGAGATACTCTTAACACCAAGCTTCAAGCAGCACTTGGGGATGCTTCTGTAAACTGGGGTGTGAAAATAACACGTGTTGAAATTAGTGATATTGCCGTGCCTAAAGAAATTGAGGTTGCAATGAATATGCAGATGCAAGCAGAGAGAGAAAAAAGAGCAAAAGAGACTACAGCAGAAGCAGATAAGAATGCTCAAATTTTAAATGCAGAAGGCTTTAAACAAGAGGAAATATTAAAAGCTGAGGCTATTATGAAAATGGCAGATGCTCTAAAGTATGAGCAAATTGCGATTGCAGAAGGACAGAAGGACTCAATGACTCTTATTAATGAATCAATGAAAGAGAATAAAGAAGCTTCAGAGTATCTATTAGCCAAAGATAGGATCAAAGCTTTTGAAAAACTAGCAGCTAGTGATTCTGCAAATAAAGTCATTCTTCCATACAATGTAACAGAAATGATTGGCTCAATGAGTGTTGTAGGTGATGCACTATTTAAAGGCTTGGGTGATGGAAAGCTTAACTCTTAGTTTAATTTCTCCAACGATTCTAATAGCAATAGGTATTGGACTTATTGCTATGGAGGCACTTGTCTTTACTTTTGTCTTCTTTTGGTTTGGATTAGCCTTTCTGACAGTAGGAGTTTTATCATACTTCCCACTTTTTACCGATGGTTTGTGGCAATTATCAACTATAGCTATTTTAGCTATATTATCATTAATACTGTTAAGAGCAAAAGCAACGGATTTATTCTTAAACTCCCAAGCTGAGAAGAATAATGATAACTTTCTTAATGAAAAGGGCATAGGAGTTATTAAAAATGGCAAGGTTTACTACAAAGCAACATATTGGAATATTGACCCTACTAATAAAGAGTCTTTTAACGAAGGCGAAAGTGTAAATGTTCTGTCTGCACTTAAAGGTGTAGTAGCGATAGAAAAAATAATTTCAGAAAACTTATAATCATTCTAATACATTTAACAACAAGGGAGAACTAAATAAATGACTGGATTTTTCGCAATACTTAAGAAGATAAGCATACTTGCTGATGACACGACTATTGCCTTGAAACACACCTCAAGTATTCTAAGTGATGATATTGCTGTTACAGCAGAGCAATCATCATCTTTTCGTGCATCAAGAGAACTTCCTGCAATTTGGTCTATCACTAAGGGTTCTTTTTTAAACAAATTAATTATTCTCCCTATAGTATTCTTATTGTCTGCATTTCTTCCTAGTGTAATTATTCCTATTTTAATAATGGGTGGTGTCTATTTGAGCTACGAAGGCTTTGAAAAAGTACATGCATACATTTTTCCTCACAATGAAGATAGCAAGGATAAAGCCGAGCTTACTGATGAAGAAGTGTTAGTACAAGAGAAAGAGAATATTAAAGATGCGGTTGTTACGGATTTTGTATTGTCTATTGAAATTGTATTGATTGCCTTGAGTACTGTCATGGATAAAAGTTTAACTGAGCAGATCATCATCACATCTCTTGTTGCGTTTGCAGCAACTGTTGGGGTATATGGAATTGTTGCTCTTATAGTGAGACTAGATGACCTCGGTGTTTGGTTTGTAAAGAGAGGACAAAAAGAAGTTGGAGTTTTCCTTGTTAAGATGATGAGTGTAATTATTGTAGCACTTGGATATATTGGAACTACAGCGATGCTTTTAGTTGCCGGAGGAATTTTTACTCATAATATTCATCTATTACACAGCTTCTTTGAAAGCAACCTTACCTTTTCTGGAATAGCTTTTCTGATAACTATTGCATCTGAAATTGGTGTGAGTTTAATAGTTGGACTTATTGCATTCATGCTGTTTAGAGTCTTTAAGACTATAAGCAAGAAGAATTAGAAATGGAAATAAATAGTGTGCTGGAATGTAATATATCAGTATATAACACATTTTAAAGTTCCAAAACCTACAGAGACTGTGAAAGAACTCAAAAAAACCTGTAATTTATATTTCAAAACGTGATTTTTATGTCAAATATGCTCAAAATCATGCATTTTTCAAGTAAAGTAAGACTAAAATCAAGTTCTAATTGAGAATGTAGTAAGTTCTTTCACAGTCTCTCTTATATTTGGAACAACTTTTTAGCAACGGGAGGATTGTTCAAAATAGAGTTGAATTGTGGAACACACATCAAGCCTACAGGTTACTATTTAATATAATTTCAAATTGTGCTTAGAGTTTTGTCTTGCTAACACCAAACTATTTTAGCTATAATCTAGATAATTAATACAAGGAACTGATATGACTATGCCAGTAAATTTACATCCTCAATATATTACAGATGATAATGGTGATAAGGTCTCCGTAGTTATAGGTATGCAAGAATTTGAAAGTATGTTAGAAGACATAGAAGATTTAACTGCTATCGCAGATAGAAAAGACGAAGATACAACTTCACATAGTGACTTCTTAAAAGAACTAAGAGCTGATGGCACTTTATAGTATTGAATGGAAAACATCAGCTAAAAAAGAACTTCGTAAAATTGATAAGAAACAGATTCCAAAAATAATTGAAGCGGTAGAAAATCTAGCTTCAAATCCACATCCTTCAAGCCATAAAAAATTATTAGGTACTGAGCATAACTTTAGAATTAGAGTTGGTAACTATAGGGTTGTATATTTTATAGAAGATGATAAACTATTGATTGAAATAATCAGAGTACGACACCGTAAAGATGCTTATTCAACAACTTAGCTATAGATAGTCACAGAAAAGCTTTCATTTGTTACATGTGAAATACTGTTCTCAGTAGTCTTTAAAATCAGGGAAAATCTCCAAAACCTACAGGTTTAGTAACTGTTTATTTATAGGGAACATTCCAGTTCCAACCAAGTACCTATATAGAAAATTTAAAATTATCATTATCAAAACCATAGTTCTGTTTATAGTCATCAAACTTATAGTTATCTAACTCAATTCGTCCGTGTTCTTCATCCAAAAAGTGTTTTGGTTCTGACATCCAATAGTCATTAATATAATCTTCATCTATATAACTATAAGTACATGTTTCGTCACCTACATCAAATGAAATAGATGATAAAAACACTTCATATTTACTTGGAAATAGTTCTATCACATACTCATTAAGGTGGATACTTTCAATTAAAGCTATAAACATATCACTCTTAAATTTCATAGAAGTAATATTTCGCCCTTTTGTTGGAAAGACACCATTGTGAAAAGTAAAAGTTTTTATTTCTTTCTCATATGTTGGAGCAATAATGAGATTATCTTTACGGAGTAAAAAAGTCAATCTAAATGCACTTACATGCTCTTGTAAATAATCTTTTTTCAATACTGCATCGAGTAGTTTACTCATGGACAAAACTAAGTCCATTGGCTTTATATTTTTTGAGCTCTCTTTATTACAATAATCTATCATCTCTACAGATAACTTTAATATAGATGCATTCTTTTCATTTACAAGCACTTGAAGTTCTTGAAGTTTTTGATCTATTTCACTTGAGTTCCATTCACTACTAGCAGAATCGAAATACTTCCTCATAGAACATGGGTTATCACTTAACATATTTTTTCACCTTTGACCAATCTTCTTTTTGTAACCTCAAGCTTCTATTGCGTAAACCTAAACCACCACAATGGAACATAGGAAATAGTAATTTTCCATCATTGAGTTTAACAGGTTCTTGACCGACAAGTTCTTTCAATGACATACTTTTTTTTAAGTCATAAACTTCTGCCACAGCTTTATATGGATTTGTTCCAAGTGTTATTATAATATTTGGCTGAAGTATAGTAATTAATTGTGCTAAAAATTCATTTACACCTTCATTAACCCATTTAGCATTTACAGATGAAGACATACCACCATCTTTCATTCCCAAGATAGCATTAGTAAAAAAGAGTTTTGTATTTAGATTTGGATTGTTAGGAAGTCCTATATCTATATCCAGCATACTAAAAAGTTCAACTAAATTTTTTGATGTGGGATTAGAATCAGTGTCATATCCTTTATTATTTAGATAATAGTTTTCATCACCCCAGTCTTGCCCAACTACTAAGATTTTAGCTTCTAAATCACCATGCCAAGCTGACCAAGGTCCAAGATGGTTTGCAGAGTCATATTTGCCATTTTCAATCTTACTAGGATTAACTAGTCCATCACAAAATGTAAATTCTTTTCTTTTAGAAACTAGTTTATCATATTGTGATTGTTTTGATGACATCAGATTACTCAGGCTTTGTTCTCAAGCATTTGCAAATAGTGTTTTGCTTTACTTGAAAGAGAGTCATATAGACCAGAATCATTAGAGCCAACTTCAGTCAAAGCAACTAAAAACTCATCTTGTAGATAGTTTTTTATTGCATCTTTGTGAATAAAAAAATCTTCTAATGCCCAAGCTAAATTTCTATTTTTGTAAAGTTTTATCTTTTCAAAGGCATTGACACAAACCTGCATATCAGAAGCATATAGTCTTGCTGTATCTTCTTTTACTTTACCTGTTAAATATTCTTTAAACTCATTTTTATTAAAGCTATCCATAATTTTCCTTTTTATCCATTATTAAATTATTTCTGTACCTAAATGAAATGGCCAATAACCTGAGTTTTCTACTGGCTCTATTGCATTTTGGATCATATCTATATCTCCTTCTTTTATGTAGAACATGCAAAGCTCAAAACCTTTTTCATCATCTTCACATTCTTCTTCCATATTAGAAGCAGCACCTTCTTTTAAATACCAAATATCATCTGTATCGTCTTCGTTAAGTTCACTAGCATGTATTACATATTCATATATATTTTCTGCTAATGTATCTAATACACTTGTATCTTCCTCTTCTGTGCTAATACTTTCTTCTAATATATCTCCAGCAGCATTAACAACAACGGTCCACTCACTAGAGTCAACCCCTTTCCATACTTGACCTGATACAACATCAGTTTTAAAGAACCATCCTCCTTCGGTAAATGGTTGCCCTAGTACATACATATAATGAAAAAGGTTATCACCACTGCTTATTGACTTAGCACTTATAGCTAATTGTAAGAACTCTTCATCTTCTTCAGAACACTCACCATTTGCTCGGATAAATATTGTATTTAATGGAGCTATCTCTTTGATTTCTTCTGCCCACTTAGAATCTCCTAAATACTCTTCGACTAACATAGCAATATTTTGGTATTCCAATGGATCATTTGCAGTATCCACTGCTTTTTGGTAAAGTTCTCTTGCTTTGCTTTCTTCTTCTGCCGCATAATCGTTAGCAAAACCAGCAAAATCCATATAGTCTTCTGCATTATCTAATGCAACTTTCAAAAGTTTATTTCCCCAATCTTCGTTATTAAAACCATCAGGATCTTTTATACATTTTGCAAGTTTTTTTAAATCGCTAGAATCTTCCGCTTTCTCAACTGCTATTTCATACAATGACTTTGCAAGTTTTAAATTTTTATTAAAATCTTCTGTACATAATTTTTCAGCCCAGTAGTCATGATAGCCATCATCTTCTAAATCAGTAATCATTTCTTCAAGATCTTCATGACCTGCATATACACTTTTCAATTCATTAATTATGTCTGCAATAGGCATTAATGTTTGTAAAGCACCTGCATTTATCTTTTGCTTCTCTTCAATTCCTGCATTACTAGCAAGCATTTTCAAATAATGTTTAGATTTACTAGGTAGTGAACCATATAACCCAGTATCCGATGATCCAACCTTAACAAGTGCATCTAAAAACTCATCATATAGATAATTCCTATTTATTTTTTTATTCTCTAAAAAATCTTCAAGTATTTTTGTAAGTTCTTTTCCTTTATACACATCCATCTCTTCAAATGCATTTACACATACCAGCATATCAGATGCATATGTTTTTGCTGTAGCCGATGCCACCTTTGTTTCAAGATAATCCCTAAACTCATCTTTGTTGAAATCACTCATTATTTTCCTTTTATTCGCATATAAGAAGTTTATTGTGTATATCGGACATCTTTATGTCTGGAAAACTTCTTGCTAGCTGTTATTTTAAATTTATTTATACTAGTGTTTTGTTAATCTGTCTTTAAAATAATTAATTCATACCCTGGAGATATTAGCTACAACCAAACTTTACTTATCTGTAATATAGTTCAGTAATTGGAATGTCACCAATAAACTAGACAGTGATACATTCAACAATCTCTTACTTTTGGAACACGAAGCACTCATATTAGTTTCCCGTGCTCCACAAAGTGTTCAAAAAGTAAAAACTACAAAGTTCCATAAACCTTAAGGGATTATTGAACAAAAGAAGTGAGCTTTTTACTTACATTTTCAACACTTTCTTCACAAAACATCATAGTCTTCATCATGCCAGGGGGAGATATAGTTTTTCATTTTACCCCTTTAAGTGTATAATACAACGAAAAGATAAATAATTAAAAGAGTCATATGATACAACTTCAAAACATTACAAAAAACTTTGCTTCACAAGAATTATTTCTTAACTTAAACCTTAAGTTAAACTCTGGAAACCGTACAGGCTTAGTTGGGAGAAACGGGAGTGGAAAGTCTACTCTTTTTAAGATGATTTTAGGAGAAGAAACTCCTGATAGTGGAGACATTATCATCCCTAAAAACTACAAGATAGGAACGCTTAAACAGCATCTTGTATTTACTGAGAAGACTCTAAGAGAAGAGGCTGCATTAGCACTAGAAGATGAGATGCAGTATGATGTGTATAGAGTTGAGAAGATTCTCTTTGGACTTGGGTTTACACAGGATGACTTAGAAAAAGATCCACTCTCATTCTCCGGTGGATTTCAGATACGTATAAATCTTGCCAAGTTACTTGTGACTGAGCCAAACCTACTTTTACTTGATGAGCCTACCAATTACCTTGACATAGTTTCCTTGCGTTGGTTAAAGACATTTTTACGAGCCTTTGATGGTGAACTTATTCTTATAACACACAACCGTGACTTTATGGATAGTGTTTGTACTCATACTATGGGACTTGTACGAAAAGACATTGAGATTATTCAAGGAAATACTCATAAGTTTTATGAACAGTTAGCATCAAACGATGAACTTTACTCAAAACAAAAAGTTGCACAAGATAAAAAAGTTAAAGAGTTAGAAGAGTTTATAGCAAGAAACAAGGCTCGTGCTTCAACAGCAGCATTAGCACAGTCTAAAGTGAAACAGTTAGAGAAGATGGACCTCATGAATGACCTTGCGTTTGATAATACTCTCGCATTTGACTTTAACTTTAAAGAGACACCAGCTAAAGTAATGCTAGAGGTTGAAAATCTAAGCTTTGGCTATAGCCCTGATAATATTTTGTTTAAAGATATAAACTTTGACATTAAACGCGGTGAGTGCATAGGCATCATCGGAAAAAATGGAAAAGGAAAATCAACCCTTTTAAATACAATAGCTGGAGAATTAAAAGCACTTTGTGGAACAACTCACTCTCACCCCTCTGTAGAGTTTGCCCACTTTGGACAAACAAACATAGCAAGACTCCATGAAAAAGCAACGGTATCAGATGAAATTCATTCGGCAAACACAAAACTTAGTACACAAGTCATTCGAAGTATTTGTGGGGCGATGATGTTTAGTGGAGATAGTGCTGATAAAAAAGTCTCTCTTCTTTCAGGGGGAGAAAAATCTCGTGTTATGCTTGGACAGATTTTAGCTCGTCAAGTAAATCTCCTTTTTCTAGATGAGCCAACAAATCACCTTGATATGGAAAGTATAGAAGCACTTACCGAAGCTATCATTAACTTTGAGGGTGCTGTGATGATTGTTACTCACTCCGAAGAGATGCTTCGTCGCGTTTGTGACAGACTCATCATTTTTTCAAAAGAGGGTGCTCAGCTCTTTGATGGTGGCTATGATGACTTTTTGACTAAGATAGGATGGGAAGATCAAGGTGAATCTGGCAAAGCCAGAGAGAGGGACCACCTGGGTGGTGAAGCACAAGAGAGCGAGATAAAGTCAGCTCCAAAGTCTAACAACAAAGAGAATAAAAAACTTAAAGCTGAACTGGTACGTGAAAGAAATAAGGTTGCTTCACCTTTAAAGAAAAAAGTAGAGAAACTTGAAGAGAAGATAATGAACTTAGAAGATGGTTTATCTGGACATCATCAAGAACTTATAGAAGTTTCAAACTCTGGAGATAGTGCAAGGTTAATGGAACTCTCTAAACTAGTCTCGTCAGAAGAGTCCGAGGTTGAAGAGTTGTTTGAAGAACTAGAAGTTGTCCAAACAGAGCTCGATGAGATACTTGATGAGTATGAAGAGAAGATGCTAGAGCTGTAACTAAAGGAGTCTATTTTGGCAAAAATTATTATATTTTCAGGTGCTGGTATTAGTGCTGAGAGCGGAATCTCGACTTTTAGAGATAGTGATGGACTTTGGGAAAACAATAAGATAGAAGATATATGCATGGCAGGGTGCTTGGACTGGAACTATCAAGAGACGATAGATTTTTATGATAATCGCCGTGAAGACATAGAAAAAAAGGAAGCAAACTATGCTCATAAAGAGCTCAAAAAGTTTGTAGAGAAGTATCCACATGATGTAAAACTTATCACCCAAAATATTGACAATATGTTTGAAAAAGCTGGATGTAAAGATGTCCTGCATCTTCATGGTTTTTTACCAGAGATTCTGTGTGAATCTTGTGAATTTAAAGACAATATCGGTTATGAGAAACTTCAAGAGGCTTATAACGCTTGTCCAGAATGTCATAATAAACTTCGTCCAAATGTTGTCTTTTTTGGTGAGGCTGCTCCAAAGTATGAAGAGCTGTATAGTGAACTAAATGATTGTGAGGTTTTTGTGGTCATTGGAACAAGTGGAAATGTGATAAATACCGATATGTTTCTATCTCGGGCCATCAAATTATCTATACTCAATAATCTTGAACCAAGTGATGCTATTAACGATGAGTTGTACTCTAAAGTTCTGTACAAAAAAGCAACAGAGGCTATCGATGAGATAATTGTTGACATAGAGTCTTTTTTGGAAGGTAATTAATATGCAAAAGAAATATATACTTTTTGATAATGATGGTGTTTTAGTGGAGACTGAAAAGTGGTACCATCGAGCTAATGTAGATGTTCTGGAGCTTATGGGCTTAAAGATAAGTGAAGAACGCTATAGAGAGATAATGATAAATGGGCAGAGTGCTTTGATGATTGCTGATGAACATGGTATTGAGAGTGAAGTAGTCGAGAGCTACCGCGATAAACGCAACGAGTTGTATCAGCATTATATTCGTACTGAAAATATAGATATAGATGGTGTAGGTGAGATACTTAAAAGACTAGGAGAAAAGTATAGAATGGGAGTGATAACATCCTCGCGTAGAGATGACTTTGACCTTATTCACAACTCAAGAGATATTATGTCTCATATGGAGTTTGCACTTTGTAGTGGAGAGTACACTCGTGCTAAACCACATGCAGATCCTTATCTAGAAGGGTTAGCACTTTTTAAGGGACAAAAGCATGAGGCCATAATTGTAGAAGACTCTGGTCGCGGTCTTCGCTCAGCAGTAAACGCAGGTATAGAGTGTGTGGTTGTGTATAACGACTTTACATCTTCTCATGACCTTTGTGATGCGACATATAACATAGATGCATTACATGAACTAGAGAGTTTACTAGACTAACTTATAATTGGGGAAAAAGCCTTTGTGCTGATGGTGACTTTGTCACCAATGCTCAGCTCACTAGTCTCTTCTTCACTAAGAACTACTTCTACTAACTGCTGACCAATAGCTACAATAGCTATAAAAATAACATCTACTTTTTTGAGTTCTAAAAGTTCACCAGTAAATGAAAACTTTTGACTTCCCTGTGTTTTGAGGAGTATCTCTTTGGTATTACCATCACTTGTAACTTTCCCTTGGTTGAGGACTATAACACGTGATGCTAGTTTGTATATTTCGCTTGGGTCATGGCTAACCATTATAGTTGTTGTATTGAATTCACGATGAAGTGTTAATATCTCATCTTGGAGTTTTCTTCGCATTAGAGGGTCAAGAGCAGAAAGAGGCTCGTCTAGAAGAAGAAGTTTTGGTTCATTCATCATAGCACGACAGAGACTTACTCTCTGTTTTTGTCCACCACTTAAAGTATTTGGGTATCTATTTTGTAGCTCAGTGAGCTCTGTGATTTCTAGTAAACGCAGAGCAAGATTTTTATTTATACTCACGAACAGTAGATTCTGTAAAACACTCATATTCTCAAAGAGAGCATAGTCTTGAAATACAAAACCTATTTGGCGTTTTTGAGGAGGGAGTGTTTTGGCTGCGTTTAACCAGCTTGTATCATTTACTTTTATCTCACCATTTGCTTCTTCTAATCCTGCTAAAATACGAAGTAGTGTTGTTTTCCCACTTCCACTTTCTCCAGTTAAAGCGATAAACTCACCTGCATTGAGTGTGAGATCTACATCTAAACTCATTGCTGCGTTTGAACCATGAAGTTCTTTTTTTATGCAGATTTTTATCATCGTTTGAGTCCAAACTTTCTGTTGTGTTTAGCATTAAAAACATATACACTTAGTAGAACTATAAAACTCATTCCTAGCATGATAGCACTATAAATATGTGCACCCTTGTAGTTCATAAGTTCGACCATTTCATAGATAGCAACAGATGCAACTTTTGTCTCTCCCGGGATGCTTCCACCTACCATTAGTACCACTCCAAACTCTCCGACAGTATGTGCAAAAGTAACTATGATAGCAGTGATAAATGCAGGTTTGATGTTAGGAAGAGCAACTCTAAAGAGTGTTTCGCACTTACTTTTTCCTGCGATATAACTCGCTTCGAGCATATTTTTATTTATAGACTCAAAACCACTTTGTAAGGGTTGGACCATAAAAGGGAGAGAGTAAAAACAGCTTGCGATTACTAAACTTGTAAAGTTGAAAACTAAACTGACATCAAAAACATTTTTAAAGAATGCACCAATAGGTGAATTTTGCGAAAGTGATACTAAGATGTAAAAGCCTAAAACAGAGGGTGGAAGAACAATAGGTAGAGCAGTGAGAGCTTCTATGAATGGCTTAAGTCTTGACTGCGTTTGAGAGAGATACCATGCAAGTGGTAGAGATATGAAAAACAGAACAATGACGGTAATAGATGCTAATTTAAAAGAGATTAAAAAAGGTTCAAACATTTAAAGTATCCCGATTATGGAGAGGTCAGAAGATTTTATTAGTGCTGTAACTTCATCATTTACTTGTAAGTTCATTCTTTCTAATGATGAAGTTGTAATAATAGACTCTAAGGTGAAGTCCTCTTTTTGGAGAATAAGACTTGATAGTAACTCTCCATGATTAATAATAGCTATTTTCATAAGAATTTGATTTGAATAACTCAAAGAGCCTTTGAATTCTTTGGCTAACGCAACTGTAGTTGCTTTACATGTGAGCTGAACATTTGTATCGACTTTTATGTTATCGTTTAAATCAAGACTAATCATTTTTAATATTACACCATGGGCATTAAAGCTTACAATGTGCAGTTCTTGCTCACTCTGTATATCTATGATACTTGCTTTAAATTTACTCATTCGACTATATATCCAAATTTTTTAAATATTGCTTTGGCTTCTAGGCTAAGTATAAACTTGTAAAATACTTTGGCTTCTTTATTGGCAATAGCATTTTTTAGAATTACAATGCCTTGATTTATGGGAGTGTAGAGTTTTGAGTTGACCTCTATCCAATGCTTGTTTTTTGTATACTGAAACATTTGAGGAGTAAAAAGTGCTGATTTAGAGATGAAACCAATATCCGTAGCTATTCTCGCATAGGAAAGTGTTTGTGAAATAGATTCGGCATAGACTAGTTTCTTTTTGTTATTTTCATAAGTACTAGAGTTTTTTAGAGCTTGAAGTGTGGCGATTCCATAGGGTGCAGTTTTTGATGCTATGGCAATTTTATTAATTAGTTTGCTATTTACTAAATTAATACCAAGAGTAAAATCTTGAGGTGTAGTACTAAACATCACTAAAGAGCCTTTGGCATAAAGCACAGGGGTTAAGAGAGTAAGATTATCTTTAAATAGTGCCTCAGGGTAAGCCATATCTGCGGACATAAAGATATGATACGGGGCACCATGTCGTATTTGAGCTGCGAGTTTTCCACTACTTGCAAGAATTATTTGTATTTTTGTATCAGGATATTTTTTTGTAAACTCTTGCTTTATTGCTTGTATTGCATAACTGACATTTGATGCAACAGCTACATTAAGTGTTCCTGCATTTAAAGTTACTAGTCCCAATAGAAGAGATAAAAATAATAATTTAGAAGGAGCTATACCCACAGTTAAGACCTTTATATAGATATTTAATGATATAATTATATCCTGCAAAGATTAAGTACCCATAAATCTTAATAAATCCTTAAATTAAGTCAAAATTAATTAATTTATCCTTAAATTAAGCTATGTTAAAGCTATTAAAGCTATAATTTCGCCACAAAACAAATACATTTGTATTCTGTTAATAAAATTACTTAAAAAGGTTCATGATGAAATTTACAAAAATTGCAACAACTGAACAAATTGATCAAAAGTGGATTTTGATTGACGCTGAAGGTAAAACATTTGGTCGTATGATCACTGAAGTAGCAACTGCTCTTCGTGGTAAGAACAAGGTTTGCTGGACTCCAAACATTGACTGTGGTGACTATGTAGTTATCATTAATGCTTCTAAAGCAAGATTTAACGGTCTTAGTAAGCTAAACAACAAAGAATATTTTTCTCACTCAGGTTACTTCGGTTCTACTAAGAGTGTTAAAATGACTGAGCTTTTAGAAAAAAATCCTGAGAAACTATACAGATTAGCTACTCGTGGTATGCTTCCTAAAACTAAGCTTGGTGCTAAAATGATTAAAAAATTAAAAATTTATGCAGGTGCTGAACATCCTCACACTGCACAACTTGCTAAGTAAGGATTGATATATGTCAGCAAAAACAATATATGCAACAGGACGCCGTAAAGCGTCAATAGCAAAAGTATGGTTAACTCCAGGAACTGGTACAATGACGATCAATGGTCTTTCTCTAGATGCATGGTTAGGTGGACTTGAAGCTAAGAAACTTCGTGTTAAGCAACCATTAGTTCTTTCTAAGCAAGATACTTCAGTTGATATCGTTGCTACTACTTTAGGTGGTGGTTTTGGTGGTCAAGCTGATGCTCTTCGTCACGGAATTTCTCGTGCTTTAGTTGCTTTTAATCCTGAGATTAAAGCAATCCTTAAGCCAGAAGGTATGATGACTCGTGATTCACGTGTTGTTGAACGTAAGAAACCAGGTAAGAGAAAAGCTCGTCGTTCTCGTCAGTTCTCTAAACGTTAATATCGCTTTACTTTATTCAGAGTTTTCTCTGGATAAATCTTCTTTCTAAAAAAACTCCAAAATTCTATCAAAAGTTATATTTTAATTAATCTTTTATTATAATAATAGTAAAATATTTTACTAATGTGAATCATTTAATAGAGCAATAGCAAACTATAAATTTTAATGAAAACAAAGGAAAATAATATGAAAAAAGAAGTATTAGCATTGAGTGTATTAGCACTTTTATTAGTAGGGTGTAATGGTTCAACAGAAGTTAAAGAGACAGCACATATGCATACTAAAGCAGAACATGATAAGCACTGGGACTATGGAAAAAATAACGGTCCAGCACACTGGGAAGAGTTCTCTCAAACATGTGCTACGGGTATTCACCAATCTCCAGTAAATATCATCCCTGGAAAAACAATCAATATGGATCATAATTATGATTTAAGTATGCATGAAGATGTTACTGGACTAGCAAAAATCCTAGATAATGGTCACTCCATTAAAGTAACTCCACAGCATGGTGGTACAATAGATCTTCATGGTGAGACTTTTACTCTTTTACAGTTTCATTTTCATGGAAAGTCTGAGCACACTATTGATGGTAAGCGCTATGATATGGTTGTGCATATGGTTCACCAAAATCCTATAACAAAACAGTTTGCAGTTGTAGCAGTTTTCTTTGAAGAGGGCGAAGCAAATAGTATCTTAGATACGGTTATTGATAATGTAGGTAAAACAGTAACTCTTGACCCTCAAAATCTACTTCCAAAAGACAACTCTCATTACTACCACTATGTGGGTTCTTTAACAACACCTCCATGTTCTGAAAATGTTCAATGGTATCTGCTAAAGGCTCCAAAGACTGCTTCTGCAGTACAAATAGAACATTTTAGAAAGTTTTATGTGGATAATGAACGTCCAGTTCAAGAACTTCACGATAGAGTGGTTGAAGTAAACTAGAGTAATATGAAATTTTTCTTCATTCTTTTTGTTTATGCTAATCTCTTAGCATCAACTCTTCACCTTGCAACTTCTACAAATCCTGCAAGGTTAAACCCCATCTTAGCAACAGATTCAAGCTCTTCAGAAATAGCAAGCTTTCTTTTTAATGGGCTTGTTAAGTATGATAAGGACTCTAAAAATATTATTGGAGACTTAGCAAAGAAGTTTTATTTCAAAGATGATAAAACTCTTATTTTTGAACTCCATAAAGGGGTGAAATGGCATGATGGAAGAGAGTTTTCGGCACAGGATGTTATATTTACCTATGAAACTATTATCTCCGATAATGTGATCTCTCCATATGGATCGGGATTTAGATTTGTTAAAAGTGTTATAGCTCTTGATAGATATACAGTTGAAGTAAAATATAAAAAGGCATATTTTAAAGCACTAGAGACATGGATGATGGGGATACTTCCTTTTCATATTCTTTGCAATGACAAAAATTTAATGAGCTCGAGTTTTAATACTAACCCTATTGGTACAGGACCCTATAAACTAGAACAGCTTGAATATTCAAAAAATATTGTTATTAGAGCTTTTGATAATTATTTTGAGGGAAAAGCTAAGATAGAGAGAATATCTTTTCATATTATTGCTGATTCTATGACACGCTTTTTAATGTTGAAATCTTCACAACTTGATATTGGAAGTATTGAGCCAATTGCCCATGAGAGAAAGCTAACAAAAGACTTCTTTTCAAAGTTTAATCTTTACGAAAAAATAAGTCTTTCATACACATATCTAGGATTCAACCTGCGTTTAGAAAAGTTTAAAAATCCAGATGTAAGAAAAGCTATATCTTTAGCAATTGACAGAGAAGAACTAGTAGACATCTTATTTTTCAAACATGCAAAAGTTTGTACAGGGCCTTTTCTACCAGGAAGTAATGCCTTTAATTCAGATGTAGTTGCGCCCAAAACGGATCTAGAAGAAGCAAAAAGACTTTTAAAAACTGCTGGTTACGATGAGAGTCACCCTTTTACTTTTGAGATAGTGACTTCAAACTCTAGTCCAATTCGGCCTTATGCAGCACAGATACTGCAACATCAACTTAAGAAGGCTGGTATAGTAGTAAAATTACGAGTTATGGAGTGGCAAGCCTTTTTAAATATGGTTGTTTTCCCTCATAAGTTTGATACTGTTTTACTTGGCTGGGGACTTTCTCCTACTCCTGACCCTTATCTTTTTTGGCATAAAGATAGTGACAAAAAAGGTGGATTTAATCTTGTTGGATATAACAACCCTCAGGTAAACAAAATGATAGAAGAGTCTCAAAGTATGGTAGACAGAGAAAAGCTATCTAAAAATTTACGAAAAATATTTAAATTGATAACAGATGATAATCCCTATCTTTTTCTGTATATACCAAATTCTATAACTGCAGTTGATAAAAAAATAAAGAATATAGAGCCAAGTTTGAGTGGAATTTGGCACAATTACAAAGAGTGGTATAAAGATTAATAAAGATTAATAAAGATTAATAAATATTATGTTTGTATACAGATTTTTTTAGTACAATGGTTTTAAATATTTTTTCAAGGGTAATAAAATGCGACAATTTTTGATGATTCTATTGATAAGTACAGCTTTACTAGCAGAGACCTTAGCAGACCCTGCATTTATGAATGGTTCTGAAAGGTTATTATGGATGCTTTTAGTATGCGCAAGCATTATTGCTCTATTAGTCTCTTCTTTTCAAATTATAAAGCTTAAAAAAGAGCATAAAGAGTTACTTCAAAAACAAAATGCAATACAGAGTTCCCAAGATAAAATTATTTCAGATATGAGCGAAAATATTTATAGTATCGTTCAAGAAGCAGTTGATAATAAGAGTCTTCTTTCTCAAAAAATAGAAGATAACCCTCAAGATAAAGAATTATTAGAAGTAATGAATTCAGAGAAAAAAGTTTTAGATATGACAAGTAATCTCATAGAATTTTTGCGTATTAAATCTAAAAAAGTAGAAATTTCTAAAGAAAATTTTAAATTTGTCAACCTTTTAAATGATGTTTCTGGTTTACTGATATCAGATTTTCAAAATAGTAATATTGAGCTTACTTTTGATGTGGACAGTGATATACCATATATTCTCATTGGAGATACACTTAATTTAACGACGATATTAAAAAGCCTTCTCGAGTTCTGTATGAGTAAAAAAGCTAGAAAAGTAACATTAAGAATCTCAAAAGTAAAAGAGATGTCATTAAAGACAAAGCTTCACTTTTTGATTTCAACTGATGTTAAAATTCCAGCAGATAAAAGTATTTTTGAGTATACATATAGTGAACATACAAAAAAATATGAAGGTCTTGGGCTTGTTATTTCTAGAGATTTATCTCTTCTTATGAGAGGAGAACTTGTAGCAAGAAACACAAGTATAGGTAACATAGAACTCTCTCTAACTATTCCTTTTAATACTTCAAGCGAGAAAGGAGAGAATAAAGATTATAGAAGAAGACTTGATCCAAGACTTGCAAAGAAAAAAATTCTTGTTGTGGACGATAATAACGATTCTGCAACAGCTCTAGAAAAAATATTTTTAAACTTTAAGTATAGTGTGAAAGTTGAAAAACGCGATGAATATTTGAGGAATCTAAATGATTTTTCAATGTATGATATCGTTGTTATAGATGAGAGACTTTTTACAACTAAGTGTATAGATACACTTAAAACATCATCATGTAAAATCATATCACTAGGAAATTTTTTAAGTTCATCAGATATGGATATTGATGAGCTAAATACATACAGTTTAAAAAAACCATTTACTCAAGAGCGTATATATAATGCACTAAGTGCATTATATATACCTGTAGTTAAAGAAGCAGTTGTCATTGAAGAAGTAGAAGAGGAGAGTACTGAAAAACTTGAAGTATATAAGAGTGTTTTCCCAGATACAGCTGGTATTTCACTTAGTAGCTTTTCTAAATTTAGTGGTAAGAAGATTTTGCTTGTTGAAGACAACTTAATAAACCAAAAAGTTATTATAAGTATTTTAGGAAAATCCGGTATTGATATTTCTATCGCAAATAATGGTCAAGAATCTGTTGATATGATTAACTTTCACGATGAGTTTGATTTAGTTCTTATGGATATTAACATGCCGATCATGGATGGTTATACAGCGACTAAAATAATAAGAGATGATTTAAATCGTAAGATGTTACCTATAATCTCTTTAAGTGCATTGACCTCTGTAAACGAAGTAAGCCAAATGTTTGCTTCTGGAATGAATGGATACATTGCAAAACCTTTACATAAAGAAAAGCTATTTACGGCATTTTCTATGTTTATAAATACAGAGCTTAACACTGTTGAAGAAGAAGTAGTTGAAGAAGTTAAGGAGTTGGTATATGAAGGGCTTGATATACACAAAGGAATTGAGCAGGCTGATGGAAATTCTATGCTTTATAAAGAGCTTCTAGGGGAGTTTAGAGATGCCTATGGACAAAGTCATCAAGTATTTAAAGATTTAGTTGAAGATCACAGATATGAGCAAGCTAAAATGCTATGTTTAGACCTTCAAGGTTTAGCTGGTTCTATCTGTGCGGATGATATGCATAAGTTAGCAACAGAGATGCATAAGCAACTTATTTATAAAAAGTATGACCTTCTTCCTAAATACATCAAAGCATACACGATAGAACTTAAAATTTTGAATAATTCAATTACTGAGTATGTTACTTGATAATTCTTTTTGATTTAGATGGAACATTGATAGATTCAACCGATGCTATTTTAGAGAGTTTTCATAACTCTTTTGATGTACATAATTTCCCACACCCAGACGATAAAGATATAAAAAATCTTATTGGTTACCCCTTAGATGTAATGTATAAAGAACTAGGAGTAGATGAAAGTCTTGCTTGGGCTTTTGTGAAAACATATAAAGAGTACTATCAAGTAGTATCTACTCAAAAGACTTACTTACTTCCTAAAGCAAAAGAATCAGTACTTCTTGCAAATGATTTTGCTGAGCTAGGGATAGTAACAACAAAAACAGGTATATATTCAGAAGTACTGATGGAACATTTTGATATAATGGATTACTTTAAAGTGCTAATAGGTAGAGAACATGTAGAACATCCAAAGCCGCACGAGGAACCAATTTTAAAGGCATTAGAGAGTTTTGATGTACTAAATAAAGAAATCTGGATGATAGGCGATACGAAACTTGATCTCATTTCTGCAAAAAATGCAGGTGTAAATTCGATCGGTGTTTTGAGTGGTTATGATGATGAAGGTACCTTAAAAAAATATACTGAGTATATATTTACTACTGCTTACGAGGCAATAGTATTTTTAAGAAATAAAAAGTAAGCACTTAGCTTCTTTTTTTTCAAAATAATTAAATTAAAGAAGAGAGTGTAAATGAAATTATTAATAGTAGATGATGCGAAAATAATACATTTTATGGCCAAAAAAATATTGAAAGAAAATGGACTGGCAGATGTGGAATGCCAGGATGCATTTGACGGCAACGAAGCCGTTTGGCAAGTACATAAATTTAAACCGGACTTGATTCTTCTTGATGTTGAAATGCCAGAAAGAGATGGGATAAGTGCACTCGAATTGATTAAAAAAAATGACCCTAATATTATTGTGATTATGGTTAGCTCTCATGGATCAAAAACAATGATTTCAAAAGCTACATCGCTTGGAGCAAATGGCTTTATTCAAAAACCATTTGATAAAGATGAGCTATGCAGTTGCATTAGAAAAGTACTTCCATAAAAGTAGTTTAGTTGATACTAATTACATAACTTCTTTGTTTCAACAAAATTAAATTAAAATCAGCTAGAATGCCTTTAATATAATTTAAGGAAATAGCAATGCCATTATTAGACTCGTTTACAGTAGATCACACAATTATGCCAGCTCCAGCAGTTCGTAAAGCTAAGGGAATGAAAACTCCAAGTGGGGATGATATTACTGTTTTTGACTTACGTTTTGTAAGACCAAATGAAGATATACTTTCAGAAAAAGGTATTCATACATTGGAACATCTTTTTGCTGGTTTTATGAGAAATCATTTAAATTCTAAAGATACGGAGATAATAGATCTTTCACCTATGGGTTGTAGAACAGGTTTTTACATGAGTGTACTTGGCGCACCATCTGAAGAGAGTGTGGCTAAGGCTTGGGCAGAGGCTATGCAAGACGTTCTTGGAGTACAAGCACAGAGTGATATCCCTGAGTTAAATATTTACCAGTGTGGAACATATAAAATGCACTCACTTCAAGAGGCAAAAGATATAGCTTCAAACATTTTAAATAAAGACATTGACATCATGGATAATGATGCCCTTACTCTTGATTTAACAAAAGAAGACCAGTAACCCTCGCAAGTGTTTGACAGTAAACTCCATACAATGACTCTGAGTGAAGATGGCTCTTATACAGCCTATTCAAAAGAGTATGAAGAACATTACCACTCGACAAGAGATGGGGCACTTCATGAGTCTCTTGTCAAACATGTTATTCCTGCGTTTAATGTGATAAAGGAAGACGAAGTAAATATCTTAGATATTTGTTACGGACTCGGATTTAATACCCTTGCAACATTACTACATTGTAAAAGAAATTTCCCAAATAAAAAGTTAAATATTTACTCCCCTGAACTTGACACATTACTTGTGAAATCACTAGAAAATTTTACCTACCCTCCAGAATTTGATGAGTTTAGAGATGTTATTTTAACTCTCTCACGAGAAGGTGTGTGTAAAGATAAAAATATTTCCATAGAAGTTTTTTTAGGTGATGCCCGAGAGTATATTAAAAAGTTTGAGAACAAGTTTGACATAGTCTACCAAGATGCTTTTTCCCCTAGCACAAATCCAATGCTATGGACGCAGGAATACTTTGCGGATATAAAAAAGAGTATGAAGCAAAATAGTATTTTAACTACATACTCCATTGCATTCGCAACTAGACTTGCCCTATATAAGAATGGATTTTTTCTTTATATAAATCGTGGAGATGGTTTTCGAGATGCTACTGTAGCTTCTTTGCATGAGTTAAGCGAGTTTTACAAAGTTGATATGGAACATAAAATATCATGTAATAAAGATGCCCAACCACTCAGGGATTAAAAATCGACTCGATAAAAGTAGATACTTTAAAACAGCTCTAACAGCTTTACCCCAATGAAAATAACCCCTAAAAAAATCAAAGAGGAGATAAAAACTAACGCCGTCACGACTTTAGCATTGCACTCATAAAGTGATGCAAGATTTACATTAGCGACTGCTAGTGGCATAAGAAGTTCTATAAATACTATACCTTTTATCATCGGGTCTATCGAGAGAGGGTAGAGCACGCAAAACGCGAGGAGAGGTAAAAGGACAAACTTGAAAATCATAACCCAAACCAGCAATTTTTTACTCAGTTCTTTAACTTTTGTGCCATAAAGATAGATACCAAATAAAAAGAGTTGCATTGTCATAGAAGCATAAGCTCCCATCATGAGCATATTTAAAATAGAAGAGTGAATGCTCACTTCATAAACACTTAAAAGAATGGCAATGATGGTTGCCCAGAGGATTGGTAGTTTGATTATGTTAAGTAGGGAAGTCTTAGTATCGTAAGTTCCACGGGAGTAAAAGTATACACCAATAGTGTAAACTACAAATACATTGACAAGATTGACTATGGTCGTATAGGGGATAGAATCCTCTCCAAAAATGGCAATGTTTAGAGGAATCCCTAAATTTCCTGTATTTCCTATGATAGCAGCAACAGTTGCAATAGAGTATTCTTTTTTGTTTTTAAAGAGATATCTTGCAAAAAATGCAGAAATGAGTAAAAGAACCAGGACAATAAAAAGATAGATGGAAGGGGCATAGAGTAAAGAAATATCTACAGGACGAATCAAGAGACCCCAAAATGTTAAAAAAACTTGTAAGAAATAGACATTGATGAGAGTAATGGTTTTATCATCAATTTTCTCTTTAAAACTCATTTTAGCGAGATAACCCATCACAATAAAAACATAAATGCTTAATATACTAAATATAATTGAACTCATAGGCTAATTTTACTATAATTTTATATGCAAACACTAGAAAATATAAATAAAACAATAAAAGAAAATATAGCAGTAATGGTTTACTTCTCGGCACCAACTTGTAATGTTTGTCATGCCTTAAAGCCAAAGTTACTAGAGGCACTTGATGAAAATTTTAGTGAGTTTAAAGTAGAGAGTGTAGATATTTCTATTGATGAAGACATCGCACCGCATTTTGGTATTTTCACTATTCCTACGGTACTTATCTTTTTAGACTCAAAAGAGTTTGTACGTAAGTCTAGAAATATGAGTGTGAATGAACTCATGAAAGAGATACAGCGTCCTTATGAGATAATGACTTAAGAGTTTCATATGTCAACAAATAGTATAATATTTAAAATTTTATTAAGGTAAAGTATGAACAAAGTCAAACTGATTAATAATGAGAAGTTTCTTTCGGACGATGAATTTATCGTCTCTAAAACTGATAAACATGGAAAAATATTATATGGAAATAAGATTTTCATAAAAATATCAGGATATGAAGAGCATGAGCTTTTAGATAAGCCCCACTCCATACTAAGACATCCAGACATGCCAAGTTGTGTTTTCAAACTATTATGGGAGAGACTACAAGCGAAGCAAGAGATATTTGCTTATGTAAAAAACCTAGCCAAAGATGGATCTTTTTACTGGGTATATGCAAATGTAACAGTTACTCTGAACAAAAATGGTGGAGTAGTTGACTTACACTCTGTCCGAAGAAAGCCATCTTCAAAAGCGATGGAAGTGATACCGGGACTTTATAAAGCCTTACTTGCCCAAGAGAAGAAAGCAGGCATAGACAGTGGAACTAAGATGCTTATGAATATACTAAATGACAAAGGAGTATCATATGACGATTTTATCTTCGATTTACAAAACTAAGCAGACATTAGCTCTCTATGTAATTCTCCTTTTTATAGTTGTTTATTTTATAGTTATAGATGAATTTTTAATAGCAGGTGTACTATTTATTTTTATGGCCATAACGACACTTCTTTCGTTAAGAGAGAATGAAACATGCGAAAAGATTTTTAATGATCCAATAGTAAGACAGATAAGAGATGTTCTTTTAAAAGCGGGTAAGGGCGAACTCTCGTATAGAATAACACATATTGATGATGAGCATACCATGCATGATGTTGCTTGGGGTGTAAATGATCTACTAGATCAAGTCGAACAATATATGCGTGATGGAAAAGCAGCTATTGAGAATGCAAACAAGGGGCATAGAAATAGAATTGTTCCACCCCGTGGATACAAAGGTGATTTTGCAACGGCAGTACCTTCTCTTAACACGGCAATTCATTCTATCTTCCTTTCTTATAAAGGTGCACAAGCTAAATCACTTTCAGAGATATTTGAGAATAATAGTAAGGGTGGTGTATCCCGCGGATTGTCAATTATTCAAGAAGATATTATAACAAACTTGGATGTTGTAAACGAGATAGCCATAAGAACTAAAGAAACATTTAGCGAAGTGGTTGAATCAAGGGATGTGATTCAAAACATCACCTCAAGTCTAGATGAACTTATCACACTCATAACAAACTCCAATGACTCAATCTCTATGTTGAGTGAAAGAACTAATGACATTACTGCTGTGGTAGAATTGATTAAAGATATTGCAGAACAAACAAATCTACTTGCATTAAATGCGGCTATAGAAGCTGCCCGTGCGGGTGAACATGGACGAGGTTTTGCCGTTGTCGCCGATGAGGTGAGAAAACTTGCAGAACGAACACAAAAAGCGACACAAGAGATAGCTATAACTACAAACAGTTTAAAGCAAGAAGCAAATGATATACAAATGAATTCGGACAAAGTGACAAGCTTAGCTACTGGTTCTCAAGAGGATGTAGAAAATTTCCATAATACACTAGAGAGATTTTCTCTCAATGCAGATAAATCTGCAAACCAGTCTGAAAATGTACATAATTCACTCTTTACAAGCTTGGCAAAAGTTGATCATATTATTTTTAAGCATAAGGCTTATGTAGCAATATTTCATGGAGATAAAGATAACTTAGAATTCTTGGGCGATCATCACTCTTGTAGATTAGGAAAGTGGTATGATAATGATAGCGATCAAGCTAAAGAAAGATTTGGAGCTACAAAAGCTTACAAAGAGATACATGTACCGCATGAAAAAATTCATACAAATATACTGAGAACATTGGAATGTGTTGAAAAGGGAAATTGTACATCTCCTGAAAATAGAGATCAGATAATCTTATCTATGAAAAATGCAGAAGAGGCTAGTTTTGAACTCTTTGAATTATTTCAAAAAATGGTAGCAGAAGCGAATCCATCACTTAAAGCATAAATGCAATTAGTGATGCAGTTACTGCAACATTAAGTGATTCTACTCCGCGTTTCATAGGAATTTGGAGTGATTCATTACATAAGTCTTCGACTTCTTTACTAACACCTTCACTTTCATTTCCAAGAACATAGATACTTCTCCCAGTAGGCTTAACATCATAAATACTTTGTTTTGCATGAGATGAAAGAGAATAAATTTGAGTATCTTTTACTTTTGCGAGTACATCTTCAAGTGCATCACAGAAGTAGATAGGAAGTTTAAAAAGTGTTCCCGCACTTGCTTTTATAACTAGAGGAGAGATTTTTGCAGAGTTCTTTTTAGGAAGAATGAGTCCATCAATATTTCCAGCCGCACAACTCCTTATAATCATTCCTAAGTTTTGAGGATTTTGAATGCCATCAAGTGCAAGAAGTCTGTACGAATTGAGTTCTAAGATTGCCGTCGCATTTGAGTAAGATTGAGAAATAATATCTATACAAACACCTTGGTCTTGTTTTGCATTTTTACTAATTCTACTTAAAGCACTTTTAGTGTGGTAAGAGATTTCAATATCGCGCTTTTGTGCAAGTGCTAGTATCTCTTTGATATTTCCATCAGTTTTGTTTGAGTCAGCCATATGCAGCTTATGAATTTCAACACTTGTATCCTGCAAAACTTCTATAACCACATTTCTTCCGTAGAGAGTGATTATTTTCTCAAAAAACTTTTTTTTATCTTTATATTCTTGTGAATCTTGCATTGTATATACCTTTGTAATGATAAATGCAATGTTATCACAAATAGGATTTATATCTAAAGAAAATAGATTTATTTGATAACACTTAGCTATAGTTTTTCTAAAAATTAGCCTTTTGTATTGTGTTTGAATACACCGTTAAAGTCAACTGGAGGCATATCTATATAGTGTTCACATCTTTGTATATAGATGCCATAAATATTTTTATTAGATTTATCTGGCCAACTTTCTAACTCATTAAAAACAAGTAGAGCATCTTCAAAATTTTTATTTTTATAGAGGTCTATACCTTTATGATAGTAATCAAGCTCATCTAATAATCTCTCTTTGGAAGCTTTATATAGTGGATTTCCTTCCCATTTCATTGGTATTGCTTGATAGTCTACAATTTGCCAAATTTCAACAGGAACTGATTGCCCCTTAACGGTTACCAGGTCTAAAAATCTAAATATATATTTTCCCTTTGGTATTTTTTCTTTTACATAAATTGAAATATTACATGATGAGTTGTAGTATTTACATAAAGATTCAAGTCTTGCACCAAGGTTAACGGGGTCTCCAATAACAGTATAGTCACTTCTACCACTACTCCCCATTTCACCAACAACGCCAACTCCAACATTAATTCCAATGCCAATTTCTATGGGTTCTACTCCATTGTCTGCAGCTAAATCACATATAGCTTTATATCTATCGTCTAACTTTAGTTTTGCATTTAATGGTTTAAGAGCATGGATCTGGTCAAGTGTTGCATCAACAGCTTTTTCGACATGATTTTTTACAAGAACGGGAGCATTCCAGTATGACATGATGGCATCGCCAATGAACTTGTCAACAGTGCCTTCGTACTTCATAATTATTTGAGTCATTTCATCCATATACTCATTTAAAAACTGTATAAGTAAACGTGCACCTCCAGCCACTTCGGATATGTTTGTGAAATTTCTAATGTCGGAGAATGTTACTGTAATTTCATGTTCCTTGGCAATAAAAGTATTGCCTTTATCGGCAGCTCTTTTCATGATGTCCTCCATAACTTGAGGTGAAACTTTAGAAGCAAACTTTCCTTTAATGAGATTTTTTTGTTTTGTTTCTAGAAAATAGTTAACAATTATGGAGACTAGTGCCCCAAAGACAAGAGCAAAAAGTGGATAAAATAGAGTGAGAATTATACCTTCGACAAAAAGCATGTAATTTACAAAATATATAAATGAAGCTCCTAATACAATTATAATGATAGGAAGCAGAACGGCTCCACTATATCCGATGCTCATGACAACTATAATGGACATAATTAAAGTTATTGTTATGTTGTATGCACTTGCTTCAGCAGGAATATATAAAAAATCTCCCTTTAAGATATTGTCAATAACATTTGCATGGACTTCTACACCAGGATAAATAGAATCATAAGGGATGTTCCTTAAGTCCAAGAGTCCTGCTGCCGAAGTGCCTACAAGTGCTATTTTACCCTCTAACTCTTTTGGATCAACTCTATTTTTTATAATGTCAGCAGCGGAAATATAGGTAAAAGTATATGAGGGTCCTCTAAAGTTGACAGCTAGTCTTCCATATATATCTGTTGGAATGTTAAACTCCCCTAGCTCAATGTTTCGTACTCCTAGTTCATCATAATTTACAGTAAGTTTGTTGATTTGATGAACCGCCCTAATTAGCTCTAAGGCTAAAGATGGGTAAACAGACATGTCATAACTCATAGCCAAAGGAACACTTCTGATAACTCCGTCAGTATCAGGAGTGGCATTGAAAAATCCACTCGAATAAGAGTTATCTTGAATTATTGGAATATTTTTAATTACCCCTTTGGGCTGGAGGAGATGTTCAGTTTTCCCTTTGCCTTTTTGAGTAAATATCGCTGGGATATCGGGAGTTTCTACATCTAGATATTGTTGGTTCCCATTAAAATCAAAGGTATATCCCAAAATAGTTGGAGTTTGAGAAAGCACGGAAGCGAATATCTCGTCATAATCTACTTCCTTATCATCAGGGACTAAATCTTCTATACCTAAGTCATAAATTATTTTCTTTGGGCTTGATCGATCAGCCTCGGGAAACATAATATCAAATCCGACAGCTGCAATCCCATTTAGCGCTAAATTATAGACCATTGTGGCAATTTTATCTCTACCCCAAGGAAACTGGCCTATCTCATTTAATGATTTCTCATCAATATCAATAATAATGACTTGCCCTGTTGTTTCAATGGCACCACGATTAATAAATAGCATGTCTCTGAGTTTTTTGTCAATTGTGTCAAAGTGATTTGGCAGGTATAAGTATAATGAGGTAGAGAATAAAGCAACGGATATTGACAAACTAAAGTAGATAAGAAATTTTTTCACATTTTGCCTTAAGATAATATATAAACTACAAGAGAATAAGTTAACTTTTACTCAAGAATAGTTTTCAAGTCTTGAGTAGGTATGGCTTGGGAATCTGGAGGAAGATTTGGCATGTTAATGGCATTGTCATTAAAAGAAGCTACAGGAACTTGTATATTAACATTTGAATCGCTTTGCTCTGTTCCACTTCCACACCCAATAAATAACACTGATATAAATAAATGTAATACAAATTTATGCAAATGAAGTCCTGTTTAATAATTTATAAGTAATTATACTGTAAAATTGTTTATTTTAAATACCCTATACAGGAATATAATGAAAAAACTATTTATCTTGTTTTTTATCGCTTTTACGAGTTTAGCCTTTACATATGAACCCTCATACGTAACCCCTCAGATAGATACCTACAATCAAGCCAAAGAACTTTTTAAAAACAAAAAGTACCAAAAGGCGTATGACTTATTTTATAAGCTTTTTGAAAAAAACCTAGAAGATCCGAATATTAATTTTTATCTAGGAAGAAGTGCTTATATGTTACAACACTTTGAGTTAGCGATAGCTGCCTATGAAAGAGTTCTTATGAGTGATCCAAAATCCGTTAGATCAAACCTTGAAATTGCAAAATGTTATTTCGAGCTCAAAGACTACAAAGAATCAAAAAAAATATTTTTAGAAACTTTAAGCGATCAAATGCCAACGAATGTACAGCAAAATATTAGAATGTATTTAAAAGCATTAGATTCAAAAACTAAAAAAAACTTTATTAGTGGATCAGTAGTCCTAGGTCTTAATTATGACTCAAACATATATAGCCGTGCAAATGACGATATATTTACAATACCCGGAATTATAGACAACATCACAAATCAGCCCATAAAAACGACAAACTCTACACCAGAAGCTTCTGGATACGCTCATCAACAAGCTGTTAGTCTAAATCATTTGTATAAGTTTGATAATGAAATTAACTTCAAGAATAATTTCGTATTTTTTGCAAAAACGATAGTTGAGCATCATAATAGAGATATTATGCTCGCCCAATACTCTCCAGCGGTCTCCGTCACCTACAATCACAATAAAATTTTAGTAGATTACGCTCTCTTGTTTAGTAAAATATGGTTAGGCTCGAAATCAACAATGACCTACTATGGTATCAACCCGAGATTAACGTATGTGTTCGATGCATATAATATTTTGAGTTCCTCTTTTAAGTATCAAGAAAAAAATATCGTAACAAATACATCCCATATAACAGAACTTGATTTTTCCCTTAGACGAATACAGTCGAGTAAAACAACATTTTTATTTTATACGAGATTGGCAGCAGAGAGAAAAGTTTCAGATGGTTTACAAAACATAGACTCTGATTTGATAAATGTCGCCTTTTCTACATCGTATTGTTTTACACCTCTATTAAGTATAACTCCAAAGTTACAGTATTACATGAAGTGGTATAAGGATGAGGATGTTTTTTATGTAAAGAAGCAAGAAGACAAAGAACTTCAGTTTTTACTAAATTCGACTTATTCCATTAGTAAAAGTTCTTTATTTAGCATGGATTACTCATATATGAATCATATATCAAACATTCCATCGTGGGAGTTTAACAAACACTCTCTAACGGCTAACATCATCTTATTATTTTAAAAGGCTTAAATATGAAAATATTAATATTGTTATTCTTATTATCAGCAACACTTTTTGCGAATATAGGACAAATAAGCTCCTTAAGGGGCTCATGCATCATATCTAGAGATAATATGAAAATGGATGCTTCAATTGGGTTTAAATTAAAAGCAAAAGACGTATTAAACACTGGAAAGAAATCAAAACTACAAATAATTTTTAAAGATGGAAGTATCGTTACAATAGGTAAATCATCAACATTTGACATAGCGGAGTATGTTTTTGACGCGGCATCTCCTAAGAAGTCCAAAGTTAACTTCGGATTTTTAAAGGGTTCATTTAAATCTATAACGGGTCAGATAGGTAAATTTGCACCTGAGAAGTTTAAGCTTAGAACTAAAACAGCGACAATTGGGATAAGGGGAACAACAGTAGTCGGTAACCAAGATAAAATAGCATGTACATACGGAAAGATAAATGTAAGTTCTCATGGCGTTACTCGCTCTGTTCCTGCTGGAATGTTTTCTAAGACACCAAAAGAATCTCCACCGAGTGTTCCAGAAGTGTATGTAGCGGGTAGTATTGAAGCTGGTGACATTGAAGACTCGACAGAAGCTTCATCTGAAGAGGAAGAGGCAACAAGCGATTCCGAAGAAACGGATGAAGGCGAGGTTCAAGACGAAGAACAAACGGATGAAGGCGAGGTTCAAGACGAAGAACAAACGGATGAAGGCGAGGTTCAAGACGAAGAACAAACGGATGAAGGCGAGGTTCAAGACGAAGAACAAACGGGTGAAGGTGCAGTTGAGGGAGAAGAACAAACGGATGAAGGCGAGGTTCAAGACGAAGAACAAACGGGTGAAGGTGCAGTTGAGGGAGAAGAACAAACGGGTGAAGGTGCAGTTGAGGGAGAAGAACAAACGGGTGAAGGTGCAGTTGAGGGAGAAGAACAAACGGGTGAAGGTGCAGTTGAGAGAGAAGAACAAACGGGTGAAGGCGAGGTTCAAGACGGAGAACAAACAAGTGCTCAAGTAGAAGATGGAGGTAATCCGACTTCAGAAACGGAAGAGACAACGGAAGCAACTCCAGTTGCTGCCGCAGCTTCAGTTCCTCTTGCAAGTACTCCATCGACTGCCGATGAAGGGGAAGCAACAACTGGGCAAGAGCAATCGGAAGTGAATCCGACTTCAGAAACTGAAGATGTTTCATCGACAAAAGTTACTCCAACTGTAGCTGAAGAATCAGTTCCAGTTGCAAGCATACCATCCACAACTGATGAAAGCGATTACGATTCGGTGAGTGACCTTGAAGGTTCTGGAATTGATTCGACTTCTGTTAGCGAAGTGGGAACCGTGATAGACACCTCTACAACACAAACTCAAGATACATCTTCAACTGAAGTAGGTGATACTCTGACCCAAGTTCAAGATAATGTGCAAACAGTTGAACAAGTAGTGCAAACTGACGCTAAAATAGTTACTGAAACGATAATTATAATTAGCGATTTATCCGTAGCAGATGTAACGAATGAAATTATTTCAACAAGTACTTTGGACAATTTACAAATAGACACAGCGGACTTAACGAAAGTAAGTGCATTTGGAGATGCTTATTTGGAGTATGGCTACTGGGAAAGTGTCGATACTGGAGCTGCTGTTTACACTTATCTTAGTGGTATGCTAACTTCAAGTGAGACTGTTGATCAGATGATTGGACTAGCCCCAACAGCGACATATACTGGTGGACTTAGTGCAATAGTTACGGATCCTAATGGAGCCACTATAGCATCCGATGGAAGCGTAGTCTTAGATTTTGACTTTGTAAATCAAAGCTTCGCAGGTAACATAAATGTGACTCAGGGTGGTTTTAGTGCAGATGTCGCTGGAAATGTACATAAGTACGGATTTGACACGACTAGTGTCACTACTGCAACAAGTAGTACTGCAACAAACATCGCCGGAGACTTGAGTGGACAGTTTTACGGAACAAATGCCGAAGCGGCGGGAGGCTCGTTTAACTTGACGAGCGACAATGTGGGTAGTGTTAACGGCGTGTTTGGAGTCGCAAAATGAAAAATATAATATTAAAATTACTTGTCCTATTCTCTATCTCTCAGGTTTCACTTTTTTCGGCTGAACTAAGTTTAAAAGCTCATGGTGGAGTTGCTCAATTTAATGGGAATACAAGTGTAGTTTCTATAGCCGATAGTCCTCTTTTAGATATTTCTTCAAATATAACTTTGGAAGCATGGATATATATGGATGAACAAATTCAATTTAATCATGTAATTACAAAATGGAATACGGCAACAAATGACCGTAGTTATCAGCTACAAATTTTAAACAACAAAGTTAATTTTTCTACTTCACCAAACGGAGACAATGCAGATACTCTAGAAGGAATATCAACTTTACAAACTGGACAATGGTATCATATTGCAGCAGTATATGATGGAAGCGAAAAGAGAATTTATCTTAATGGACAATTAGATGGAAACGTATCAAGTACTGGGTTACTCTTTAATTCTACTGCTCCTTTAGTTCTAGGAGGCCATGACCTTAACGCGACTTCTTTTGTTGGAACACTTAAAGGTGAACTTGATGAAGTAAAGGTTTGGAATACAGCTAGAACTTCTGCAGAGATAAATGCAACAATAAATCATCAGTTAGATGGAAATGAAACAGGACTAGTAGCTTATTATAACTTTGATGAGAGAGTAGGGAAAACGGTTAAAGATATAACTTCAAACAATCTTGACGGAACGATTAGTGGAGATGTGACTCGTCTGAATTTTTTAGGTGATGGACTTGTTTTTGATGAGATTGACAACAATAGTAGTACTATTACAGTTGCAGAAAGTAATGTTTTAGACTTAAACACTACTTTCACTATTAATACATGGTTTAAAACTAATGAAGACTCATCAACTGGTATACAGCAACTAGTTAATAAATATAATGAAGAATTGGGGGGTTATGCTATTGGCCTAGTAAATATAGGTGGAGAACAAAAGATTGAAGTAGCGATTAGCCCTGATGGGACAAACAAAACTACCGTTAATAGTTCGTCAAATATAAATATTGGTCAGTGGTATCACTTAAGCATAGTAAGTGATGGCTTAAATATTCAAATTTATCTCAATGGTAAATTAGACAAGACGGCAGCTTATAATCAAGGGCTATTTCAAAATAATATTGATTTAAAAATCGGTGCAAATATTATTGATACTGAAGTATTTAATGGAAGTATCTCAGAAGTTTCCATCTTTAACAGAGTGATATCTCAAAATGAGATAATACATAACATGCATACTTCTCTAAAAGGGGACGAAACTGGACTAGTTGGTTACTGGCCACTAAACGAAGGTTCCGGGCTAGTGGCGAATGACAGAAGCTTAAGTGCCAATAATGGAGTTATAAGTCTAGCTGCTTGGTCGGAAAATGCACCAATTCTCTATGGGGATAAGCTTTATACGACAGATGCTATGGATACCTTTCACAAACTCTTTGTTGAAAACAATACAAGTAGCCCTACTTACAGTTATAACGGAAGTATTCCCTCTACTCTTCGGAATTTTGATGGAACAACTGGAACTTTTTTATATACAGCTGATGGAACGGCTGGAGAAGTACTTGATTTTAACGCAAGCGATGGAATAGACTTAAATAAACTAGTAAATGTTCAAGCTTATGTGAATCCATATAGCACACAGTTTAACTTAACAAATGTAAACTTGTCAGACCATAATATTACAAATATGCAACTCATTAAAACTGATGGAAATACCGACAGTTTCAATATTCAAGGCTCAGAAGCTTTATCCGATGGGGTGAACAACTTAAGCACTCTAGTTTACAATAAGGATAATAACTTTAGTATTAGATTCGACGTTAATAACTCTGGGGTAGAAAATAGCTACTACTATAATTTTCCTAATTCTACATTTGATTCCGATGTTATATATAACTCGTCATTAGCTAACTCGTCATTAGCTAACTACAAAACTATAATAAACGCAACGACGAATACATTCGACATCGATGCTAACTCGACAACTTTTTTTTCTGCTTTGGACCTTCACTTTAATTTTGAAGGGAATACATCACTTGTTATTAATAATAATGCGATTATTCAAAGCCACCTTGATGGATATACTATCATGGACTCAGCACTCCAACCTATTCTAAATACAAGCTTAGATTATAATAAAACATTTGCACATAAATCAAGCTCTCAAACTCTATCTACCAATATATCCATTTTTATGCCGGGAGTCTTGTGGGAGACGAATATATACAGGAAAGTTAAGGCGACAGAAGATATATTTGTAAGCGATGTGAATGTATCCTTTTCAAATATTACCGTGAATTTAGATGAGCAAAACCTTGACTCTATTGATTTCAAAAATAGTGATGGCGGTTATACTCGCTATAAGATTACAGATAGTCAAATCGCAGGTACAAGCTTTACCATTCCTTTGATTACTGATGCTTCTTATGAAATTGTCGCTACTTACTCAGACTTAAATAAGTCAGTATACGATTCTGGTAGTGGAAACTGGTTACCTTTTGGTGAAAGTGCCGATCACTTTATTGCGACAGATGGACTTGTCTTGCCTGATATACCTGTTAGTGCACCTAGAAAACCAACTCTAAAAGTTACAAACAACCTTACTCAGTATTTAGGAAAATGGGATACTACCGACTATACATATGGAGTAACGCTATCAAGTGATGGCACAAAAGCTTATGTTGCCGATAATATAAATGGATTAGCCATTATAGACATTACAAATCCTACTGCTCCAGTTACTCTTGGAACACTACCTACTAATGGTTCAGCAAGGAGTGTTGTTCTTTCAAAGGATGGAACTATTGCTTACATTGGGGATTGGGAGAATGGACTTGTAATCGTTGATGTTTCAAATCCAATCTCCCCCGAAGTGCTGGGAACATTTGATACGAGCGGCAAAGCCGCTTTTGTGAGTTTATCAAGTGATGGGACTAAAGCATATATAGCTGACTATACGAAGGGATTAGTAATAGTTGATATAAGTGACCCTATGGCACCAGTAGAAGTAGGTTCGTATCCAACAGGTGAAAGTTCATTCATACAACCAGAAGTAGAAGGTTCGCCCAATAGTCTAGAAGTTAGAATCTCAAACGATGAAACTAAAGCTTATCTTGCCGACGCAAACGGACTATTTGTTATAGATATAAGCAGTCCGGCAACTTCTACTCCTTTATCACCGATTTTAGAGATGCCTTATAACGCTGTAACATTGTCTAGCGATGATACTATAGCATATCTTTCAAGTTCTTATGGTGTTGACATTTTCGATATTAGTGATCCAAGTAATCCAATTTTTTTATCAACTTTTGACACGAATGAAAATACTTTGGGAGTCACTCTTTCGGGTGATGGTTCTAAAGCTTATGTTTCAGTTGGTCATGGAGGAATAGTGATACTAGACATTACGAATCCTACCGAAGAACCGGTTCTTTTATCAACATTAAAGACTACTGGAAGAGTATCCGAAATTGCTTTGTCGGATGATGAAACAAAAGCATATGTTGCAGATAGTGCAGGTGGTTTAGTAATTATAGACATCGCAAACATTGAATCTCAGCTTTTGCCGGGATCATTTGAAAGCGTTGGAAATGTTAGAGGTCTTACTCTTTCAGATGACGGTACAAAAGCATATGTTGCAGCTAATCATGATGAAACAGCTTCTAATAATGGGTTTAAAGTTCTAAATATTTCAAGTCCTAGCACACCAGGACTTATGGATTATGTTCCTACTGAAAATGCTTATGGAGTGGCAGTATCAAATGACGGGACAAAAGCGTATGTCGTAGGTACAAATGGATTGGTCATTCTTGATATAAGTAATCCAACCGGGGTATTGCAGATTGGAACCTTTGACACAAATGGAGTAGTTTATAAGGTTGTCTTATCTACGGATGGAACGACCGCTTATATAGCTTATGACGGTGGATTAGCTATACTAGATATTACAAACCCAAGCATACCAATAATGTTAGGTTCATATGATACACAAGGCTCTGCTACTAATATTGTACTCTCAGATGATGGGAGAAAGGCTTACATCTGTGCTTCTGAGAGTGGTTTAGTAATATTGGATGTCTCAAATCCAGCTACTCCTACTTGGTTGCCAACTTATGCTTTAGACTATCCTGAAGCAGTCGCTCTCTCCGATGATGGGACAAAGGCTTACATTACCGATAACTTAGGTATGACTACTCTCGACATTACCGGCATTAACCCTCCTAGTCTAATATCAAATTTCCATACATCTAGTAAAGCTTTTGGGGTTAGATTGTCAGATGATAACACAAAGGCATACATTAATCTTGATAAAAAGGTAAGTGTAATTGATGTAACTATTCCAAGTAGCCCTATAGAAATAGCATCTTATAGTACGAAAGATACTAGTGATATTGTATTGTCAGAAAATGGAACGAAGATTTATGTCGCTGATGGTGCTAATGGTTTAGTTATACTAGATACTAATCTTAACTTGCACCTAAATAAAAATTTTGCAGATACAAACATTACTCTGGAGATAGACGACTTAGACCAGAGTAGCTTAACTCTTAACATAGACATGAACGATACTTCGATTATTACTCTTGGCGATTATAATCAAAGTCTAGTTTATAATGACTACAACAATACTCAACTCACAATACCAATACAGCCCATAGCGGATAAGCTTGGTTCTACAAGAGTGGATGTAAATATTAGCGATGGTACTTATTCGGTACTTAAAAGTTTTAACATTAAAGTGTTTGACCAAACTTTTCCTCCAACTTTAAGTGCTATCGCTGATATAAACACAAGCGAAGACTTCAGCGACTTTAACATAACGGTAAACGCGACGGATACAGATGGTGACGTAATCACTTACTCAGTAGGCTCAAGCGACATCAATATTTCAACTGTGACAATGGTGGGAAATGTAATCGTGGTAAGTCCAACGCCAAACGCTAATGGAGTAGTAAGCATAGAAGTAAATGCAACAGCAAACGGACAGACAAGCACACAGACATTTGACATAAATGTGACAAGTGTAGATGATGCTCCAGTTCTTGGAACCTTAAATGAGCAGCTCTCACTAAATGAAGACTTCTCGGACTTTAATATTACTTTAACCGCGAACGACATTGAATCTGATACTTATAGTTTTAGTGCATCCTCAGATGATGAGAGTTTGGCTACTGTAAGTGTAGTTGGAGATCAACTTGTAGTTCATTCCATATTAAACGCAAGCGGAGCGACTTCAATTAATGTAATCGTTACTCAGGACTCAAACACATCTCTAGCAACTGGTGTAAGTATCGCTCTTAGCGTTAGTCCGGTAAATGATGCACCAAGCATTTATACAACAATCGTGGATTTCTCAATCAATGAAGATAACACGACGACTAACTATGAGTTGAATGTAAGCGATATTGACGGAGACGACTTAAACTTAACGGTAGAATCGAACAATACATCCATATTAACAGTAACTCCAAACTGGACAAACTTGGTACAACAAGGAACTTCCGATTTCTCGCTTTTAGACTTTAATCTTACAACCGTAGAAAATGCAAACGGAATGGTTAGAATTACGGTTACAGCGAATGACAATGAGCTAAATGCAACTAAAATCTTCGATGTAAACGTAACGGCGGTAAACGATGCTCCCGTGCTAACACAACCGACAGATGTAAATGTCAGTGAAGATTTCGTAGATTTTAATATCACTTTAGATGCGACTGATATAGATGGAGATACTCTGACTTATAACGCTCTTTCAAACGACGAGACTATAGCGACGGTTTCGGTAATTGGAAACATAGTAACCATTACTTCGGTAGCAAATGCTAACGGAGTTGTAAGTATAGATGTCAATGTAAGCGATTCAATCCTAATCGACTCTAAAACATTCGCACTCAATGTTGCTTCGGTAGATGATGTTCCAATCATAACACTAATAACGGATATAAACACAAGCGAAGACTTCAGCGACTTTAACATAACGGTAAACGCGACGGATACAGATGGTGACGTAATCACTTACTCAGTAGGCTCAAGCGACATCAATATTTCAACTGTGACAATGGTGGGAAATGTAATCGTGGTAAGTCCAACGCCAAACGCTAATGGAGTAGTAAGCATAGAAGTAAATGCAACAGCAAACGGACAGACAAGCACACAGACATTTGACATAAATGTGACAAGTGTAGATGATGCTCCAGTTCTTGGAACCTTAAATGAGCAGCTCTCACTAAATGAAGACTTCTCGGACTTTAATATTACTTTAACCGCGAACGACATTGAATCTGATACTTATAGTTTTAGTGCATCCTCAGATGATGAGAGTTTGGCTACTGTAAGTGTAGTTGGAGATCAACTTGTAGTTCATTCCATATTAAACGCAAGCGGAGCGACTTCAATTAATGTAATCGTTACTCAGGACTCAAACACATCTCTAGCAACTGGTGTAAGTATCGCTCTTAGCGTTAGTCCGGTAAATGATGCACCAAGCATTTATACAACAATCGTGGATTTCTCAATCAATGAAGATAACACGACGACTAACTATGAGTTGAATGTAAGCGATATTGACGGAGACGACTTAAACTTAACGGTAGAATCGAACAATACATCCATATTAACAGTAACTCCAAACTGGACAAACTTGGTACAACAAGGAACTTCCGATTTCTCGCTTTTAGACTTTAATCTTACAACCGTAGAAAATGCAAACGGAATGGTTAGAATTACGGTTACAGCGAATGACAATGAGCTAAATGCAACTAAAATCTTCGATGTAAACGTAACGGCGGTAAACGATGCTCCCGTGCTAACACAACCGACAGATGTAAATGTCAGTGAAGATTTCGTAGATTTTAATATCACTTTAGATGCGACTGATATAGATGGAGATACTCTGACTTATAACGCTCTTTCAAACGACGAGACTATAGCGACGGTTTCGGTAATTGGAAACATAGTAACCATTACTTCGGTAGCAAATGCTAACGGAGTTGTAAGTATAGATGTCAATGTAAGCGATTCAAT
>Ga0233441_1000400_pt1 | contig 53547 bp, 74 predicted proteins | sample SI_123_September_4_FD_182781 | JGI IMG/M metagenome (GOLD analysis project Ga0233441, IMG submission 182781) | Seawater microbial communities from Saanich Inlet, British Columbia, Canada - SI_123_September2016_135_MG | ecosystem: Environmental > Aquatic > Marine > Inlet | place: Canada: British...
AAAGCCGCAGCCGGAGCAACATAACCATTAGCAGCAGCAGCAGGAGCTTGACCCATACCTGAATACTGAGATTCAACTAGGTTTACAATTTGAACATACTGACCGTACATTTTAACACCTTTTTGACCAGCAGCAGCATAACCAAAAGCATTTACAGAAACATTTGCAATAGTACCTTCGCCAATAATTGAACGATTTGTAACTTCACCTGAAACTAGTGTAACACCATCTTCAGCCATCATGTTTGCATAAATTTTTGTATTTTGATCAGGAGCAACATTTGCTTCTTGTGTACCACGAAGACGTAGATATTGAAGATTTGGATCTAACATAGGAGCAACAGAAGCATGAATGTGCTTAGTGTCATTTGGAAGAGTCCAGTTATAACCAATTGATTGTGCAGCAGTTTCAGGTTGACCTTGACCAACTGTTAACCATTCAGCAGAACATGCCGCCATAATCTCAGCAATTTGAGGGTGATCTTGCGGAATTAAACATTCGAAACTAAACTTGTTTGAGATAGGGTTTACTCTTTCTAAGAAACAGTACTGAATAATTACGTTGTCGATTTTAATATTTTTTGCCATTTTAATTTTCCTTTTAAAAATGATAGTATTGCAATACTAACATTGGGTTGCAATTTTATACATTGCACTTTTCATATCCGGATACTTTAACGTCATATCAGTGACGCCAGGTTTATAAACCTGGATGATTAACTTCGGGTGTATGTGAAATAAGCTCGTCTGAACTCATTTCACAACCTTGTTCTACTTCAATATCTTCATCTTCTTGATGAGTTACTGGTTTTATTTTAGTTGTTTCAATTGTTCGTGATGCTAATCTATCAGCATAACTATTTACGATATTAGTCATGATAACATTAGCAGAATCAATATCACCTGATTCAACTATAGGACTAAACTGTTTAAAGTAATCAATATTATTCATTAATTCTTTAGCAGTTCTACCACGATTCATAATAGGATGTAGATCTCTTAATTGAGTTTCCTCAACAATATTATCTAATCCGATAGCCATAATTTTTTCAACAATAAAACGACCAAAGTTTTTATCAGCACTTAAATTTTGAGATTGAAATTCTATAAACGTTTGATTGTTTAATTTTCCAGTTAATTCAAAATACTGTTCATGTGTCATCTGCACATATAAATATGGTGCACCCTCTTCAGGAACAACAGTATTATTATAAGCTTCAACTGTACTAAAACCATAAATATTAACATCACCATAAATACTGGTACGTTTACCTTCCATGAATTTTGTACTCATTTCAACAGTTGTACCATCACGCATCTTTTTAACATAACAAAATTCATCTTTAAATGAATGCAGCTTAAACATTTTATGAATTTCTTGAACTGTTTCAACTAGTTCAAATTCATTTTCAGAAGTTTCAATTATATAAGGTAACTTTGCTTCTAATGGTGCAAATCTTACAAGTTGAGAACTATCAGAAGTCATATTAATATTATACAGAGACTCAAAGAGTGCCATACTTAGAAATGATAACCTTGAACTTTGGCCCAACCAATGTACTTGATCAATTGTAAAATTATGTTTTTTACGCTGAGTTAGTAACCATAAGGTTGCAGGTACCGCGTGACTAAATTTTGCATTAGTTAATTTTTTCAAACCAACTAATCCTCCAATTGACCAAAGTTTATGATATTTATAAACTTCTAAATCATCAAAAAGATCTTTCCAAATATTAAAAGTTACAGTGTTTGACGACTGTAAAATAAATAATTGCTTATCTGCAATCTCAGGATATTTTTTAATAAGTTCAATTGATGATGACATTGATAAATGATTAGCCTCATAAAATTCAATTAGATCTTCTTTTACATAAACTGTTGGGAACTTAGGAACAACAACAGCATCCTTTTCTTTTGAGTTCATAATAGTGGATTCTTTTCCATTTACTAAATGTGGAATCTCAGGTCTAATTGTAACGAATTCTTTCATAAAAGAATCTGAATAAACATCAAGTGCAAAAATTCTATGTATATCACCTCTATGTTTTTCTAACACTGAATGATATACTTTAATAAAATCTTCGATTCTATCAGCATCAACATATCCAACAATAATCTGGAATCCACCAGAATCTATATATAGTGAATATTTTTCTTTCTTAGACTCATTGATTATATTATTAACATGTTTTCTAACTCTTTCAGCTTTCCAACTTTTACTTGTAATTGGTTCGCCTAAAGAGATTAGATAATCATCAAAATAATTAAAGATTGGTCTAGACATCTCTGAACCTGGTGAGGTTACGCTTACATACTTCATTGTTCTCCTTTATCTATTATAGTATTATTTCTATGGTAAGTTTTTTTATCTTATAAGATCATTTAACTTATTTACCAGCTGCAATCTTTCTTGCTAATTTTACAGGATCAATTGCCAATTCAGGCATTTCATCATGTGATGTACCAACGAGTAATTCATCATCATCAAATAAATCATCTACGTCAGGTAAATCAGGTTCATCTATCATACCCATAATACCTGAATTTATAAGATTTGCTTTCTCCACAACTTTTGGTCCTTTTTTCTTTACAACTGTTGGTGCTCTTTTTACAGCAGCCGCATAATCTGATACAGTTTCTCTAATTTCATTGAATGATGTTCTTGTAACATTTTCCAATTCAGTTAGAGTTTTTATATCATCTTTTTTAACAGGAACAAGTCTTAAAACATATCCACATTCATCTAAAATATTATTTAATCCAGAAGTGCCAATATAATCTTGACTCTTATCTTTTATAAAATTTCTAAAATATGTATTCCCTGGTAAGATCCCAAACTTCTCAGAAAGAGCTTGAATATTTATTTTACCATGTTTTATAACTGCTTCTCTTATCCAGTTGAAATATATAGGATCAATTAAACCGCTAATTTTATCAGTTTTTCTTGACATTATACTCCTTTAACATTTTAATTTGATGATATTAAATTACCAGGAATCTTTAAAAATTCGACTGTATTTTCCATTGTAAAACCATCATCATTTTTTCTAATAAATTTATAGTATATCGAAACAGGAAAATAATTATAATCTTTCAAGTTGTCTATATTATAAACTCTACCAAACACAACATCTTTTAAACCAAGACTATCATATTTATAAACTTTAATATCCGCTTTTGTTTCAGCTAACCGTTTTTTGATATACATTTTATTTATGAATGCATCTATTCCTAAAGTACTAGTAAGTTGTAAAATTTCATTAGAACGCTGTCCTGGAATTAAAGGTTTTAATTCATAAATTTTATTTTCATTTTCATTTTTAATCATTAAAGTCGATTTTAATTCAGCATCAACTTGTAGATAATCCATAAATGGTGTAGAACCAACAAACTCAACATATCCAATATTAGGATTCATTCCTGAAATATTAACTATATTTTTCAAAGGATAATTTCCAGCAATATCACACAAATTAAATAGGTGTAATGTGTAGTCAGTATTAGATGCTTCACTAATATTAAAATCATCAAATATTAAATAAGGTTCCAATAAATATGGAGGATATTCATTTAATACATATTCAAACGCTTGAAAATTTTTAAGGTTTTCAGGTATTCTAATACTCTCAAATAAATTCTTTATTTCACCTGCAGAGTTATAATTTACATCAAATGTTGAACCATAATCAGAAGATATAGTTTGAAGCATTTGTGAAAGTAAATAATGACTAGTTACTGGATTTGAAACAACTGAACTATCTAGCGTACTAACTGAACTGTATTTATTTGAATGTGAGAAGATATACATCTCTTCACTGATAAGAGGTAATTGAACATTTACAATACCCTCTGCATCAGGCACACTCCAAGAATTAATACCTTCTTTACTTGATACTAAAAATTTCTTATTTGATACAGTTTTTCCATCTTCTGAAACAGTAATAAGAATTCTAGTATCATCAGATTTTAATAATTCTAACACACCATGTGAAATAGCTGTTAATGTTAAAAGATGAATATTATAATTATTTTCGATTGCATCTTTTGAAATTTCATATATCATAATACTACGATCAGGCAAATCTAAAACCTCAACTACACCAGGAGAACTAGTGTAGTGAATTTGACCTGTTATAAGATAATCCGGTTGTTTCTGCATATTTAAATACATAATTTAACCTTAATCTAATTTACGATCAACATGCATACGTGGAGAATATCTAAAGAAATTAGCCATTGCATAATTTGCAGCACCATCTTTAGAGTTTTCCCATGATTCTTTATCACGACCTAATGGATCAACAGGTGTAAAAGGCATAATAAGAATTTGATTCTTAGTTAAAGGATCAGCCATACCAAGAGCATATTCAATTAACGTTTCATTCCATTTAGATAATTCATCTGAATGTACAAATTTGAGCTGAATGTCACAATGAGCATCTAGGATACCTTTATAGTTATTCAATACATTTTTATAAATATCAAGAATTTCATCATCTGTGCGAATTGAACTGTAGCTAACTTTACCAGAAAGTTTTGGGCTAATACTTAACATGAATTTCATACTAGGATGTAAACAACCTAATTGTTCAATCATCTTAAATGCATTTTGCTCTTCACTAAGCATAGTACCGTTTGTTTCAAAAATAATTTGAGTTATCTTTGGAAACGCTTTTTTCGTAGTTAAAATCAAATCTCTTAAATAATTTAAATTTAATAGAGGTTCTCCACCAGTTATTGAAAGATTAGTGATATTCTGACGTTGTGCTATACTATATGTTTTTCTTAATAGATCAACATATTTATCTGATGTCATATCAACAATATCATGTTTCCCATCACCTTCAACACTATAAGCAGTGTCACAAAAATTACAACGAAGTGAACATTCACCCGTTCTTATATATAAAGCACTTCTACCAATAGTTCCGCCTTCACCCTCGAGTGAAACAAAGTGTTGTACCAACTGCGGTTTTCTATCCAATGGTGTAAGTTTTAGTTCTGTAATTTTTTTCATTTATAATCCTCTAAATTAAATTGTTTATTATTAAATTGCTCTAATACGTCGTGTATTATAGTTAATTCTTTTTTATATTCCTGAACTGATTGAAATGCTTCCAATGAAACATTTAATAGTTCTTTCTCATTAGATGTAGTGCTAATTAAAATTGTTTTGATTTTCTTTTTTAGCAATATACCTTCTTTTATTTTTATTAATAGCTGAGCTTTAACTATTCTACCGTCGTATTCTAAATCAGCTTCTGCATTTCGCAACATTAAAATGTGTTGATAAGATTTTAAACTGTTTATCTTTTCTTCGGTACTGGAGACTAACTCTATAACACTTAAACTATCAATTTTATCAAGTTTAACTATGCTTTTACATAGCTGTGTTTGTTCATCAATTTCGTTCTTTAAAACATTAATTTTAGTTAATATTTCACTGTTTGTTATTTCCATATTTCCTCCTTATGCTTTTATAGTGGGCTCAAAAAGTACTTCTCTTGAGAATTTCTTTGACCGAATTAACTTATTTTGTGAACAATACATTAAATCATTTCTATACAAATAAAGAATTGATCTACCATTTATTGTTGCACCCATTGAAGCATTATTATACTTCGATAAGTCAAACATTAACTCCATAAACATTAACTTTTCGTCAAGTTTAAAAGTAAGTAAAGTGTCAAAAATATTATATGTTAAATAACCAACAATATCGTTTAAATAATTCCATCTAAATCCACCAGGTAGATCCAATTTAGTTATTCCTAATTCTTTAGTAGCAACAGTATTCAATTTAAAATCCGGTAGTGACTTACCTAGACCACCTCCACCTGAACCAACAGGTTTATATAGTTTCAGTAAATCAACTAAAAGATAATCAGGAATTTCAAACGATTGATTATATTGATCAACAATTCCAAACTCAGAAACAATTCTATCACGAGCTTCTTTTCCAAACAATTCAGCAGTTCTATTAAACATATATGGATCATCAAATATTGAACTATTGAATCCAATTAGAGCAAGTGTATTTTGTTCTTTAACAACTCTCCAAAATGTTTTCAACAATTCTTTTTCATTATCAACAATCATTATTTCTAATGTTAAATCAGGAATATCATATGTTTCATTTTCTTGTACTTTTTTATCAAAAAGTTCTCGGATACCTGCTTCAATTTCAACAGGATCTGTAATGTTACATTCGGTAACAAAAGCAATAACATATGCAATATTATTTACATTATTATATATAGCTATTGAATTAACTGGGCGATCCGCCTTTTCAGGATCCGTAAAATCCCCTTCTTCATTAACAAAAGTTTCAATATCATAATATGTTTTATTTAGAACTTTTGGTTTTTCAGAGTCTTTATAATTTAACATATATTGAATAAAATTATATTCATCTGATTCAATTTCTAAGTTATAGAATTGATGAAATTTATATAAGTTTTTTTTTAAATAATCCGTAATTTCTTTAATGTTATCCATATTAACAGGATGCAAGTTTTTTAAATCTAACATGCTTTCATCCTTGTTTCCATATCAAACAATTTCTCAAATGGCTCTAATTTAAGATCAATATTAAACGAAACTATTTCATCATAATCTAACTTAATGTTTAATTTTTTAAATTGTTCTAGAAGTTTTTGCTTCTGTTCCTCTGACATTAAAGGAGGCAAAGATAATACATTAATTTTATTTCCAAGAGTAGCTACTTCATGTCTCTGTAAATGAAATCTATCTTCTGGAACATCAATTGTTGTATAATAATCTAAAAGCTTTTCAATATCTGGAATAATTTTAACAACAATAAAACTATCACTAGGTCTAAATGTATCTTCCATTATAACATTAAATAATTTGGCACCAGTTACAAATGGTGGAATCGACTTTTCAGTGTTTCCCCACTTCTTTGGAATACTAAATGATGCAAAATGTGTTTTCGCGATATCATCTCTAATTTGTAACTTATACTTATTTTTAAGTTCAATAAATATAATTCTGTACATTTCAACAATATCTGTTTGATTGATATCTGTTACAATAACTTTATAAACTTCTGTTAACAACTTTTTAGTCAATTGTGTAACATCAGATTTTTTAATTTGACCACCGGTTGTTTTCAACTTAGGCTTCTCTTCAAAAAAAGTACCTTCATCCCATGCCTTAGCAAGAGAATAAAACTTCTTGGTATTAAAGAAACCTTTATATGCAACAACTTCCGATTTAAAATCCATCGTATTATATTCAGGATTTAGACCTGCGAAATTACAAAGGTAATGTTCAAGTGCACCATTATATAGTGTTCCCAATTCTCGAGCAATTCCTTGAACGTAATCTACTAACTGATGAATATCATCATATTTATTAAATGGTAAATCATATAAGAGATATGCTGAATCGGTATCAGCATACAATAAATAATCATCATTCTCAGTTTTTTCTATAAAGTGTTCTGGTAGAAACCAGTCATGATCATTATCAAACAAAGTGTTTGCTTATTTATTTAATTGTTTAGCTTTTGATTTTAAAGAATCAACTTTACGATTAAGTTCTCTACTTAATGTAAACCAATCAACTTCTTTTAAATTTTTACCACCAGTAGCTAATTGAATTGTTGATACTTCAGAATCAGAGAATCGACCTTTTACAAAAGTTGTTGCAGCTTCAGCTGTAATTTCTTCATTAACTGCTTCAACAATTTTATCTGCAACTGGTTCTAATTTCTCAGGAGCTTCTGCTTTTACAACTACAGCTGGTTCTTCAACTACTTTAGATGTTGAACGAGGACTAACTTTAATCTCTGGACCTTTTTCTTCAACTACTTCTTCTTGAAGACCTAATAGACATTTAACCCATTCCCACGCTTGTGCTAATTTTAATTCTACTATGTTCATTTCTTTTTTTGTGTTTTTGTTCATTTTAATTCCTTGATTTTTTAACTTTTAATTCTATACGAAATATAATCATAACCTATTTAGCTTGTGAAATCATTTCTCTACGAAGAGAGCTGTCTTCAAAACATCCGCCAAATTGCATTGTAGAAGTTCTACCACATTCTGATTCAACACCACGAATAGATTCACATGTATGTGTAATATTGTGAAATGAAACCATAACATCTTTTGAACCAATTGTATCACAAACATGTTTGTAAATTTGGTAAGTAAGTTGTTCTTGTAGTTGTGGTCTACGACCATACCAGTTAACAATACGTTGCAATTTAGAAATACCTAGCAATTTAGAACTTGGTTTATATGCAATAATAGCATACGCATTTGCATCTAAATCCATAAAAGGCATAAAATGATGTGAACACATTGAATCAACATCAACTTTTTTACAAATCAACATTCCTGGATCAAATTCTGTATCATCAACTAAGATACCTTCATCTGTACCAAATTGTAATGGAAAAGATTCCATTCTTGGTTCATTTTGATATCTACCAATAAGAAGTTCATTTACCCACATTGAAGATATACGCATTGGTGTATCTTTTAAATTTGGATCATTTTTATAATCTAGTTTAAGAATATCAAAAATCTCTTTCATCTTTTGAGAAACATCATTTGCCATAACAGCGCGTTTTTCAACATTCATACTAACATTTTCATGACCAGAAAAAGACTCTATTTCATTGAGATCACGACGGATATCATTCATTTGATCTTCACTTAGTCCTCTAAGAACTTGCTTTGTTTCATCTTGTTTTGTTAACATTTTTTTCCTTTTTTATTTATAACTTTGGGGCAGGTGGAGCCTGAACTATAACTTTAGAAGTTAATGGAGCAGGAGGGACATTAAATGCTGTACCAGCATTATTTACAACACTTGCATTTGCAATAGGTGATGGTATATTACTTACAACAGGAGCCTGAACCATACTTTGAGTTTCTTCAAAGTTATAATTCTTTTTCAAATCATAAGCACCATACATTTCACTTAAAGTAGTGATACATAAATCAATAAGATCCAAGTAACAATCAATTTGGAATTTAGAAGCTATTGTAAATGTTTCTTGCTTTTTACTATCCATTATAAATGTTAAGGAATCTAACGATTTTTTAACAAAAGCTGCTTTTTGAAAGCTTAACTTCTGTTGTAATTTAGTACTGTTTATTTGAATAAATACATCCGAACTATAAGGAGTATCTTTTATGAATCTTCTTAATCTAATAAGAGAACTTAAATCAACTTCAATTTCTGGATTAAAATTGTCCAAATTATATAGAGAAGGATGTTCTTGCTTTATAAATTGCATTGAACATAAGCCTAACTCATATTTAATCCTGGTGTTTACTACAAATTCACATCCATTTGGAGTATGTGCACCTGTATTTTCACCAACTGAATAAATCGGTAAATTGCCTAATAGGTAATAAGATTTACTTTGCTTTGTTTTATCTGTCATTAATTCTCTCCTTTCGGATCATAATATGTTTATTATTTCTATGTTAAGTTTTTCTATCTTTAAAGATAGAATTATAGATTGTCTATATCAATAGAAATGAAACCTTGCGTAGTTTCAACATTAAGTGTATCTGGTTTTGGAGTTTCTTTAATTGATGGAGCAGGTGGAACTTTCGGAAAAGGTTGTTCTTTACCCTCAGCATCTGTAAAAATAACTTTATGTTCATCATCTTTAAGATTTGTATGATGTACAGTTCCATTCGAAACAGGAGAAACTATATTAATTTGATTAAATTCAATATCAATATCATCGGGAACAGGAATAGAAGTTATAATAACTTCTTCCACTTCTTCATCAACTTCTTTATCCATTTCTTCTTTAACTCTTTTTTCAAATATTAAGGCCATTTTACCAGCAACTTCAGGATGTCCTGCGTGATATTTTTTATGACAATGTTGACAAAGATTTATATATGATACTTTTTTAAATAGATGTAAATCCATTATTTCTTGTACTATACTTAAACCTGTCATTTCATCTAAATCATTCTTTTCCAAATGATCTTCTAAAACTTCTTCAACTATATCAAATAATGTTTTAGGATGATGATGACTTTCACACTTTGAATTATTTTCATAATAATCATCGTTACATATTGGACAAATTAAAGCATCTTTATATTTACACTTCTTTTGCCAATCATCATATTCTAAACTATCTCGACATACTCTTTCTAATTGTTTTATACATTTAACCGTGTCTCTAGGCTCGGTTAAATCATAGTTATACCATAAAGCGTCCATTACTTCTCCAATCCAGCTAACTGCACTATATCGCAACTATGCAACGAATTATTTTTTAAAAAATCACGGTGTCCATCTACAATTAAGTAAAACGGAAAAGCATAGAGTCTATGTAAATCAATAACTTCTTTAATCCACTCTTTAGGTAAGATACTAATTGATTCCTCCCATAAAGGAGAACCATTACTATCAAATATTTTATTAAGCTTATCATCTTGAACATTATAATAATCAAAAAAGTGTTCAGCACTATCAAACAATGGAACACTATGTCCCATCATATTAATAGCTCCTTTTTCAAAAAAGTCAAGATTAGCTTGAGCATATTCATCTTCATTCGTTATTTTATATATTTTCAAAATTTACCTACTTTCATAAATCTCTTATGATTATCATTTACCGCAAACTTCAAAGTTCTGAGAACATCAAAATTTTGAATACTAAAAGGTATATGAGTTGCTTCATCATAGTCAACAATATAATCGTTTTCTATAATAGAAGTTTTATTTGAAACGTAGAATATAAAATTGAACGGTGCAATGTAAAATCTTTTATTATTATCTTTATCGATAAAGATCATAAGTATTTGATTTCTATTATGTAAAGTCTTTACATTAAAAATTACAAGTTCTAATTCATCTATTATTTCTTGATTTAACTCTTTGAGATATCTTGAATCTTTTGCTAAAGTTGCTTCTGCTTTTTTCGCTTCATTTTTAACAATTAAATCATCAAGTTCTGCCATACTTTCTTTTGTACTTTCGGCTTTAACTTTCTTAGTTGGATCTTTATACCATTCTAGTCTATTCTCGTTTGAGATATAAACATCATCTTTAAAAACATTTCGCATATTCATATCATACAATGCAATCGCATCCAGTCTATGCCACATCGGATCTAATTGTAAACATGTATCTATAAAACTTTTACGTATTGTCTGTTTATTAAATGCCGCGTATCTTGAATGATAGCTCATCTTTAATTGTTGAACAATTGTTTTATAAAACATTAATGTTTCGAATGGGTCGTGATTAAAATATAAATGATTACATGTTTTATTTATTAAGTAAATTGCTTTGAGATTAGTTTGAAATATCTTTACAACAAATCTTGCTATACCTGCAATATCATTTTTAAACGGTGCCCATTGAGTAGGATTAACTACTGGTTGATTATCATAAAACCAAGCAACAACATCATTCATTTTTGGAGCTTTAACTATGTTAAAAAACTCACATAAAAGAAATTCATCATATTTTTTACCTTTTGTTTTTTTAGTTTGTACTTTACAATACAAACCATCATCAGATATAAAGTACGCATAAAATAATGTTGGTAACGAGTTTAATGTATTAAACGTTGTATTGTCTAATACATAATCACCGTTTTGAAATAATGAATCTTTTGTTATACCACTCTTCAATGCAAGTGTATCACCTTTTTTAATTGCTCTAGATTCAAATTCTAACATTTAATTTCCTTCGTAATTAGCATTCTCTTGAGTCCACCCTAATATATGATCTGCAACTGCAAACCAAAATTGATAAAAAATTGATTCTGAGCATTGCGCTTTATCATTATAGTACCAAACTTGTTCTGAAATTGATAATTTATTCCGCATAATATATTTTGCTACTTCGGGAACTTTATCATTCACTATATAAAATTGCATATCAATTGCAATTTTATTATCTTCTTCTGTCATTTATTTCTCCTTTAATACATTCATTAAACTCTCTAAATATGTTTCTCCTTCTATTGGCTTTAAATTACAACCACTAGCATTTGGATGACCTCCACCACCAGCTTTCATCGCTAAACTTTGAGCTTTATCATTAATTGATCTGAATGCAACATTACCTTTTTTCTGATTAAGATTAATTAAAACTAAATCTTTATAATCAGGAAAATTAAATAATTCATCAAATGCATACTGAGTTACTTTAGAACTTAATCCAGAAAAAATAACATAATCTTCAGTTTGACCAATTATATACTGTTCAATTATTGGAATATGCATTAATGCACATTTAATATTTGTAGGTAATAATGCATCTCTAATGAATTCATGTTTAGACGTATTATTAATCCAAAACATGAATTGACGTTGATATTGCATTTCACACTCTTGTACACCATGTTCTAAAAGGAACGGTATAATTGTATCAAACAACCACATAGTATAATCTAACTTTAATTGATTTGATTCAAAAGGCATACTTGAAATGTAATGAGATGCTAACATACCTGTTTTAAATAACTCTTTTTCTTTTCTCCACATATCATATGTGTCAATTAGAATAGCAATTGATTCTGATGTGTCACTCATTTTAAATTTAGAACCAGCAAGTACTTCATATGTTAAAAGTGTAGCACATTTATCAGTATCCAAATAATAATTATCACCATACTCTTTAAATGAATCTACCCCTGAACCATGATGGTCAATTACTATCCAATTTTTTGTAAGATCATCTAGTTCTTGACATTCATCTAACGTCAAATTCAAATCTGTAATAATAACTTTTGTTGAACTTGTAATTCCAACATCACTTAATGCTTCTGTTATTCCACCATAGTTTGCATTCACTTGAACTAAAATACAATCTAAATGTTTCTTAACCATATAACTTGAACCATATCCATCTAAATCAATATGACTTAAATGGACAACAATATCTCCAGACTTTATATCATCTATAAACTCTATAATTTGACTTTTATTCATTTTATTTCCTTTTTAATCTTCTGTGCCAATACTAACCATTTCTAATTGAACAGAATCTAATTGAAACTCATGTTTAAATCTATCTAATAATAACTGATCATTAATACGAAAAGCACTATCGATATTTTTAATATCTTCAAACTTTTCTATTATACCAACAATACAATAAACATCATCATCGCCCCATTGATCCGGCCATTGTAGATTTAATGTTGGTTCTTTCTCTTGCTCAGCACAAAAGTTTAACCAATCTAAATCTTCTTTCTGTTCAGATTCATCCCATTCTTTTCTAAGAGACTTAATATCTTCATTATATAAATATGCTATCATTTCGATAGTTATATCACTTTTCTTCATTTCAAATCCACGTATGATACCTGTACCATATGCAGGATAAATAATTTTCAAACTTTAATCCTTATATATAAATTATCATCTAAATAGTTATCAACTTCATCAGCTAATAAATACATAGTATACATATCTTTTAGATGTTGTTTAGTAACTATTGTTACAGTTTTATCAGCTAACATCATAACTTCGTCATGTCTATCACTAACTACAAATAAATACTTTGCTTTAGATACCATAGAAATACCACAATAAATCCCTGAAATATTTAAATCTTCAGGTGTATATTCCTCATCATATTCTTTACAAATGCTTTTACTTATGCTTTTATATTTTCGAGGAATTGTATAATCCACTTTGACCTTAACTTCCTGAATTTTACTTGTGTGGTAATAACTCTCATCATTTATTACAAAAGTATTTTCTTCTTCTGCAAATACAAAATGGTAATGACCATCAAAATAAGATAATTCATCATTATCAATCAAATAAAAAGTATTTTTATTTAAAGATGGTTCAGTATCAACTATATTTGGAAATATAATATTCATTACAACTCCTCTGTGTTATCTTGAATTACTTCAAGTAAATCTTGTTTTGTACAATTACTAAGATAGAGATTATCAGATAATTCCAATAAAGTCTCTCTTAAATTATCACAAGAATTTTCAGCATATCTAAATAATTCTTTTTTTAACATGCTTTTAGTAATTAAACTTACTTTAAAATAATTAGTAGCATCATGATGCATTCCTTCATATTCTAATATTTTTTTATCAGTATCTAATACTAATTTAATTTCTTCGATATCTTTTCCTACACACTCTATAAACTTCGAAAGTGTACAACTATCAATAAGAGTTTCTGTTTCTAGATCACCTGTCCATCTTCTAACAGTTCCTTCTACTAAAAAAATATCAGCAACCATTGTTTCATCAAATACTTCTTTAAAAAAGCAAAAATCTTCTTTATATAAAATTTCACAAAATTCATAAGTATCTGTTGGATAATCATTTTCATCCATAATTTCAAATGTGTAATCTCTTGAATCAAATTCTTTAATCATTATAATTCCTTATTAATTTTGTATATCTTCTAATGTAAAATCAAAAAATCCTGAAGGAAATGAGGGTTCAAATTGACCACTTTTTTGAATATTAAAAGTATGTTTCTTATTATTCTCATCATAATAATCTAAATGATTTTCAAATAATTCAGCTGAATCTTCAGATACCAAATATCTTATATAATTAACAACTCCTTGTGAATATGTATGAACAACCATTTTTGAATATTCACCTTCTCTATATTTATCAATAGCCTTTTTAAACTCTTTTAATATATATTTAGGGTGTCTAGGCATATCATTAAAAAAATATGTTCCAGTTGGCATAGGATCTGTTACAATCTCAGGTGTACATACATAAAGCTCAATATTAACTAAATCACATTGTTCTTCATATTTGGAATATAATCTATTAAATTCTTGTTCTAATTCATTTTCAATATTGAATTCTTCTAACATATTAACTAAAACATCAGATGAATTTTTTAGTTCTTCAACATTAAAAATTTCAGTTTCTCTGTCATTCATAAAAACAATATCTCTAAAGCTTGTTTCATTAACTTCGATTTCTACTTCATCCCTATATTCAGAAGCTTTTAAAACTTCTAATATTTTCTCTACTTTTTTTTCATGTTCCATATCTTGATATGTGATAAGACTTCTATCATCACATTGAATTTTAACATCACCAAAGTGAACATTTAATCTGCTAGATGATAAGTAACCACATTTTTGGATAAAGAATTCTAATTCTTTACCCATTGTTTTTAAAATATCAAGATCAAAATATTCACCACGAGGAACTCTTTGACAAATATCAGTAGTTAATTGTTCTCCATTAAACATATGATGATATGAACCATCAGGTTCATATGCATAATCTCTTAAATTATGATACCAATACGCCAATTTAGCAAAAGAACCGTATTCATCTTCAATCTTATTTAAAAAATCTAAATGTGAATTAATTCCTATATTTCCTTTTCCACCAAATATTTTAGAATAATCTAATGTTTCTCTTAATTCTCTAAAATCTAAATTAAAACTTCTAAAATTATCAGGATCTTCTATCTCTAATAATTTAATAAAGTTTTTGGTCATTGTTAATTTATTTACAAACATTATTTTCCTTTTGTTCTTTATTGTATACATCAATTGCTGACCGTATATGTTCTATAGCGTGAGCTACCATCGGATGAATTTCACTTAGATATTTACCACCTTCACGGTTTTCATCCTCTGTGTTTAAAGCGCTCATTGCACTAACTAATTCACTAACTACACTAGTTCCTATTGGTTTCATATCATCTCGTCGAATTGTATTTTTTCATCTTCTGAAAATCTAATTGACCTAAAACAAAATCGTATTCATCTTCACAATCTCTTTTTAATATTTTACACATACGATTCATCATATCATAAAAATTTTCTTTATCCAAAGCCATTAATTTCATCCTTATCTTGTTGTCTTCTTCTACTTTTTGATTGACTTTTTAGAACCTCAGTCTTATCATATCGACTTCGTCCACCATTAGAACCTTTCATACCTTTTTTTAACTTACTTTTACTGTTTGCCATAATAGCTTACTCTCTGTGCTTCAACATCTTCTTCGTATAAAAGCTCATCATGGTCATAAGCAACCGCACCATTATCATCTTCACATACTACACCTCTATCATCATGACATATCATTACAACATGATCACCATTACTTTTAACAGTAGCGCTGGGCTCGAATTCAATGTATTTGTCTAAGTTATTGTATGTAACTTGTTTTCCAATCATATTCATAATACTATGTGAATATCTTCAAAATATTCTTTACATGCTTCAAACCATAAATTACAATTTTCACGAATTCCTTCGATTCTACAATCATCATCCGCAATTATCATCATACAATCCTGATCTATTCATTATTTCTAATAGATCTTGCAAATGTTCAATCACAAGATCATATTTAAGAGAAGCATTAAAATTCTTTTCTCCGTTTCTACCAGATATCTCCATATCAGTATCTCTGTCATTAATTAATTGACTGAGTTTTCTATTAATATGTCCTCTAATATATTCCATAACTATCCTTTGTATTTAGCATCTTTCTTAATTTTAATAAAGTCATCAGCTTGTGTTTTATCACTTGAACTTCTAACTTCTAAAACATTAGGAAGAAACATAGAGTAAAAATCATTATTTTTACTCTTAATTACCTCATTGTATTTTACAGCTGCAATCTTTCCAGTAAATTGGTCAAAATCGAATCCAGGAATTACTCTAAGGCCTTTACTTGAATCATCCGGATCAACAGGTTCAAGTCCTCTATCGTGTCGTTTCATTCCTGAAACATTTACTTTAAGAAGTCCATCACTAGATTCCATTATTAAACTACCAATTCCACCCACAAAGGTAGAATCTTCATCCGCCATATTATAACCAAGAATGATTAAATCATTTTCTTTAAAGTCTTTTAATTTAATTATCCCTCCACGATTTGTATCATGTGTCCAAGGAATGTATAGATTTTTAATTACCATACCTTCTAAATCTTTATCTAATTGTTCTTGATAAAACTGCATAGCTTCATCTTCATTTTTAACAATAGCATGATCAATTAAACGTACTTCACAATTACCAATATCTCTATCAGATTCTTGAATATATTTATTATATCGATCAACTATATTAACAGTTTCTTGAAATCTTGTTAACGTTTGAATACTACAATCTAAATTAATCCAATCATCATATGGAACAACATCCCAAATTTCATATACTAAGTTTTGAGCAATATATTCCCAATCTTTTTGATGCGCCATAATATCTTGTTCAATTTTAAGTTTAGCTTTATCACTTTTGGCTGAATTATATTTCTTTTGAAGCTCAGCTCCAGTAGAATATCTTTTAGCGTATTTATTGATTTTACCATTACCTGTTTGTCTATCCATTATAGATCCATCAGGATGCTTTAAAAGTAACTCACCATGAATCACTTTTTCTTCGGTGTATCCCATAATCTCATTAATAACGCTAAGCGATTCTAAAAATTTATTAGTAGGTACTTCTCTACCGTATCTAGTAGTACATTCAACATCATCACAATCCAATAATAAATGTACATTATTAAATGCTCCATCTGCTTTAGATTGAGCTAATGCTCCATGATTAACACCATCGGTTTCATAAACGATTCTTTTGGCCATATATGATTCACTCTCACAGCGCATATACGGAGCGATAGGTATAATTCGACCTATTGTATCATTAATAGCTTTAGCTCCTATCTTCGCTTTAATATCGCGTTTAATCACGTAGAATAAGAGATCTTCATAATGGGGTTCTTTTCCTACTAAATAATCTTGTATTGCTTGATCAGAAGCATTACCTTTTAACTCACCTGAATTCATATCATCAAGTAAAGCATAAAATTCAACTAGTGTCTCATCTTGCAACGCAAGATCAATACCAGCATCAGCAATGATTGGCAACTTACTTTTTCCCCAAACATAATTAACTTCATCATAAACATATTGTAAATATTTATGCAATGTTGGCGATAAAGTATATTGTCTAAGAATATCTTTTTTATCATTTGATCCTGAAATCATTTGTAACTTTTTTATTAAATAATGTATTGCACTTGCATCCATATTAATCTCCTATGATTTTTTGTGTTCTAATTACATTTAGTAATTTATAAAGACCTTCAAATATATCATCAGCTTTTTGTTGTAAAAAATACATCTGTTTCTTTACACTGCCTTCAAATTCACTCAAGCTTAGAAAACGTTGAGTTTCACATTCATCCCATTGAAAAGTTCCATCATATGATATCTCATACATATGTTGAACACATTGACATGAAGATATAGTATTATCAATCTTACTTGCAATTTGATGAATTTTTTTCTCATTAAATGCATTAGTATGTTGAACACCTGTATCACCGAAGATACCACATCCTTCATTTAAAACATTACGAGTATTACCAATTATATTTGTATTGTCAATATGTAAATGGACCATAATTTCTTCATATTTAGCGTTTGTATCATCACTAATATCTATTTCAATATTTCCAATACATTCTTCACCAGCAAGTTCAAGTAAAAGCTCTTTACATAGTTTAGAATAATGATTAGTATTTATTAATGTTCTAAGGTTTTGATTATAATCATTTATAATTTTATTTGCATCAACATCAAACTTAATTTTTTCATAAAGAAATAACTCTTCTTCATTTAATTTTTCAACTTTGATACTTTTTAAATCATCATACATTTGATCAAGTTGGTTCCAAGTATTTAATCTTGATATTGCAAATAATTTTTTATATGTTGGACTCTTATCATAAACTTTAAAGTGATGATATTCAATAACTTTTGCCTTAATTGGTAAATTTTCAATATCTACAAATTCAAACATACCAGCAGTTAAAGTTATCTCATCTTGACACGGGCATAATTTAATATGAAACATCTTATCATCACAATTACTAAACATTGGAGTAAGTAATTCTCTAATATCTTCATATGTATTTGTGATATTAAAATTCTCTTTGAGTTTTTCAATTATAGATTTAACCATATATGTACTCGTTACTTTTTTAACATAAATCTTCTTTAACATTTTAAACTTATTCATTTGAATCTTCCTTTATTTTTATACCACTTGCTTGTGCAATTTCAATTATATCCATGATTTCTGCTTCATCTGGATCATCTCCACAATCTTCATATTCTTGAACGACTAAATCAAATAGCTTTTTTTCTTCACTCTTGACGAAGTCAAAACTATCTATAACGGTCTCTACTTGTTTTTTTAATACTTCGTACATTAATCCTCTTTTCTTATACTTTTATAGAACACACCAACTTTCATTTTATATGTTACCACTAATCCTGTCATTATCCCTATAGTGACAGTAACTGCTCCTAATAAATCATCATTTAAATAAGCATTGTGTAACCAACAGGCATCTGCACCCATATAACTCATTACACTAAAATACATATTACCTGAGTAAATATACCATGCTCCAACTATCAATAGAAACCCACCAATAGTAATTGAAGTTAATCCAAAAAATAATGATATTGCAACTATAAAATAAAGAGTTAAACTAAAAACTATAGGTCTATTCATAAACTTTATTAAATTTAAAATCATTCAAATACTCCTAATTTATTATCACTATCTGAATCTAATAAAATATTTAAAATTTTATCATGTTCAATATCTCTTTCATTTCTTGATTTATATGATAAAAATATATTATCACCAAAACTAAGAGAATACTTATTAGCACCATATCCTTTTGAAAATTTTTTGATACATTGAACTTGTAATATACCAAAAGCAGAAGCATTAATAATACCACAGTTTTTTCCTGGAATTAACCAGCCATTTCTAATTACTGTATTTTTCATTTGTAGTGCTTATCGTGCTTATATGGATTTAAAGTTTTGTAATAAATATAATCAACAGAATCTGCTGTTACAAATAATAACTTATATTCTAAGAAACCTAGTTTAAAAGGTTTGTATGTAATAATAGTCCACCAAGGAATATATCCTCTTGTGTAATACATATTTAAAAATTTAAAGATATTAATTTGAGATAACCCATTTGAACGAGTTGGACTCATATAATAACCAATTTCTAGTAAGTTCTTTATAAAAATTATAAAGTTCAATAACCATCCAACTAATAATATAGTTAAACCTATATCTAAAAGATCTAAATTATTCATTATCTTTCCTTTGAGAATTTTCTATTAAAAGTGTAGCTTTAAAATTTGAGCAGCTTTCAATAAACTTTATTAACCAACTATCAATATTTTCATCTAATTTCATAACTAGTTTATTAACAATACCTTTTTTATGAGATAATGAATCAACTACTTTATATATTTCAACCATTTTGGTTAAACCATCTATTGATTTTAACATAGCATCTTCATTATATGATTCAATGTAAAGTTTATGATCCATATACTCTTCACCACCATAATCACATTTTTCTAAAATCGCAGTCAACTTACTTTTGATTTTATTAGTGTATAACATACTAAACTTTTTATTAAATTTAGAACTTTTCATAAAATCAATATACTTATGTATATCTTCTAAATCTGAATGCTTATATGTTTCTAATGTTAAATAATCTAACATATCATAAGTGTGTAATTCAGAATTAACATAATATACAAACGAACCTGATTCAACAGGATACGGTTTTTCAAACATCTCTTTAATTTTATGAGGTTGTAAAACATTTGGACCAGCTTTTGTTATTTTATCAAGAACTATAACTAATGATTCAATGTGTTGATTAATCTGTCGACTATTTGCATTGTACATATGTATAGCTACACTATCATCTTCAGACGGCATAATTTCTTCTAAATCCTTTCGTAGCTTTTTTTGATGATTAATCTCTTTAATTATTTCAAGATGTTTACCAATAATAAGCTTTGATTTGATAAACGAAATCATTACAGTACAACTTCGCCTAGTAAGTTACTAATTTTATTAAGCTTTTCAATTGTAGTGTTTAGCTCAGTTGTATCTATTTTATCGAGCTTACGTTTAACATTTGTAATAACTTGTCCAAGTCTTTCATCTGCTCTCTTAGCTGTATTTTGTAAATTTACAGCACTTGGTTCAATTTGATTTAGAACAGAATCTCTAATGTTTACAATTTCAATTTCAAACTTATCAACCATACGTTGAGAATTTTGTGTAATTAAAGTTTCTAAATTATTCATTTTAGAAACTATCATATTTTCAAGTAAATCAGATGCTCTTTGTAATGCATCTAATGTTCCTTCTGGATCATGCATGACTTTAAATAATTTATATCTTGAGAATAAATTATTAATTTCTAAATATTTTTCAAATGAACTAATTGGAATTCTTTCTCCACTAGTTAAAACAACCTCATTGGGTTCTATTGTAACCATTTGATCAAAATAGATAATAATATCATCAGATGTTTGAAGACTAATAATTTTTAATAACTCTTCTTTTGGTAAATTCACCAATTCTGATTCAGTGTATATAAACTTTAAATCTTCTGGTTGATATTCATCTACCTCAGGTATATCAAAACTATGTGCCTCTAAAGGGTCGATTGGTATACCATCTATAAATTCTTCTGACATATCTTTAATTCCTTTTACTTCAACTTTTTTTGCGTTTAACCAAAAAGCATTCTCTTCATCATACTCTTTACTGTTCATTTCTCTAATTGTTGGTAAAATATTACCATCTGTATCCATTTTCATTGAGGCATACTTACTCTGATTTAACTAAATCTTCAGATTCATCTACAACTGGAGATTCAGGTTCAGTAATAATATGACCTTCAATTGTATCTTCTAAACCACCCATATAACTACGAGTATCTAAAAGAACTTGTTTGCTTGATTCATTATAAGCAATAACATTTTGATCCAACCCTGAACCAATATTCATTAACTTACCATAAGTTTGAGCATCTCTTTTTAATTTTTTTTCAGTACCACTAATCATTTGCTTCATAAATGCTTTGTTTGTACTTGCAAGTTTTTCCATATGATCAACATCTACTGTATTAGTCATTGAATCATTTACTTCTGTAATTAATTTCATAACTTTTTCATTTCCACTTCTAGCAACACTGTTACTAAGTTCAGTTAAACTTTTAAAGATTTGATTCATATTACTTACACTAGTTAAGAAACTTCCAATCTCAGAATCTTCAACAAGACCTGTTTCAATACCAGGCATCATTAATGAAATTGTAGTTAATTGTTCTTCGATAAATTGAAGAATAAAATCTAGTTTATTATAAATCTTCTCTTTATTTTTGAGTTTATTTGATTCAACTAAACCGCCTAATTTAATTGCTCCAACTTTTTCCAATGGTTGGTCAGTTGTTAAAACAATATTTTTAATTTGAGTTGAAAATATTTCTAACTCTTTTTCTTTTTCAAGTAGTACATCTCTTAATTTAAACGCTCTTTCAAACGATAATTCTAAAACATCACTTTTCTCACGAAAGACATCAAACATTTCTTGTAAGATCTCTCTTGTTGTTTTACTTGCTTGTTCTTTAATTTTAGCATCTTCAGCTTCTCCTTCTAAAAATTTGCCAAGTATAGGTATCATTGCTAATCTTCCCATTACTTTACCCGTTGTTTTTTCTGCAGTCGTTTGTGGTTGTGCTTCAACAACACCGTTTAATCTATCATTGAATTGAATAATCAAATCACGAATATCTTCCATTTCTTTTACATCAATAACATCAGCAATTTCATCTGACTGTGCTTTACTTCTAATCGTAAATTGATTATATCTTTCTTTAACATCGTTGATTGTAATATTCTCTGATTCTATAATTTGGTCCATTGTTTTCCCTTTTTTTGTATTTCGCTATTAAAGTTTTAGCAATTTCACTAATCTTACTATTTATTGATTTAGGTTCTAAACCAACAACAATATAATCATAAAGACATTATTTCATAATATCTTTATGCATCTATCTAAGAAATTCACCCATGTGAACTTTATTAGGCTCTTTGATTTCATTATCAATACCAAAAGTAAATTGCCAACCTTGTTCACAGCGGAGAGATATATAAACTTTAGTTGCTAATGCGTTTTTCTTTTTAGCTTCCGCTTCATCAACAATTCAAGTCTTGCTTGAAACTTAGCATTTTTAACTACTGCACTAAAATCTTTGATATCATTATATTTAATCATTCTTTTTATATATTATCCTACATCCATACCAGAAGCATGGTAGAGGAGCCGTCTTCTTCTTCTAGATATGTTAATTTTTTGATTTTGAATTTTTTAATTAAAGCAACTTTCGCTTCCTCTAATAACTCTAGAGGATTCTCAACTGGTTCAATCATAAATTTAAATCTTACAAGCTCTTTGCTATAAAAAGCATCTCCATAATATTTCTTAAGCACGCAGTATCTTTTTTCAAAAAGAGGAAATACCAAATCCTTAACATTCGCAGTTAAACTTTGATCAACACTTGATCCACTTCGAATATTAGCGTTTTGAAAATCAATATCTTTCTCACTTGATTTATCAATCAATATAACATGTTTAATCATTTATTCTCCTTTTGCTAAGTACTTTTCAAACACTTCTAAATCATTTAGCCATATTTGAGCAGCACCTGTTTCTGTTAAGATTTTAATATCTAAATCAGCATCACTAATTATCTTTTCAAGCTCAATAACTTTTTCAAATGTTAAGTTACTAATACGCATATTTAAAAGATAATCATATGAATCATCAAATGTTTTAAAAGTCATTTGTACCAATTTATCATTAATTTCAAGACGTTTTTTATTCTTTAGAATAATAATATCATCATTAACTGCTTTGATAAAACGAATCTTTTCTAAATTCATAGCAGAGTCTTCTACCATTTTATCTAACATAAATTGTTTTCTTTTTTTATAAACTCCAAGAACGTAAACAATATACTCAAAGAATATTTCTGCAATATTATTATATCGCATAATTTCATCTTTAGTGTTTATAACTGTTATGTTCTCAGATTTTTTTTCTACTAGTTTTAGTAATGTTGTAGCATCTTTTATTCTAGCGTCTTTATCTGTGAATTTAGCTTTTGACCAAGCAACAGATGGTGTCATCTTTATAACAATATCGAACTCATCACCATTGATATTCTCAACATATGATTTAATTTTACCAGCATCTTTTAAAGTTTCCAAAACATTTAAATAACTATCTCTAGTATATCTTGGAGGAACTTCTGTAATGTGTAAAGTATTTAAACTAACTTCTTTAACTATACCTTTATATTCCCATCCACCCTTTTCATGAGCAGTAATTGTTCCCTTAAATAAAGGAGCTATTGGAGGAATATTTGTAGGTATATGTTTTAATTTTCCAGTTAAAATATCTTTTAAGATTTGTAAAATAACATTCACATCTCTCGGTAAAATATCAGAAGCATAACCAACACCAATTTGACTTTGACCATTTAATAATAATAAAGGAACAATTGGAATCATATACGCTGGTTCTATTGTTTTTCCTTCGACCTCTTGTTGTTTAGTAAAATTTGTATTATCAACTTGATTGAATACAACCTTACTATATTTAAATAATCGTGTTTCAATATATCTAGATGCTGCTGCTCCACGATCAGAACGATTACCATATGTACCATCTTCTCTAAGTAAAGAAACTTGGTTATTATATAAAGGTACAAGATTTGTAATTGTACTTTCAATTGAACCTGAACCATGATGGTAAGAAGTATGCAAACTAATAATAGCAGCCAAGTCGGATACTTTTGTTTTCTTATCGATATTCTTATCAATCATAGTGTATATGACTTTTCTTTGGGTTTGTGCGAACCCATCAATCAAATGAGGTATACGTTGCAAAGCTCTATATATAGCATAGTCGCAATAATCAGTATTATAAAAATCTCTTAGATTTATTGTTTTATACACATCATTCATTTTTTTTAAATCATTCATTTATTTCCTTATATCAATATTAAAAATTTCAGAATTTCCTGAAATTAATATTTTTTTATTTGTTTTATGTATTTTATTCTGATATAATACCATTTGTTCTAATATATAAGCATCTTCACCCTTTATAAAATAATCATATTCTAAAACCTCTATATTTTTTAACTCCGCTTTGGTAAATCTTTCTTCTATTGAATGATTAGTAACACCTATCTTAAAATAGAATTCATTTTGATAATTTATTTTAAGATAATATAACCATCCTGGTCTATTTATTTTAAAACCTGCAGGTTTTTTTATATATTTTATATTCAATTTTTTTAATTGTCTATATACTGAAAAAATTGAGCAATTAAAATATAACATACATTTCCTATAATCAAAATATTTATCAAAAAAATTTTTGATAAAATAATCTTTATTACTCCAATTAGGATTTTGTATTTTGAATTTAATATCATGTTTTGATATATTCAAAGAACGCGTTGTTAAGCTTTTGTTTTTGATATCTGTTGATTGTTGAGAAAATTGCACTCCATATCTTGATAACATTGTGTTTTTAGATTTGATTTTGTTATTTTCACTTTGAAATGAATACATCACATTATACTTTTTTAAACATGTCATCTTTGATTTTTGTTTAAATTTTTCAATCTTTGATGGATTATCTTCGCCATATCGAGAAAGACATGTTTGTTTAAATTTAAGTTTAAACTCTTCTGTTTGAGCATAGTGCTCAACATCAAATTTTTTTAAATTTGATTTTTTTGTTTTTTCTTTTTTGATATTTGACGAATTTGAACATTTAGTTGAACAATAATTACCATATCCAATTTTTGTATTTTTAAATATTAATTTATTTAAACAAAAACATAATGGAATTGAATAAATATCGTTACGGGTACAATAAAATTTTTCAGTATTATTACTGCAAAATGAATATTTATAATCAATCATTTTTTTTACTTCTGATTGATTATATAATGTCATATTTATTTGACCATTTGATTTTTCAAATTTTTTTAATTCACCCTTTAATTCATCCATCATTTTTCTTTTTGTTTTTTAGGTGTACCTGTTAATAGATAACCCATAATCATATAAGTTCCAGTTACATCAACTTTTTTACTAATCTCATTCATTGTTGAATGTGGTTCATTTTGTAGAATAAACTCACAGGCTTTTTGTATTAAAGTAAATCTATCTTTTGATGTCAAACCAAAACCTTTAAGGACCTTATTAGTATTCTCTCTTCTGAAATTTGGTACCATGTATCCAAAAGCATCAAAATTATGCTTTAATTCATCCATAGCTTTTTTATTATCAGGATTTCTTAACCAATATGTAGGCATATTTTGATCATTTCTAAATATACTCATTCTAAATCTAAATCAACATCAATTTTTTTGATATGATCACCTTCTACATGTTCTAAAGCATAATTGATAGCTTCAACAATATCATATGCCATGTAATCAACTGTTCTATTTTTAATAACGTGTGATTTCTCAACAGTTACTAAATCACTTGCTTCTAAAAGCTCTTTAAATTCTTTACCTAAGGTATATTCAACTCCAAGTACTTTAGCAATTGCACTTGCACTCGCATGTGTGTTTAAATTGTATTTCATTTCAGTCCTTTATAATTTTCTATCTTTATCGATAAAGATAGAATTATTAAATATTACCAATATCAAATTCTTTGATACGATATTGAATGCGTTCTTTTCTAAAGTCTGCATCATCTTCTAACCATTTAACCATTAATTGTAAATCAGAGTCGGTGTAATCCAACTCAACTAAACATTCTTCAAAAGGTCTTAAAGTAAAGAATTGTTCATACTCTTTTGGGTTTAAAGAACCAAGTCCTTTTTTATACTCAATAGTGTATTTATGATTAGATTTTATTTTCATAAAATCAGTATATTCTTGCTCTGTAATAAAAGCGGCAATCATATTTTCTTTCTTATCTTTCGCAACCTTAATAGGAGTACGTAAAATAAGAATCTTTTTATGTTCAAAAATATCAGGAACAAACTTATAAAAGAATCCCATAAGGAGTCCTTGAATGTGAGCACCATCGACATCTGCATCAGTAGTTAAAACAACATATTCATAATTCATACTAAGACATGAATTTGCTTTTGAAAAATTAAGTCCAAGAATATTCATAATATCTTTGTACTCTGCATTTCCTACAATCTTTTGGATTGTATTTGTATATGGATTTGCAACAACACCTCTAAGGGGTAAAAAACCATTTAATAAACGACCAAGTGCTTTAATGATACCCTTTAGTGCTGAATCTCCTTCGGTTAACATTAAGAATTTCTTTTGTTTAGACGCGTGTCTAATTTTAAGTACTTTAGCTTTTTTAAGTTCTTTATCTGCACCAGCAGCTAATTTCTTTTCTTCTGCATCAAGTTTAGCCGCATGAAGAAATGTTATTGGTTCTATAATCTCTTTATTCTTTGCAATCTCTTTTAAAAGATCTTTCCAATCTTCTCCAAGGTATGCACGAATATCCTTATTTGAGTTACCAATAGTTTCTTTAGTTTGACCACTCCACTGAATAGTAGGAAAGTCACGACCAATAAAAACAATCTTAATTTTATTTTTAATATCACCAACTGAGATTTTATCAAATTTCTTTGGTAATTTTTCTTTTATTTCTGATGTAATATATTTTAGTAGATAATCAATATGAGTACCATCTTTAATATTTAAACCATTAACAATAGAGAAAGTTTCAAAGTCACCCGATACTGAAGGATATACAGCATAAGAATATTTACCAGACTTATCTGTATATATATTTCCATGAGAACCAAGCATATTCATAAACTCTTTTTGAGTTATTGAAACTGGTTCACTATTAAATGAAAATTTGATATTTGGATAAGTTACACTAAGGTTTATTAAACGTTGTTTAATAATACGTAAAGTATCATCATTAAAGTTTTTAATACCCAATCTTTCTAAATCTGGTTCAAAATATACAGATGTACCTTTTTCACCAGTCGGTTCGGAAATCGTTTCTACATAAGAATCAGCAGAACAGTTATCTGTCCAAGTTCCTGAATACTTTTTATTTCCATCATTTGTAATACCTACAAATTTCTTACTAAGTACATTTGTACAAAAAGAACCAACACCGTTAGTTCCGATTGTAGTAGCGTCACCAGAATCATCATTAAAGTTGCTTCCTGATTTTGCTATACTCCAACAGGCTTTTGGAATTAAAATATGCGTTCCATCAAGATTTTCAATCTCTTTAACCGGAATACCTCCACCATTATCCTTAACCATTATCTGATTATTATCAGGATTCATGATTACATCAAGTGTTCCTTTTTTTGAATCTTTTAAAATATCAACACTATTGTCAATAATTTCATTTGCCATCTTAACAAGAGCTGGAACATAACTTGTTAAATACTGTTTGAATATGCCATCTACTATAAGGTATTCAACTATTTCACTTCTTACTGTACTTCCTAGATACATACCAGTACGATTTAAAACGTGCCATCTATCATCTTTAATTGAATGTCTACTCATTAAGCCTCCTTAAACATTTCCGGATTATTCTTTCTAAATGCTACCATTGAAGGAGCTAAATCTGCATCTGTTGGAATTGTACTTTTCTTAGATATAATCTTAAGAGGTGTAGGTTCCATTGTAAAAGGTCTAGTTGCGAATGGCATCTGAGATTTTTCATTTTCTTGAATTGCAAATATATCTGCTCGTTCGAGAAATTTCTCATATGTTATTCCATCAATTTCTATTACAATACGAATCTCATCATTTTCTATAAATGAATCTTCTAATGCTTGTTCTTTAATAGCAATTATAATATGTTTTTGATCTTTTAATCTATCAGGAAACTCATCACTCCAGTTATTGTGGTTAGACAATACAAAAGCAAATGGTATCTTATTTAAAATTAATTCCATCATTAATTTATAATTACTATCATTTATAATATCTTTCATTACATCGTTCATAATTCTCCTTTTAAAGTACTTGTACGCGATTATATTAATAACCGCATACATTTGACTTAATCTAAATCAAGGTTAATACTAATTGTATCACATTCCTTTGATATTTCTAATTCAATCTCTGTTGTAACAGCAATCTCATTAATCTCTGTTGTAACAACTTCGGCTATTTCGTCAATTTTTTCAAATACTTTAGCAGTCGTCGCAGTCGTCGCAGTTACTTCTTCATCGATTTCAAGAGTTATATTATCAGCTCTTGTATAATCTTTAGTTTTTCCAGTGAATAAATCATCAATATTAAATTCATCAATTTCACCTTCTTCTATTTCAGCATCAGTAATTGATCTTTCTTCAAACGCATCTTCAGAATTATTATCATGAATGCTAGAAAATTTAAGACACAACATGTTTAAACCATTATTTAAAGTGTTTACAGTTGGACTCTTATATTTATCTTTCATTACATAAAAGCCATCTTTAATCATTTTACGATTAAAATTATTCTTATCTTGAATGGCATCACTTTTAATAGTTCTAAGTTCAACACTACAAGGATTATTTTCCTTATGTCCAATTAGAGCAGCTGTACTTTGCCAAGAAATATGACAACCACCATTTTTAGTTCTACCACGAGGTGGTTCACCTGTACTTTTAGAATAACTGTTTGCAAAACTAATAGCATTGTATTTACTATATGATGTATGAAATAGTTTAATCCAATAGTTCTGTCCAAAGAAAACTTCTTGATGAACATCTTGAACAACATCACTTCCAAACACATTACTTATAAAACCTCTATCTCGCATAAACTGCATTAACTCTGCTGAATAAACTGTTGATGTCTTATCTGTAATATTTATATCAAATCTTTCTTGGTATGGTTTAATGAAAGTATCAATAAACTCTTTAAATGTGATACCTGGAAAATTTCCAACCAAAAGATAAAATCCATTCTCAAGAACAGATTCTTTAAATGCTTCATATCCACCTTCATCAAAAGAATATAATAATTGAAGTACTCTATCAGAATATTCATCATCATATTTACATATAAAGTTTTGTCTAATATATTCAATTTTATTTCTTGTTGCATCCATATCTTCTATTGACATTTCAACATCACGAATAACTTTAGCTAAACCTATTTCAAAAATAGTTCCCCAGTTGTTACGTCCAAATAATCCTAAAGGATTAAATATAATATCAGCAGGAGTACCATACTCATCTTTAGGCATTAAATTATCAGGTAGTATTAAACTAACAACACCTTTACCAGCGTAAACATTTGCAAACTTATCACCTACACATGTTCTCTCTGATTTATAGATTTCAATTTCAAGTACATAATCAATAGAATCTTTTTCGATTCTATAATCCATTGCAATTGCCTCTAAAGTTTGATTTGCTAAATTCTCAGCAGATTCCCACTGATTAAATATATCATTAGTTTTTTCTACAGCACCATCTTTTTCAACAAAAACAGCAGATAGTTTAGTGAATAAATCTTTCTTTATTTCAACTTGACGATGATATTGTTTTTTAACTTCATCAATCATACCAGTTGTATAAATATATTCATCTTCAAGTTCTTCAAATGTACGATCAGTAACTCTATGAACTTTAAAATCTACAATTTCAGCAGCATCAATTGAATCAACACTTTTGCCATAAATCTTTGATTGCGTCTTTGAAGTATTATTAAACTCTGATAAAATTGAATCCGAAGAATCTATCTTAAAATATTCAATAAAGTTTTCATCACTTATATCACCAATTTCAAAGAAGTATTTATCCATTGAATTTTTTAAGTACTTAATCTCTTTTGATATAGGTATAAAGATTTTCTTTGAATAATCAATTCTTGTTTTATCAGCATATGATTCAGACATAACGAATGCATCATCTGCTGTGTATCCATAAAATGAACCATACATAATATTTGTACGGTATCCAATCTTTGGAACATTACAATCTAAAGTTTGTCCTGTATAATCAAATAAAGTATCACCTTTGCTAAATTTAACATTTTTTTCTACTGTCATTTTAAACTTTAAAGTAATTGTATTATTTGTCATACGTTTAATCTTAGGACAATACATTGTTTTAAATTCATTACTTTTTAAATAATAAATTACAAGTAAATTATAATTTGAATATAATACAATTCCATCTTCTTCTGCATATTCAACGAATGGTGAATTAATACCAGTCATTGCTTGATAGTTCTTATTTAGAATATAAGGAGTATCATTAAAATCTGAAGTAACTGTTTGTAATAATTGTTTTGCTGACATATTTGTACGCGACGCATCAACATGTGCTGCGAATGGTTCAAATACTTCAATCTGTGGACTGAAAAGAATTTTTGATTCATCAGTAGATGCATATGCATCTACTAGGTCAATCTTTCCTAAAACAATAGAATCTGCCAACTCTTCTTCAGATAATGCGTTTATCTGATCAAGTTGTTGAGCTTCTTCTAATGCTTCTTCTAGGCTTCCACTATAGTCAATTTTGTCTATCATTTATTGCTCCTTTATTATTAATTCATTTGCATGATTAGTCAACGCTCCATAAATATCAATACAATTAATATCTTGAAGAATTTTAGTAAGTATTACTTTATTATACGGAATAAAAGGAGTCCTTACCATACGACTCTTATTATTTATCGTATATTGATCAACATGTATTTTATTGATCTCTAATAAATTTATATAATTATCAAGCTGGGATTCTGCAACTGTTATAATACATTGAACATTAATTTCCATTATTCTTCAATTCTGCCGTAGTAGTTTATTCTTGTATCATTTGTGAAAACAAGGTTTGAACCCATCTTCTGTGCAGATACACTAATAGGACAAAGTTTACCAAACCCACTTGGGTGATTGGCTGTCCACGATTTTGGAATACGTCCATCATTAATAATATAAATATCTTGCGATACTTTATTTATAGCAGGAGATGTATATGGTAACGAAATATTAAAATATTGACCAGCATGCATTAAACCTCTAAATCCTGAAGTAATTAAAACTCTAGAATTCATTGTTGGTAAGAATGCTTGCTTCTCATTTTTATCAATAGCTCCATAAAGTAATCTTAAATACATTTCATAAATAGGATTAATTAAATACTCATTCATAACAATACGACGATTTTTAATATCACTCATATTAATATCAATATCTTCAACATGATACTTAATTACAAGTTTAACAATATCTTTGATATTATCAACATCAAAATAATCTTTGAACATTCCTCTAAAATAATCTAAAAGAATATACTCATCAAAGAAATCATCTAATTTTAAATCATTACTTGAAAAAAATTCGGTTTCGTGAAATCCCATCATTTTATAAACATGAGCAGCTCTTTCATCATCATCTAAAATACAATCTTCAATCAATTCATCATCTACAAGACTTTGAAAGTACTCTTCATCAAAAAGTGCTTTCATAAAAGTGTTTAATTCAACACTCTTTTTTCTAAAAAGAACCTCATTCTTTTGAAAGTTAAAAGTAAGATTAAAAGTAGGTAGTAAATTAATAAAAATTTTATTACCTTTCTTTTCATCTTTTAAAACATCAATTGGACTTCTTTCTAAAAATAAAATTGGTACATACATTGATCCATTCATTCTAAAATAATTACCTTGCATCATTTTAGGATATAGTAGTTCAAGTTTCTGTTCATGTTTATCTGCTTCCATTTTAATTATAATTTTCTCATAATAAGATGCAGAATCTGCAAGATATGGACTAATATTATCTTCTTTAGTCACTACTCCTTTAAAATTACCAGGAAGTAAAGACTCTATATTTTTCATCATATTATCTAAAATAGGATAAACTTTTGAATGGTCAACTGCGCGATATTCGTTTACAATTTTCCATTGGGCATCCGATATGGTCTTTGGTTCGAATTTAATCAAATTCATCTATATCCTTTATTTTTTAAGTCTAAAATTTCTATTTAATTTAATAAGAGTTTTTCCTCTTGATCTATTAATAGCTTCCTCATCAGTTATCCAACCGGTTAAAGTACCAGCACCTGAACCAGTTGAATCTTCATAATTTTCATCATAATAGTAATATTTAAAAACATCTTCTATTATAGTACTATCTTTAATCTCGATAGTATAACTAAAATTTTCTAAAAACTTAGACTTTCCCTTTAAATGTGAAACTAGGTTATTATTAATACCTTCAGTTGCATTATCAGTTATTTTAAAAATTGAATCTTTATTTACAATAAAAGTTAAATTTTGATTGTATGATGTATTACTAATAGTTAGCAAATAAAAATTATGAGCTGGTAATTTTAACAATCCATCAATCTCTTTCATTAAAGATTCAATCTTCTTTTTAAATTCATCATCTTGTGTAACAACTAAATGAAAATCTTGCATGATATTCAAATAGTTATATTCTGCAATAACATCATCTAACTGATTCATATTTATAGAACCTAAAAGTTTTAGTGTTTTACTAGCATCTTTAACATATGTAATCTCATTGTATGTTACATCTGTAATCTTATCATCTAAAAATAAATGAGCAACTCTTTCTGGTAACTTATATTTAAACATTTTCATATTATCTCCTTGTGTAAAAACCAAGCATTGCAAAATCAGCTTTAGTGTCTTCATCATGTTTCATTATAAACTTCGCAAAAATTTCATCTGTACATTTAACTAAACCAATAAAAGCTTTTTGTGCTTCAACCCACTTATCTTGTTCCATTAATACTCTAATAGCATTTAGTTTAGCATTCATATCCTAACTCCTCTGCTATAATAAGACTTTCATCTTCTATATCAGACCATTTGGCAAATTGACTATCAGGAACTTCAAGTCCATAATAAGTGCCAAAATCATGAGCATTGCTTGAAATATATAAATCCATTTCTGGAAATTTTTCAAATATTTTATTAGCTATTTGTGTTAAGCCTTTAATTTGTGTAAAGTCATCTCCTTCAATTGTTAATAATTGAATAGTGTCTTCGTCTATCTTTTGATGAATTTGACCTAAAGTCATTGGATAATCATTTAACATAATCTTCCTTTAATTTTTTTATTCTTATTTGATTTGGATATTTTTTATACAGTTCATGATATAAAGATTCTTCAAAACTTTCTCTATCAAAATCAAGTTCTTTATCCATCCCTGATTCAGCTATGATGCAATTGATCTCTATTTCATTAATTTCGCAAAATTCTTCAAACTCCAATTTTACAGTTAAATCCGCTAATGTTAATTCCATTTTTATTCCTTTATATATTAGCTCTACATAAGGCTTCGTTTTTTAATAGACAACTACCACATGTTCCACATTCAGTTCCATCTGTATTTGGAAAGTAGCATGAAAATGCATGATCTAAATAGTAATTATTTTCTAATGCATCTTTAACCATTTCAGTTTTTGTACGATTAACATAAGGAGCAACTACTTCAAAGTGTGCTGAATTTTGACCACCAACTTTTACTAAATTATTCATATGTGTTAACCATGTTTCAGAGTTATCTAAATAAACCATACCTTCTGAAAGATTAGCACCAATTACAAATTGAATATTCTCTCCTGGATATAACTGTTCTGCTTTAGCCGCTGCTAATGTCATAAGAAATGTATTTCTATATGGTACATAACTAATAGCTGCTTCTGCTTCATGTGTACCAGCACCTTTAGCATTTTTATCTGTTAATCTAGTATTTGTCATACCACAAGCACTTAAAATGTTTCTAAACATCTCTTCAACTTTAAGAATATTAAATGATACATTACACGCAACATCAGTATGTCTAAGTTTATCACGCATGATCCTACCTGATTTAATTTCACCTTTTCTAGCGTTCGTACCCCAATCAAAATACCATAAATTTAATCTAGATATCTCAGTTTGATGTTTTAACGTTTCAAGTACTTTTTGTGTAGCACATGTAATATCTAACCCACCACTAAATAGAGAAATTATTCTAGTAGGTTTTTCGTTTTTAAATACATCGTAAATTTTATGAATCTTTACTTTAGAATCATAATTTCTACAATCAATATTTGTATCAATAAGAACATCAGCTGCTTCACCTACAACAGGTTTTGGACCTAAATAGGCAAACTGATACAATCCTAATCCGTTATGATAATGAGAGACTTTATTATCTTTAATCATCATAGCGCTAATTTTACCACCAACCTTTTCAACTTCTTTGCATACATAATCGAATGGTAAATAGTTAAAAAGTTCAGTATCAACTTCAATTGAAATTCCACATTTTTTAGCAATCTCTTCCGCTTTTGGAATAGTACCATGAACAACAACAATAGAATTTTCTTCTATGTTATGATATGGTTGAGATAATGCTTTTTTAGATTCTTCCATTTCTGGAGTTAATCTTGAGAAGCCAATAATTTGAACTTGTTTACTCATTGGTAACTTACGAGTTCTTTTCAAAATTGATTTGGTAATTGATTTAGTTGTTAATTCATAATTATCAAAATTACCAGATGACTCTAAGGCATCATTTAATAAATCTTTATATGAAATTCTAGTTGAATATTCTCCAAATTTAATAACGAAATTTGTTTCATCTCCACCTTTAACTTTTAACATATCCATAACAGGTGCTAAATTAACTTCAACATCTTTTGGTTTACAATTTAATCTTACAAAACTACACATTACTTTCCTTTTCTTAATAGTTTATCTTTACATTCTGTAATTCGAATAAACCTTTCACTGGCTAATTTTTTATCCTTTTCGTTTTGAAACTTATCAGGATGATATATCTTAGCTAATTTTTTCCAAGAAGCTTTAACTTCTGCATCTGTATATAAAGGACTAATCCCAAATATCTCTAAACATTTCATATCAACTAAAGTTTTTGTTTCTTCTTTTGACTTTCTTTCTACTTCATTATCTAACAACTTCATAAAAAAATATCTTGCTACGAAATTCCACCTAAATGCGGCTCGTGCTATATTTGAATTATTTTTTAAATTCGCATGTTCGAATAATTTGAATAAATCTTTTTTATCTATTTTATATAACATATACTTGATAGAGAAAAAGATAACTATACCCACTAGTGTTAATACAATAACAATAGTTGCGACAGTGTAACTAAAATGCGTAATTAATAAATATAAAAACAATACACTAAATAATAATTGAAACATGCTATTTAATACTTTCTTTATTTTTGCCATTATTTTCCTTTATTTCTCTCTGATTTTAAAGACAAGAAGAGAAGAAGATTATTTCTTCTTCTCAGTCTTTGCTTCTTGTAGAGTTTCATAAAATGAATACACAACAATTCCACCAACGACAACAACTACACCGATTATACCGTAATATAAAACATTACCTATATTTGCAAATATTAATCCAATAACAACAACAATTAATAACGCTTTAATTAATTTACTTTCTAACATTTTTTTAATACTCATCATATTTTCCTATTTCAATTGATAATATTTTTTCAATATCATCTTTATGTGAAATTCTAATAAGTTTTATATTATTATCTAAACAAAACTTATTTTTTATCTCATCATTTATTTTCCGTTGTTTAAACGCGCGTATGCCACCAAAAAAACTTGAAGCTTGAATATGTTGAATACCATCATATTCTATACAAATATTTAAGTTTTTTATATAAAAATCAAAAGGTAAAGTTCTAATATTTTTACAATCATTAAATCTTTTCTGACATTCTATATTTAAATTAAAAGTTTGTAAAACATTTAACACTTCAAGTTCGCCTTTGCTTTGTTTACATATAGGACAACCACTTTTAGAATGTAAATGATTTAATGGTAACTGTTTAAATTTACCGTGTATCTTACATAATATATCAATATTTGTATTCATATTAACATATTTAACTAAAGAATAATCATATATATTTTTGTGTAATTTAATAAAATCTTTTATAATAGATTTCTGATCTCTCAACGTATATTTGGATGTTTCAATCTTTCCACACATTGGACAATTACTCTTTCTATTGTAATGTGAACTAGGTAATTGTTCAAATTCACCATGTATTTTGCATATGATAATGATCTTAGTTTTAGCATTTTTATATTTAACTAAAGAATAATCATATCTATCCCCATGAACAGATATGAAATTTTCAATAACTTTATCATCGGTCAATAAACGCATATAAGCCGGTTTAATGATAACATGATATTAGGTCAAAATACATATGATCTAAATCTTCATCTATCTTTGTTGTATAAATACGGTTTATTGCCTTATTACTAAAATTATGAAATATTGCTAATTTTGGATCTAATCTATCAATTACAGTTTTAAGTGCTATTTGATGATCAACTGGTAGCTTACTATATCTAATCATAACTTTATTTTCATCATAATATAAAATTGATATAACAAGTTCAATAAAGATACTGAGAATACCATTTGGTAATACAACATTATCTAAAAGGAAATTATACATATCTTCCATACTAATAAGATCTTCTAAGTCACGATTTCTATCAATATAACTAACAATATTATTTAGTTGTTTAACTGAATCATCATTAAATGGTAACTCATTAATAACTATCTCATAATATGGTTCACCTAACTTTTCTTGCTCAAGAACATCATCCCATTCTTCTTGAGGTTGTACTTTTTCGAATACAACATGGTCAGGACTGTCATAATACTTAGAAGAATTTAACAATGACTGTAATGCAACAACATCATTTTCATCCTTGTAGTAAATACGATTAGGAGAAACGAATTTTAACTTCTTAATCAGATCTCTCATCTCAGGATTTATTTGAGTAATAAATGCACCAGAGAAGTGATGCGTTCGTAGAACTGATTGAATAATACTCTCTGAGATATAGGCACCAATACTTGCACCTAAAGATTTACTTTGGGGTTGTTTATGACCAAAACATTTTTTACATACTTTATAACTTTTTGATTCGCAATAAATTGGAGAACGTAGAGTTACATATGTACCAATCAATGAAAGATCTTCTGTATCAATTTCTTCACCTGTTACATAATATCTTGAATATAAAGATTCTAAGTGAGTCTTATCTTGAATTTTAAGTTCAAAACCTCTTTCACTACCGCAATCATCTTTTTCATCTAATTTAAGAAAACCAGTACTATAATAAAATTTACGTTGAAGTTCTCCACCTTTTGGAATTGCTTCCTGACGTTGAGCCAATGCAAGTCTTGCACTATCTCCACCCATAAAGAATTCACGTTTTGTAAGACCATCAAGAAGAGAATTTTTAATATTCTCTTGAAACGCTTTACCATAAATATTAGTAGGAATACCATTATTAGATACTGCTTTTAAAAGCTGCACTGATTTGATTCTTGCCCCTGATTCGAAAACCTTTGCTAGAATATTAGTATCTCTTTCCTTTACCTTAGGCGTTACAATTTCTTGAAACAGAATATCATTTTGATGAAACGCTATATATGGTTCTTGAATCAATGTCTTTTTATAATTATCAATTTCATTTGAACCAATAGAAAAATCATCTAAGTCAAATGTAGGGTTACAATCTTGAATTACTGTACTACACTCTAAAAGAAACTTATCAAAGTTATGAAGATATGTATAAAACTCAGAGTCTTTAACATTATCTCTTAGCACTTTTAAAAGCTTATTCAAGTTCTTTTTATTTAACTTATAGTTACCATCATAAAGTTTCTTGTTAAGACCAAGAGCTTTATTTATAACTGCTATATTATAAGGCATTTCATCACCAGCTATATTAACTATTCTACCTGGTGTTCTATTGATAGAATCAATTTGTACATCAAAATTATCAAAATCTTTAAAATGTTCAATATCATATTTACGAATCGTTTTTCTTTGTGCATTAACAGAAAGAATAAACGCTGCATAAATAGCTTCATGTTCCGGACTTGGAATAAGACCTCTGTGATGTTCAAATTCTACGGAATTTTCCATATAAAGATATTTAAATGACTCTTTAGATTGCTCTGAAGTCAATGCATAAACTGATAAATTATCTCCATCATAATCAAGATTAAACATAGGAGCAATAACTGAATTTACACCAATTACTCTATCTTGTTTTATGCCTCGATGTTTATTATCTGAATACACTAAACCAAGTAGTGCTCCTGACATATTATATCTCCAAAGAACCGGAGGACGTTCTAATAACATTCTTAACTCAGGACCTTTACTTTCCAAAAATTCTTCAAATAGTTCATCAGTAATAATAATATCACCATTAGAAGCAGTTTGATTATGAACAGTTTTTACAAAGTCAGTAATTGAATAATCACCTTCTTCTGTTTGTTCTTCATATTTTTTATTGATGAAATGTAACAATTCTGGTTGAAATATCTTTTTAATAGTTTCTTCGTGTAGTCCAATTGAACCTGGAGCTAAAATAGGTTCAGGGACAATAGTTGCTCTTTGTGATGTCTCTACTGTTTTACCTGCAAGTGATTCACGAACTATTGATTCTTTTCTTTGAAAATTTTTATCAGTTATTTCAGAATAAAGTTTATTAACTGATTTCTGATACTTGTAAACTGTTTGACCAAAACCTTCTTCATTTGTCTGATATACTTTATCTAAGAATGAATTTTTAATATTCTTTAGAATCTCTGTATATGCAGCCGTAATCGGATGGGCTTGATATTGTTTATTCATTTGAACCAACGGTCTAGAATCAGGCGGAATCACAAGTATAAAATTAACAAAAACAAAATCCGCAATCTTATCATCAGACACATAATTTAATATACGTTCTTTGAAAAGATCATTGCGAAGCATACTTCTATAAAGTTTATGAAGAGTTGTGATATCATAAACTTCTTTTAATATACGTTCTTCATTTTGTTTAAGTAAAGCACCTTTTATCAACTTCCCTTGAGTAATTGAATAAAAATAAGGCTTCTGTTTATTACTTTCATATTTTCGATAATCAAGTAATGATTTAATGGCAGTCTGACCAAAAATATTACTTAATAGGTTTTGAAATATCGGAAGCATAATATAAATATTTTTTGGTAAATCAATTCTTCCAAAAGTTGAACTTCTTAAAGCATTTGTATCACAAAGAACATCACATACTTCACAACGAACACCAGCGTTTTCTTTACTAAATAAAGCGCCGCATGAGCATGTGTTTTTCTTTAGCGGTCCGAAGATAGCTTCTGAATATAGGCCATCTTCTGTAAATTTAAACTTTCCGGCTTTTAAAGGGCTCGGATTAGTCACATCTCTTAATTTATAAGCATTCTCAAATAATGAGAAAGATAGTTCAATTGCCATTTAATTCCTTTGTTTTGATTAAATTGTATTCTTTCTACCTGAGAAAGTTCTCAATTTATGATCCATTTCATTCGCCATAAATGCATGTATATGTTTACAAGCACTCATGGTTTGGTCAGGATTAGTTTTATCTGGAGGTGTCAATTGAAACGTTTTTGGATTCAATAAAGCATCTTGTTTCCAAAGAACATAAGCCCAGCGAAATTTAAAGTCTTCACATGTACATGCTACTTTAACTTTAGATTTATCAGTCATATCTTTTGTATCCATATGAACAGTAATATTATATGCTTTACCAGATTTTTTATTAACAGCTACACCATTAACAATATAATCTTGTGAACCATTTTTACGGGTTACCATCGTATCAATATCTTTTGGAGCCTTTAAAAGCTTCGTTATATCAATCATTTATTCTCCTTAAATAATTTTTAACTATTTGTTCCATTTCAACACCGTAGTGAAGTAAACCTGTTTGTAATGATTCAAATTCTTTTTTTGTTGTTGGAATCTTTTCTTTGATTTCTTCAAAACCTTTTTTAAGTTTATCAGTATCAACGTCTTCAAAAATAATATTATTTATTCTCTTAATCTTGTTAAACATGCAACTCCTTTATTTTTTTCTGAATAAAATAAGAAAGACTTACTACCCCTTCAAGCGACCCACACTGGCTTACTCAAGTTGTCATCGATGACCAACTTGTGCAAGTAGCGTGAGACCTATCTGAGATAAAAGTCTTCTTCTAATTAATTAATTTCTATGGTAACTATTGGTATTTCTCAAAGTTAATATAGAAATAACACTCAAAAATCCTTACAACTTAATGTATTAATTTTTTATCACCACCCTTGATTGTATATAAGTTCGCAAAAACTTCAAACAAGCAAGATTGTAAATGTATATTAGCCATCGGTATTAATTTCAATTCTTGGTAGTATTTTTGAAAAATAAGCTTTAATGGTAAAAGTACTGTTTCATCATTAAGAAGACTTCTATATATAAATTCATAATTTATACTAGGGTCTTTCTCCATAAATTCAAGCATAGGTGTATAGTACTGAGCAATCGTAGGATTACTAGTAGGAATAGTACAAATTGGATAAATTTCAGTATGATATAAAGACATAATAAAGTCGATATAATACTTGATATAACCAACAAGTGCTTCTTCAATACCAGAAGTACTTAAAACACCTGATGCTAAATTAGAAGGTTTAAACTCTCCATCTATTGAACCGGCTTGTAAATTATTAATTAACTCTCTGATTCCTTTATGTTCAAATGTCTTTACTAACGCGTAAAGCTCATTATCATCATGCTTGATGTTTTCAGCTTCTAAAATAGTTTTCATTCTAAAATAACAACCATCTACGTTGAATGATGTAAAATTTAACTTTTCATTAAATCTTTGAAGAAGTGCAGCATCAATATTATGTATATTATTAGTCGTAACTATATACGCAACATTTGGCATATAGTTTTCCATTAATCCATTTTTTAAAGCAGTTTGTGCTTGAGGGCTTAATTGGTCAAACTCTTCACATACAACAATACGCTGCTTACTTGAAATCGAAACTTCAAGTAACCATGATTTCAATCTTTCGATATCTGTTACGGATTTTCCTAATACAAAGTAATCATCCATATTTTTAATAATCGAATGTAATAAAATTTTATTGATTGTAGTTTTACCTACACCACCAGGACCATAAGAAATTAAATTACCTCTTATGTATCCTTCTTTTACGAAATCTTTAATCTTTTTTTCTACTTCACTTGATTCAAATACAACATCATCCATTGTTCTAGGACGATGCTTTTCAAACCAAGGTTTTTCCATCAAATCTTGCATAGTTTTCCTTTAGAATGAACTGATATCTAATGCTTTATTCCGAGGGTTTTTAACAGTTCTAACTTGATAGTGAATAGTTGTTAAAGTTAAATCAGAAATAGTTTTAATAAAAATGTCTTTCTTTGGTTGACCTTGAAGATCTAATACTGGATCACCATGATCATCCGTTTCAGCTTTTTCATAAACTTCAAATATAACTACATTTTCTGGTTTAGTAACCGGGAATAATTCAGTAGCTCTATAACGTTCAGTATTTCTACCTAATGTACTAGCAAAAGTTGCTTCATATTTATTATCTAAATCAATATTTAAAAGTTCGAAAGTGTCAGTGTCAACTGTAATATCATAGTATAATGCATTTAATACATTTTTACCTGAAACAAGAGAATCAACTGTTTTTAAATCAATTTCAGTTCTTGTCTTTAATACACCTGGATCAACTTGTTGAACTAATTGAACATTATCACCATCAACTTTTGTGATTGTACTACGTCTAAGTTTCTTACCTTTTTTAGTATTATAAATAATATTATTTTTATCACCGTTAAGAATAGTAATTTTATCTCCACCAGTAATCAATTTTAATTGTTTTAAAAACTGAGATGGGTCTTTAATGTGCCATGTATGATCTCCGAAGATTTCAGTAAGGTCACCCGTAAGTATACCACCATTTCTTGAAAGAGCTAACTTTCCTTTATTAATACTAAGGATATCTTCGCCTTTCATATTAACAGAAACAATACCAATTACTTTGAGAAAACTTTCCCAATATTCATTTTCAATTGAAGCAATTTCAGAACCTTCAAGGTCTTCATAAGCTTCAATTTCACTATTAATTTGAGCTGTTCTGTCAACAACCGGAGCTTTTGTTATTGGTTGCATAGTTGGAACTGCTACATCTGCTACTTCTGCGACCGGTTCAACAACTACTTCAGCTTGAACTGCTGCTACTGGTTGTGGAGTTGGAATCGCTGCTGCTGCTACTGGTTGTGGAGTTGGAATCGCTGCTGGTTGTGGAGCTAATGCTGCTTCAATGTCAATAGCTAATCCTGGTGTTTGTACCGCTTCTGGTACTGCTTGTACTTCAATTTTTTCCATGTTATGTTTCCTTTTTATATCGATATGTATAATTTCTATATTAAACGTTATTATCTAAATAGATAATTACGAAATGAACTCAAATGTAATAATATTTTCATTTGTACCAGAATTAAAACTGTACGGAAATTCTTGAATAGCCGTAACTTGTTCTTCATATGCTTGATTTGTAAATGTATCTAATTTATACATATAGAACTCTTTAATGAATTCCAACTTTGATTCTAATTTCTTGCCAAGAACTTTTTCAAGAACTTCTAAAGAAATCTTTGGATTCATTACAATAGTATCATGAGTTGTTTTATTAACTACATTAACACCATTAACTTTTAGTTCATTTATAAACTTTAAAAAAAATCCAGTAATCTTTACTTGATGTTTTGAATCTATAGTTACTAGTTTTTTCATACCAGGTTTTACTTCATTCTTTGGAATGTCTTTTTGATCATATCTAATCATTTTTAATCCTTATCTTGTGAACTTGCGTGTCACTATTTTTACTTCTTTCCATACATGTTTCATTTGTAGATATTGGCCAATCACCATTACAATCAAATCTACCCATTACAACACCTTTTTGAATTTCTTACCAACTTCCACATGGGCATTGAGCATTATATCCAATCTTAGGTTCTTCTCTAACAAAAGGTTTATGTACCAGGCCGTTTCATATCATCATAAATACTTTTACCTGAAACATCTCCATCATAATCACCCATAGGATTGACTATTCATGAAGCATATTCTTTTTCTTCTGGTTGCCACTCTTCAATCTTTTTTTCTAAAAAGTTAGTGCAATGATTAGAAATCATTGCACATTTTAATAAAGTTTTAGCTTCATAAATTGCACGATCTCCACGAAAGAAAAAGGCATCTCTATCAAACAGTAACTCACCTCGACAACATTTTTCCATATTCTCAAAATCTACATGTCGAGAAACACCTTCATTACTTACGAAGTAAGTACGTCTTAATGGTTCATCATGTATATCTATAAACTCAACTTCAAAAACTGCGTCATAACCATTGTAAGGTATATGTCTAATTATAGTGCCTCTATCTCTCGTACTCATTCGATTTCCTTTTTTATTTATGTAAAGATTTAATAAGTTCTCTAGTTTCACAACCATCTACTAAAACCAAAAATATTGCAACTTGTTCTTAATTATAACAATGATCCATAGAGTCATCATATGAGCTTTTAAATAATTGGTACACTTCCACTATAAGCAGAAAGTTTACTAAGAGTTGTATCAGTACAGCTAGTTAGAAATAATGATAGTGTAGCAATTGCTAAAATAATAAATTTCTTCATTATTTTACTTTATACTTAGCATCATCATCTTCGTTTGTTTGAAGAATTTCCATATTAATAATAGCGGCTTTAACATTGATTGGCTTGTTAGAAATATGTACAATTTGTCCACCCATAACATAATGTTGATGATATCTATTATTCACATCCCACCAGTAAATATATGGCAATGAACTACCGTAAGCACCATCATCACCAAGTACTTCACTTGTTCTATGTGTTTCTCCGCCAATATCAATTAAGATACCTTTTCTACTTGCCCCAGAATTACCATTAGCTGCAAGAACACTCTTTGGTGTTAAACGTTTTCCTGAACTAGTAACTTTTCCCTTTACTGTACTATAAATTAATACTTGTCCAGTATAAGGGCTAATTATATAAAGGTGTTTAATTGAACCTGGTTTATTTTCGAATTCAACACGTTTTTTAATAGCTGATTGTTCCATAGTTAAACCATTTGATTGAACTTTTACTTCTGCTTTGGCTTGACTAACACCTGAGTTTGAGTGTGTTACTCCTGATTGTTTTCCAACAAGATCACATCCTGTAAACGTTATAGTTACTAGAGCCATTACCATAATTATAATTTTCTTCATTTTATTTCCTTTTTAATTTTTAAATAATCCATTAGGTAACTAAACGATCTTTATCGATAAAGATCGTTTTTATTTTCTTACATAACTCGTTTGAATATTTTTAGTATTAAAAGATTTCCAATTGAACTTCTGAGAAGCAGAATTATATTCTGATACTAAACCATTATAAGCTGATTTGATACCCGCAACTTCTTGACCCCAAGTCATACACTGTTCTCTTGAAATACGATCCATACCAGGAACACATAACTGAGCTTGCTTACCTGAATAAATTTGAATATCACTATCCATTTTTTCCAATTCATTTGAAGCATTAATAAACCATTCATATTTAGTAAGCATTGCTTGTGGACCAAATTCTTTCTTTGCAACTTCTGCTACACTTCCAAACCAACCCATAAGCATACCAACCCCACTTAACATAAATACTACCAGCATAATAGTTGCAAAGATTTTAAAACCTGACAAACTGCCTTCTTTTAGTGTATTATTTAAATCCTTTTGAAAATTCTTATCCATTATTCTTCCTCTATTTCATAATCCAGTACACCAATAATTTCTTCAATATGAAGAACTATGGCTTCTGGATCTTTATTGTTAAAGTCATCTTTATTTATTGTGAATTTAAAAGTATAATTCATATTCTTTTGTAAGTCACTTGTAAAAAAAAACCATACAGCTCTAAGTTTACAACCTAAACCATCTTCAATCTCAACTGAATAATGATTCTTTTCTTTGCCCATTTTCCCAACTTTGGTAAACTTACCCTTAGTTACGAAACTTGGCTTTTGAAACTTTTGACCAAAAGGTTGATAATTATTCATTGCTTGAAGCAATTGAAAGTCAATATCTCTTAGTCTCATAAAACCAAACGGTTCTCTTGTTACATCAATATATAAATCAGGATGTAACGCTAATGTATCTTTCTCTAATTGTAAAAAGAAATTTTCTAAATTTTCCGCTAGAAAACTTACACCACAAGCAGCCTTATGACCACCTGTTCTATCACTTATAACATAAGGGTTATCTTTTACAAGTCCAAGTAAATTAATAGATCCTGTACTTCTACCCGAACCTGAATATATTGTACCAGCTTGATTCTTACTAAGAACTATAACTGGTTTTTTATAAGTTTGTGCTAAACGACCGGCAGTTGGTCCTAATATACCTTTTTCAAAATTCTCTCCTGGTATTAAAATAAATGCACGATCCAACCAACTTCCATAAAAAGAGGTTATCTGTGTCATCATATCTTCTTGTTTGGATTTACGCACATCATTTAATGATTTAATATACTGCAACCAAGTATCTGATTCATGTGGAACTTCACGTGTTAGAAACATTGCTGATTCTTCCGCGTTAGTTAAACGTGATGTAACATTAATTGCTGGAATTAGATTGAATGCTAAATCCTCAGCTGTTACTTCTGGTTTATTAAATACTCTAAAAAATGTTTGAGTCCAAACTCGATGATGAGTACCAAACACTTTTAAACCTTCTTTAACTACAAATCTGTTAATACCTGTTAGTGGCATTACATCCGAAATTGTGGTTAGACATAATTCAGGTAAGAATTCATATCTCATATCAATAGGTGTATTTGCTACTTCAGCAATTGCACTAAGAAAATACCAATACACAAATGTACCGTTAATTTCTGTAAATTCAAATGAACATGCCTCTTGATGCGGGTCAATTACAATTGCATGTGGTAATCCGCGCTTAGAATCGACTTGATGGTGATCGGTAATGATTACGTCGATACCAAGTTCTTTCGCTCTTAAACACGCAGGTATAGACGTTATACCATTATCTGCTGTAATAATTAAATGTGGTAAATTATCAATTCGATCATCAATATATTTATTCACAAAACCATAACCATTATGTCTATCTGTAATCATAATTTCAATATTTGGATAATGAAAGAATTTATGAAAAAAGATAATACTTAACATGTAAGTTCCAAGACCATCAGCATCACTATCATGAACAAACAATATTCTCTCATTGTTATTAATAGCACGCATAAATCTTTCAACACCTTCTTTTATACCAAACATCGTTGAATGATGCGGAACTTGATCCCAACTTGTTATTGAATCATCTACTGTTTCGTGTAGCCGTTGAATAACACCGTCCTGGTCTATTCTTTTAAGTTTCATTTTTCTCCTTTAAGTTTAAGTTGATATGCTTTTTCTTTTATTTGATCAGTATCTTTCCCTTTCCAATGTGAATCAATCCATTTTGGTTTAAATTCTTTAGTAGAACTATAATATTGATTTCTCCAATGTCCTATAACAATCCATCTACTTGTATAATTTCTATTAACTCTTCCTGTTGGTCCCTCATCCTTAACCAAAGGTTGCTTTAATTTAATATAACTAAATATTGGTTTTCTATTTGAGTAATTTTTCATTACTTTTTTATTAATAGATTCTGTTTTTTTGATAACTCGTTCTCTATCTTTTTCAAAAGTTGATAAATACATCATTAATGAAATAAAAGAATATATATTTTCATGATCTTCAGCTGCAACATATACCAGTAAGTTTTTTAACGATTTACCCTTTAATATAGGCATAATACTCATTGATGTCATATCTTCATTTTCAAATATATTTGATAAAGCTAAAGTTTCCCCGGCTTCTTTTGTATCAACCATTGAAAATGAAAAATGATTCATTCGATTATTTACTTTATATGAACCAGCATCTACAATAAATTTCATATCACTAATAATTAGAGAATCTAAGGTTTTCTTCGAAAAATTGATATCTAATTCGTCAATAACGTTTAAATAAAATAAACCAGATTCAAATATCTTTTGAATTACTACCAATTGCATATTAAAATTACTAATATGTTTCATATTGTTATTATTCAATTGAAAGCTTGAAGTTCGTTGCTGATAATTTTCAAAAAAATCGAATATTTTATTCTGTGTAACTCTGTTTCCTATATCTTCATTTTTAAATCTTTTTAAGATATCAAATAACGTTATATCGCCAATTATTGTTGCATCTAATTTAAATATTGGGTGTTTCATTTTATAATCCTAATAATCTTTTAGATAAGATATATTCTACCTTATTAAACTCTTTGTATGAAATGCGAAGTAATCCTATTTTATTATCTTCACAAAAGTGGTTTTTGATTGTATCTCTACGAACTGTTTCTAAAAAAGTAGCCATTCCGCCAAAATATTCAACAGGTTGAAAATGCTGTCTACCGTCAAATTCAATACATAAATTGTGTTCAGGTAAATAAAAATCAAATCTCAATTTTTTTATATTAGAACACAATTTAAAAGTTTGTTCTTTAATATTTTTTATGTTATGTTTATTTAAAAAATTTAAAATTTTGATTTCTCCTTTACTGATTGAACATTTTGGACAATTTGCGCTTGCAAGATGTGTGTGAGGAATTAACTTAAAAGAGCCATGTTTTTTACAAATAATCTCAATTTTTGAGTTCCAATGTTTATACTCAACTTTGCTATAATCATATCTATCACCATGTACTAATTTAGCCTTTGCTATATATTTATCTGTTGATTGAATATTACTCCTAGCTTTTATAATTCCACATTTAAAACAGTTATTGCCCTTTAAATGTAATCCAGGTGCTTGTTCAAATTTTCCATGCATTTTGCATATTATTTTAACTTTATTCCTTGCACCTGTATAAACTACTTTACTATAATCATACTTGTCACCATGCACTAACTTAGCCTTTTTGATAAAGTCTTCTGTATTGACAAGATATTTTCTATTTTTTAAAGAACATTTTAAACATCCATGCTTACTACCTATATGTGCAGATGGTATCTGCATAAAAGAACCATGTTTTTTACAAATAATCTCAATTTTTGTATCAGCATGAGTATAATTAGATTTACTATAATCATATTTATCACCATGTACTAACTTTGCTTTTCGAATAAAGTCTAAAGTCTTTTCGTCTTGAGCTATTTGCGTATTCGCTTGTCTCATTATTTTTGTCATCTTATATTCCTATTTTCTTTTCGAGTTTTTCTTTATTGTATCTATCAAATTTAATATAATTAACTAAGTCCGTTGTTTCTGAACAATACCTTTCGATATTAGAATCAGAAACAAGACCTTTAAATACTAAATCTAAAACTTCTTGTCTATTACACTCAACATATATACCAGCTGAGTCTTCATTTATTTTAGTCATCTATAATAATATCAGTATGATATTCATTAATCGTTTGATATAATGAAGTCTTTGATGCTTGTGACTTTCTTTCAAGACAAGCTTCACATTTATGACAAGGAACATATGTTTCTTTTAAAACACCTTCATCTTCAAATGTATTATAACGTATTGGATTATAGCAAGTCCATGTTAATTCAGTTGGGACTTTTAGAAGATCTGCATCTTTAATAATTTCAGATTTCATACCATCTTTATAAGGTGTATAAATAGTAACATTAACGTTATCATTTAAATCCATTAAGTCTGCTAATTTACTAGCGAAAGCTGGAGAAATGTCCCAATAATCTTTTGCATAAATATCTGAATGTTGGTGTATTCCTAAACCCAAAGAGATATTTTCAATATCATCATCATTAGCAATAATTTCACCAATTACAGCACTTAAAGCCATAAATAATAAATTTCTACTTGGCATATAATAAGTCATACCAGTTGAAGCTTCGGCTTTACCATTGTCACGATTCTTTTTGAATGTTTCAATAGTATCACCAATAACGTTTGTTAAATCAATAACAATTGTATCTAGGAGTTGATCATTATAAATAGCTTTATAATGATTCCAAACATTTTGTTGAGCAGTCATCTCAACTACATTTTTTTGACCATAATTAAAATTAACAGGTAAAACTCTTTTACCTTCATTTAACGCTTTTGCAAATAGAGTCGTTGAATCTAATCCCCCGCTCATTGAAACTACACATAATTCTTTTTCCATTGATTCTTTTTCCATAATAAAATCCTTTTTAATTCATATTGAATGTTTTGATTATATCTTATTCGATGTAAAATATAATTACTATTTTTAACAAAATCCTTTTTTATTTGATCTCGCAATTAGTTTTTTGCAATCCTTCTATTCCTCCAAAAAAAACAATAGCTTTAAAATGTTGAATACCGTCAAATTCAATTAATATATTATAATCTATTAAATAAAAATCAAATCGTAATGGTAATTTATTTCTACATTCTTTAATCGAATATTCTTTTATATAATTTATTTTTATATTAATTTTTAATTAATATCAAGCCCGCCAGAATGTGATACAACACATAATTCATTATTTTTCATTTAATTTCCTTAAATATTTTTTAATCTTTTATTGTAAGCATTTGCTGTAATTTTATTATCTTGACGTAAACGCATTAGAAAAATTCTTTTTCTAATGGTCCTATTTGTCAAAACTCCTTTTATTCTACTACACATGATATTTCCTTTTATATTTTAAAATCTAAACTTCTAATATAAGAATTCCATGATCTCTCATATATTTTCATCGAATCTTTTTTATACATTCCCAATATGATTGGTCCATTATAAAAGTTCTTTAACCATTTTAGAAGCAATTTTCATATCAATACCTTCTACTTGTTTAAGATCTTTCATTACTAATCCCATATTAGGATTTTCATACTTTGATATAATAGCTATTACTATACCTGATGTTTCTTCATCTGATAATACTTGAGGTAAAAGTGCTTCAAGTATATCTACTTGATGTTGACCTTTAACACCTTGCTCTACTGCATCTAATGTTTGCTTATACTCGCTTGTACGATGTATTTATCGAATTCATCAGATTTATCTAATTTAGCGAGCTTATCTGCTTTATCTATAACTAGTCAAAGAACTGCTTGTTTAATATAATCAATTTCAAGTTTATCCACCTTAGGGATCTTTCTAAGATGAATCCATTCATCTCTAATATCATTATAACTTCTCATTTGTAATTTCTCTATGTTTAAATAAATTTTTGTAAAATACTAAATACCTTAGAACATGTGTAGTATCTTCTTCTGTTTCAGCATATGGTGAAACTTGTTCGATTGTATCATAATGTGTATGTTCTTCTTTTGTTTCAAATTTATCAAAATCAAAATACATAAACTTAGCATATATAGATAATCTTTCATCTGAAATATGGTCAAAATCTTCAAAATCTAAACCATCTTCAAAATCTTTATTTATATTTTCTATCATATGAAGTATTCCAAATGAATTATCAATCGAATGTTTATCTATAATTTCCTCAATACTTGTCGGATACATTGAGGAAAAACATAATAAAAAGGTTTCTAATGATATATCTTCAATCAATTTTTTGTAATCATATTCCTCTTGGTACACATCACATATATCAAATAAAATATATTCTTTTAATTCATCGATTGTAAACTCTTTAAAACTAAAATCATTATCTGAAATATATTTATTTAATATTTTTTTGTTCTCAAATGTTTCTAATGCATGTTCTCTGATACATTCTTCTGTTCTATTTTCCACCAAGTAATCTCTATATACCGATGCGTAATCATTCATTTATTGGTCCTTATCTAATTTTGTGTATATTTCATTTGGGCAACATTATTCCATTGTTCATCTTTTTACATGAACTAGAGTTCCGCCGAATCTAGTAATTATATTAAAATATTTATCCAAAAGTAACTCTAATTGTTTATTTAAAAACGGAGCTCTTTTTGGTAATTCACTAAGTCCCGTTCCAAGACCATCAACTGGAAAAATTAAAGTCATATGATCATATGTTTCTAAAGAATGCATATAATGTAAGTTTGATAAGTCATTAAAAAGTACTTTTAAATCTTCAAAAGAATCATTAAAGAATGCTTCATCATCCATTGATGGTGTACGCTTTGTTGCAACTCCAATAACATTTGAACAACCTCTAATTTGAGCTTGTCCACCATTCCCAACACGTTGAGCATTATCACCAAATACATAAATACTTGTTGGATTGTTCATACATTGTTCTCTACTAAACCAATCGTCTTGTACTACTATTTTCACTACTTATCCTTACAATTTAATACAAAATTACTATAATGTATATTCATAGTAGCGCTGATTATTATACAATCTTTACAATGAATGTTAATGTAATCGTTGAATGAATATCTATTTTCTGTTACTGAACTAAAAAAATCAGAAGTCTTGCTCTTAACAATGACTTCTGATTTTGTAAATTGTACCTTAGGATACAAACTATTATTTTTATTTCCTTCCCCTACTACCATGATAGTATCACTAAATACTAAAGTTAATAAAGTGGATAAAATTATTATAAATTTCAAACATTATTCCTTTCTTTATATTCATTCATTATTCGTCTGCGAATTTTTAAAGGAACATATCTCATTTTTGTACTATGAGTTGATATTACGCCTCTATATGATTCTACAACTTCTTCCATTACAGTAATCATATATTTAGCATTATCAATCATTCCACAATCTAATGCGGCTTGATAATTTGGATGATCTTCCTTAATCAAATAAACATTACATCTATGTTTTTTACCGTACTTACTAATACTAGTACTAAGTTTTCCAATTACAGTTTCTCTAAATTTAGTTCCTTTAAAATCCTCATCTCCGTATTTATTAAAAATCTCTCTAAATGTTAAACCATATGCTTTAGGCTCAACAAAATTAGCTGGTGCTTTAGCATAATCTTTAGGATCATAATTTTCAACTACTGTGCCTTTTTCAAAATCTTCTGGTGTAACAGTTGAACCCTTTTTACTATTACATTTTGTACACATTGTTTGAATATTACCTAAATGATTAGCTCCGCCTTTTGAACTTGGTACTATATGATCTTTAGTCATTTGAATACCATCTTCACTCCATAAAGTTAAATACCAATCCTTTTTCCTTGAATATCTACTTGTTGCTATTCTAAATTGTACACCTTGACGATTACAAGATACACATGGTTCATTTCTAGTAAATGATTTTAATCTTAACCCTTCTACCTTTACTTTTGCATCTTGTAGTACGACATGACTTTCTTCTGAATGAATTAAATCATATATTTTGTGCACACTATAAACTTCGTCTTTGAATATATAAGTTTTATTATACATTGAGTTACTTCCACTCAGGGATTCTAGCTTACTCATGTAAGCCAAAGTCCGGTTCTATTAGATCAAATCTTTGTTTATCTCTCATTTTTATTTCCTTAACTGAATTTTAATTGAATGTTGTTCGGGATATACTGAATCTCAAAAATAGATTCAGTACTTAATAAATTACTCAGCTACTAGAGCATCAATATCGATCATTGGAGCTGCTGTTGGAGTGGATACTACAGATGCTGCTACTGGAGCATCTTCATCTGCAATTACTTTAGCTGCTGCTTTTTCTTCTTTAGCTTTAGCTTTTTCAGCATCTGCAATTACTTTAGCTGCTGCTTTTTCTTCTTTAGCTTTAGCTTTTTCAGCATCT
>Ga0233441_1000417_pt1 | contig 52128 bp, 50 predicted proteins | sample SI_123_September_4_FD_182781 | JGI IMG/M metagenome (GOLD analysis project Ga0233441, IMG submission 182781) | Seawater microbial communities from Saanich Inlet, British Columbia, Canada - SI_123_September2016_135_MG | ecosystem: Environmental > Aquatic > Marine > Inlet | place: Canada: British...
ATACCAGAGACAGCTTTTTGTATCTTGCTGATATTGATTTTGCCTTCATAGCCCCAAAAACCCAGAGAATCAATATCACAGTGCCTGAGTATAAACTTATCAGGATTGACAGGGCTGCAAAAGATAAGGGGATTTCCAGGTCAGCTTTTTTTGTGGATTCTGCTGAACGACTCATTCGTAATTTGAGTGTTGCGAAAACTGTCGGAAGAAGGCAAAAAAAGAGTGTGCTCCCATAAATACAATAGGATGCCATGGAAGACTTCCAATTATTAATAGACCTGCATAAAAGAGCAAAAAGGCAGGGACCAGGCGGGGATACAGAAACGAAAAAGATTCTCGGCTTGGCAATGATAGATCCAACAATGCCATTGAAGATTGCGGATATCGGATCTGGTACGGGCACCTCTGCTATGCTGCTTGCCCGTTTACTGAATGCTCAAATTACCGCAGTAGACTTTTTACCTGACTTTCTTGATGTCCTTGAAGCAAACTTCAAAAACAAGGGCTTGACTGAAAGGTTGTCTACTCTTAATTGTTCAATGGACGATTTGCCATTCAATGACGAAGAATATGACTTAATTTGGTCTGAGGGAGCTATTTACAATATTGGTTTTGAAAAAGGTGTAAGAGACTGGAATAGATTTTTGAAAACCGGCGGGTTGTTGATTGTTTCAGAAATCACCTGGTTAACAGACTCACGCCCATCAGAACTTCAAAAATACTGGGAGAATGAATACCCTGAAATAGATACAGCATCATCTAAGATCGCAGTCCTGGAGAAGAATGGTTACTCTCCTATTGGATATTTTGTATTACCGGAGCATTGCTGGCTGGACAATTATTATCGACCAATGCAGAGTAGTTTTGCCGAGTTTCTTAATCGGAATGATAACAGTGAAGAAGCCCAAGCGATAGTGAATGCTGAAAAAAATGAAATAGCCCTGTATGAAAAATATAAAGCATATTATGGCTACGGGGTATATATCGCGAGAAAAATTAGATAAGAGGAGATACAATATGAATGAAAATAAGAATAAACCCAAAGGAGCCGGGAAGAGTAGTTTTGAACTGATCAATTCAGACATTTTAAAGAACAGTTTGCTATTAAAACCAGGATCTGCAGCCTTGGATCTGGCCTGCGGAAAAGGAATCTATTCCATGTTCCTGTCTGAGATCGTCGGTGACACCGGGTTGGTTTATGCCGTGGATCTCTGGGAAGAAGGGTTGCGGTTCCTGGGAAAAGAAATTGAAGAGAAGGATATCAGCAACATCCTGCCCATGCTGAACGATGCAACCAAAGAAATTGAAATTGATGATTACAGTGTTGATGTTTGTCTGATGGCCACAGTTCTCCATGATTTTGAAGAAATGAATAAGTCGGGTGCCGTTTTAGAACAATTAACGACCATCCTTAAGCCCGGCGGCCATTTGGCCGTTATTGAATTTAAAAAGACTGATGGCCCTCCCGGTCCTCCAATAACGATACGCTTGTCTGAGGACGAAACAGAGAAAATGGTTACTGAGTACGGGTTTAAAAGGATTAAGACCGTTGATATCGGTGAATATAACTACCTGATGCTATTTCGGGCAACGTGATCATAAAAAATATTCAAAATGTGAAACATTTAGAGGAATAATAAAATGACCCCTAAAGAGAGGTTCATAAAAGTCCTCAACCTTGAAGAACCCGATCAAGTGCCTTTTGCTGACTGGATAGATAAAGGGATTCGCCGGAAAATTGTAGAAGCGATGGGGGCAGACCAGATGGATGAAGGAGAGTTTGCCGAAGCCATTGGGTTTGATTTTTTCTTCCCCGGTTCGTTTTTAAATATATGGGTAAAACGAATATTTAATCTGGGTTTATCCACAACAAAACACGAACGTTACCGTTTTTTGTGAAGATTGAACGAGGCCTGAAGAACCTGTAATCATAATTGATTGTAAACATATTCCTAAAAAGTCATGAAATATCCGGGATAGTGAGGTTAATGAGGCCAGTCCAAAAATGGACCGGTCGACATGAGCAAAACTTTATTGTTGCATTTTCGGACAAAAGGTTGTTAATCTCCAACAGGGATGAATGAATATTATTAATATTCTGGAGTTCTACTGAACTGCACAATTGGCTGACAATGTGTTGCAACGATTTCGTTATTTTCCCGAATAAGGGTTTACTAAAAAATATATCACCAATTTTGAGACTTGAGTCGCCTGGCCGGCAAGGCGTGAGAACTAAGGCATATCAAGCATATGTAGATAAGATATTGAAATGTTTGGATTTGATTTGTACGAGATGCCGGGTGTTTTTTAATGAAAGCAGGATGGATACGATTGGTGCCAAATAAACCATTAAAAAATGGGGGAAACACCATTCGATATTTGTTTGCGTAAGTATTTAGTGCCCGACCGAAAACCGCCAATTTTCCCGATTACAGACGCCATGTGCCAAAATTTGAACTGGCAACTCAGAAACAGTCTTGTTGAAGTTGACTACAAAGGCAGTCCAGTACCGGAACTGGCCGAAAGTTTTGAATCATCACCGGATGCAGCCACGTGGTATTTCAAGCTGCGCAAAGGAGTCGAATTCCACAACGGTAAGACTTTGGAGGCCGAAGATGTGATCGATTCCATCAATCTTCACCGCGGCGAGGAATCCAAGTCGGCCGCCAAATCCCTGCTCGAACAGGTGAAAGATATCAAGGCCGATGGGAAAGATACGGTTGTTATAAAACTGGAAAGCGGCAATGCTGATTTCCCGTATGTTTTGGCCGCTTATCATCTGACCATCCAGCCTGCCAACACCCGGGGCAAGGAATTCGCCAAAGGTATTGGTACCGGTGCCTATTCTCTGGTGTCCTATGAACCGGGTGTCAAAGCCTTAACCAAAAGGAACCCGAATTACTGGAAAGCAGGTCGTGGTCATTTTGACGAGGTGGAAACCTTCAGTATTGCAGATGTTAGTGCCCGCATCAATGCATTGCAAACCGGCCAGTTGGATTTAATTAACCGCTGTGACCTGAAGACCCTGCACCTGTTGAAGAAAGCCAAGAACCTTCAAATTATTCAGACCACCGGCACGCGTCATTATACCATTCCCATGCTCACCACCATTAAGCCGTATGATAACAATGATGTCCGCCTGGCTCTAAAGTATGCTGTAGATCGTGAACAGATGGTCAAAAAGATTTTGCGCGGATATGGCAGTGTCGCCAATGATCACCCCATCGGGCCGTCCCAACGATTTTTTGCATCTGAACTGCCGCAACGGAAATATGATCCGGATAAGGCCAAATTCCATTTGAAAAAATCAGGTGCCGCCGATTACACTTTCAAACTGCATACGGCTGATGCGGCTTTCGGCGGTGCTGTGGATGCGGCCGTACTTTTTCAGGAAAGTGCAGCCAAAGCCGGTATCAAAGTCGAGGTAGTTCGGGAGCCGAATGACGGTTACTGGAGTAACGTCTGGATGAAGAAATCTTTTTCTACCTGCTTCTGGTCCGGCCGTCCCACCTCCGACTGGATGTTTGCCACGGCCTACGCAGCTGATGCCGCCTGGAATGATTCATTCTGGAAGCATGACCGCTTCAACAAACTGCTCAAGGAAGCCCGTGCTATACTCGATGTGAATAAACGGCGGGAGATGTATGTGGAAATGCAACAGATTGTACGGGACGAGGGCGGCGTGATCGTGCCCATGTACGCGGACTTTGTGGCCGCGGCCAATAAGAAAGTGAAATTTGAAAATCCAGCCGGCAATTGGCCCTTGGATGGTCATAAAAATGCTGAAAGATGGTGGTTTGCCTGATTGATGGGTGTTGTAATGCCGATCCACAGGTAAAGTGCTTGATACGGGTGTCGGAGTGATTCACAAACCGGCACCCGTATTTTGTTAGAGCATTTTCAAATACTGAACATACCTATGGCAGTCGGAATAGTGGGTTATTAGATCAATGGCAGGATTGAAATGGAGAAAGTAAAATGAAATATCCGGTAATTATTCATAAGGACGAAGAAACCGGTTACGGGGTGACCATAGTAATTTGAGTGTTGCGAAAACTGTTGGAAGAAGGCAAAAAAAGAGTGTGCTCCCCAATCAGGTTCAACAGCATTCAGATAGATCCGGCCGGCACTTCACAGATTAAAATAAGCCGAAAGGCAGGAATTTAAATAGTTTGATTAAATCACTTTTAAAGTGCACTCACAGGAGTCGTCCGGGGGGAATCTTAAACTCGAAAATCAAGCCCAAACTGATAGTAGTCAACACCATACCTTATAGCTCAAATCAACAATAGCAAAAGAAGCCAACTCAAATTTGAAGGATGGCATGGGTCAACAAAAATAGACAAATTTCGGGATCTTCTTCTAAAAGAATTTAAAAAAACTCAACCCTATGGTATGTGATAAGATATTTTTTTAATTTATTGGGCAGTGAAACCAAAGAAAATGGAACTTTATTTTATTACAAAGCACTTCAAGACCCGCAGGATGGCCTACGACGAAAAACAGAATATTTTTTGGGTAGACCCAAGCTTCAAAGAAAGGTTTCTTAAAGGACACCAGATCGGATTCAATCTGAATCTCCTGCGGTCAATAGAACAATACCCAGCCCTTTCTCAAAAGGTGGTTACAAACACTCAACTTGTCTATTTTACACTGCACTTAAAAGACTTAAAAGTGGCCATCGGAGTTGATGAAGAGGGATTAGAGTTCATGAGCAAATTAAAAGTCCCAAGTACACCAAGTATTGCTGGAAACCCAATTGTTCAGAGAGGATTACGTTAAAACAGGCTTTCCTGATAAATAAGCTGCAATCCTTGTTGTCCGAGTTGAATCAAAATATTGTGTTGTATCATTATTGAAAATAACCTGATTGACAGGGATAATCCTGGGTGCTCATTTTGATAAAAATCTGAACCTGTATTGCAGGCAGTCCTCCCCTTAATTTCTCTCAGTTTGATCGGCCAGAACTTCAAAAATTTCTTCAAGGTCACAAATGCTTACCCATTATTTTCGATTTTTTGAAGTACGATCAGAGAATCTTGATCACGATCGGCTATCTGCTGGGCAACTTTGTTAGGGACAATCTCAAAGAGATCATCAAAACGAACAATAGCCAACACTCCACGACTGAGTTTCTTGGTAATATCCTCATTAACGTAGAGTTTTTTTATCTTTTTATCCACTTTGAAGTAGTAGGGTTCTTCGTATTTATCGAGTTTCAGGCGGTTGGCGTCAATAAGTTGTTTTACCTGGGACAGTTTCTCCTGCTTCTCTTTTTCCTGGTTGAGCTGATAGTTGAGTTCCTTGCTGCGCTTAGCCTTAGCTAACTGTTCCTGTTGGGACTGGTTTAATTTAGATATTATTTTTTTCCCTTTATTTTTCTTTTGTTTAGCTCTTTTTTCCTGCCTGGCTTTGTTTGCTTGTTTTTTATCCGCTATCCCTGCTTTCAGGAGCTGATCTTGCAATGATAATCCCATATCTGTCCTTTCTATAAAAATATCCTGCTACAATAATATATCCACCCGCATGAAATCAAGGGGTCCGCAGGCCCCTCAATAAAAGTTTGATAATGTATTTTCTTAGTACACTTAACAAACCTCTTCAGCTTTTAACAAAATATAAACTCAATAATATTTGCATCTGTTAGCAGTATTTTTCAACAAAAATTTTGGTAATGTATGTTTTTGGTATCCTAAAGATTTTACAACATGTTTAACAGATAGTCTCGGGACATTTTTAAACCCTACGACCAAAGCCAAACAGATAGTAGGCAACACCTATTTGAACATTGATCCTGAATAGAAGGCCTAGACAAAAGGCTCCTTTCTTTTAAATGAAATATCTGTGGCCACTATCCGGTCGTTTTCCGGGTCTAAAAATCGGAATGACAGGTCATATCCGCTTAAATTTCTTTTTGTCTTTTTTATGATACAGGTCGAAAAAGATGACACTGTTGTCCGGTATTTTAGGGCAATTTCTACACTTGTTTTGAACCCTACTGTTTTCCTTGCGGCATAATTGGCACCAATGGTAAATGATACGGTAGTCTTGGCGTCCGGCATATTTCTTCAAGCGGCCGTTATAAACCCCGGTCATCTTGCCGTCCGCATTGCCAGGAGTAAAAAGTAAGCGGTCAATCACTTTCTGAACTCTCTTATAACCAGGCGGGTCAGTGACTCTGACTTGGTCAAGTTTTTTACTGAAAAGGTCGGTCGGTTGGTAAAGTAGTTTGAGTTCTTTCATGTTAGCGATCTTCCACTGTTAATGTTGCTGAGGATGATTTTAAATCCTTTCGAATTCTGGTGTTTCAAACATTTTATAACCTGTTCTGCTCAGTTGTTTTTGGGACTTAATTTAACATCTTTTATAATTTTTAGAAAATACTATTCGCTATTCGTTTGATTTGTATCCTGTTGAATCCTATCTTTATAAAAATAATATAGCATTTCCATTGAAAACTGGAAATATTTGTCTTTGATCAGCCATGAATCCTGCGTGTCTACCATTTCCATTGGAAAACGGATGAATGAAAACCAATGATAGTTTTTGCCGATCATAAAAAAAAATTATTATCAGCCTATTGAAATTTTGTTAGGAATGCCTAACTTATATTTTAATTAAAGACAAAGTTAAATACAATCGTGAAAAGGAGACACAATGAGAAATAATAAAGTTGAAAATTATATGGAAAATGACAATGAGAGAAAGCAGGGACATGTAGACACCCGGCAGAAAAATTTTGAATGTGAAAATCCGGATGAACATCTGGGATGTGATCTGGGAATTGATGTAGCAGGGTAAGTTCCAGTTCTTAAATTAAAAAGCAGAGTCTTGAAGAGAAAAAGTTTTAGAGAAAAAATAAATATAAAGATTATAGAGGTGACAAAATGAATAAAAATAGAGTTGAAAGTTACGTTGAAAGCGAAAAGGAAGGAAATGAAGGCCATATGGATACCCGAAGCCAGAATTTTGAATGTGAAAATCCCGACACACACTTGGGATGTGATCTTGGAGTTGATGTGGCTGGATAGCAGGCAGTTCGGATGAAATGGAAAGCAGAGCCTCTTTGAGGCTCTGCCATCTTTTGTAAATGATAGAAAAAGGAGAGCTTCATGAAAACAACAGAATGTGTTCCTCAGAAAATATCCAAATTTATGTTGGGTTCCTTCCTGCTGGCTTTATCCTCAGGGCTAATTATTATAGGGATCACCCTGCTTCCTTTCTTCGGGTTCATACTGGCCGTACCGGTTATAGCACTGGCAATTTATGTTTTCCGGCTTCATTTAAGTGACCAGTGTGAGATTGATTTTCCAGAATAAAAACATTTTAGCTAAGAGATAGACTAACAGGAATAATGTTGGGTGCTCATTCACCTAAAAACCGGAGCTTGTCTTGGAAGTAGTCCTCTCCATAAAAAACATTTCAACCGGGAAATAAATTGTTAAATCTGAAATTTGAAATATAATATCATGCCTGATAATTATAAAATTGAAGGTCCCCCCAGAAAATATGAGCTGATTGCTGAGAATTACAGGTTAATTGGTATAGGATATAAAAATGATTGGATCAGATGATTTTGGCCATGACCCAAACGTTCAAGGCGCCCGGAAATATTTTTCCCGGATGGAGGCAATGGATTTTGCACTGATAAAGCGTTCAGGCATCTCTTTGTTTGATTCAAGGCTCCGAACAGCCAGGGATACCCGATTTAATCTTTATGAAAAATCCTGTTCCAGGGCTGCGAGAAAAGGAATACGCCTTGACGAAAGTATGATGTTTGAACTTTGTCAGTATGTGGCATTTAAAACCTGTGGGTTGAAGGTTTCGTCTATAGAGCCGTCTGGAAACCAGGAGCTCTTAACTCTGGTTCAGGAGGCTCAAAAATGATTCGGCTGCTATTTATTTTCCCATGACGAAGCAACCACTAAAATAACTAAAGGTTCCGTACCATTATTCACAAGACTGTGGGCAGACCCCACAGGTATCCATGTGGCATCTCCGGGATTGACCTGCTGTTCTTCATCATCCACTTTCATGACCCCGGTTCCGCTTGTGACAAAATAGATCTCTTCCATGGGATCAACATGGGACTCAATTATTTTACCGGGTTCGAGTCTGGCAATCGCGAGAAACCCAAGTTCTTCCAAGGTTCTTCGGTCAAGAATCATCTGGGCAATTGCACCCCCATGGGCGCGATACGTGGTTTCAAGTACTTCTTTATCATTTATATTTCTGACAATCATTGTTTTGGCTTTCTTTTGATTTATTCATACCAGGTCAAAATTTCGTTTAAGGGTTCCCGGTCAGGTTTAAAATCATTCTCGGGTGCCTTTTCATCCGCATATCCAAGAGATATGGCCAGCAGGACTTCTTTTTCAGCGGAAATATTTAAGACATCTTTAATATCATTGCCATATTCAGTAATGAGTCCGATGGGACAGGTTGAAAGACCTTTTTGTTCAGCGGCAAGCAATAGATAGGACACAGACAATCCTACATCGAGGTATCGTAATTTTGGAAAAATTTTATCCATCACAACAATAATGGCAACAGGGGCACCATAAAAAGAACAGCTTCCCTCTTCAATGAACTGATTAAACGGGATATTCAATTTTTCAACCTGAGGTTTCATCACTCCTAAAGCCTTTCGGCTTCGATTCGAAAATTTTTCTGGTAACGGTTCTGAAGTCCCCGGTCCGCAAGAGACATTTTTCATCGCGTGGACTTTTTTAAGACGACGGATCAACCGGTCCTTTTCTTCACCATAGGTGACAACATATTCCCAGGGTTGAAGGTTGATGGCTGAAGGGGCCATTCCCGCAGACCGGATCACATCTTCAATATCAACACGTAAGACCGGTTTTTTCAGGTAATTTCTTGCGCTTTTTCTTTGCTTCATTAATTGTTGGATTTCCATAATGGTCCACTTTTAAAGGTTTGATTTATTTTTTAGCCATCAGGCAAGCTTTTGACGGGGAATTATCTCGACCCAGGCCTCTTCCCTAAATATTTCATAAAGCTCTTTTGAAAGTTCCTCCATTTGGGCAGAATCTTTTGTTTCGATGACAAGGTCAACATCATCCAGAACCTTTAATTTGCCATATTGCTTAAAAATTTCAACTGCCTTATAAACGTCTGCAGTAAACCATCCATTCATGCGTTTTAGTAGCTCATCCCCCTTTAAGGGACCTTCAATAATCAGATCCACCTGGCGATTCTTTGCTTCCCAGCCAATCTGTGCCTGTTTTTTAATTACGGGCCGCACAGGATCACGCATGGCAGCACACGTAAACCAGAGCATTGCTCTTTCCATAGCCTAACACTCCAAAATAAATTTAATTATCAATTATTTCTGACTTTATATCAAAAAAATACCTGATTCAACAACAGATCTTATTTTTGGGGTTTGCCCATTACTTCAGCGAACATTTCATCATTTAAAGACTGGAACCCGTAACATTCTGTCGGGATTTGATGAAATCGATTGTATTCTGATCAGTAATCAGTCGCTGGCTGGGTTTGAAGACGAGCCCGCTTTTATACATAATCAACCGTTAAAGATCTTGTCAACAAAGGCATTCAATCCTTTTCCCAGTATTTAGGACCACTCGAATTTTGAAAGTGAGTTTTTGTATTCATAGGGTCTCACTTTTGAAAACAGGGCAGGCACTAAGTATTGTGTTTGAATTATTTTTGAAAAGCATCCGGATTCACAGGAAAGTCTGTGGCAGTCTTCCACTGAAGTACTGATATATTGTTTTGTGCATACCAGGGAAGGCGGCACCTTCGGGATGTTATAAAACGTTTGACACTTTGTTAAACAAAAAGTAAGTTCTTATCCCTTATAGATACAATGAATGAAGTATTCATTCGTCTATCATCGGTGATAAGTGTTTCACTGCATGAGAACAATATTTTAAACTAGTTATACGATCAACCAGGAATTTTGCTATGTCAGTTGAACAAAATATATGTCCCAAATGTAATTCACCTTATGCCTATCCCGATGGACTCCTGTGGATATGCCCTGAATGTGCTCATGAGTGGGTACCTGATCAGGCTTCTGATACACCTTCGGCAGATGCCCCACGATTCCTCGATGCCAATGGCAATCAGTTGCAGGATGGAGATACCGTCACCACTATCAAAGACCTTAAGGCCGGGAAGGACACAATGAAATTGGGTACGAAGGTTAAAAACATCAAACTCCTTGATGACCCTGTAAATGGCCACGATATTTCCTGTAAGATTCCAGGTTTCGGAGCCATGTACCTTAAATGTTCTGTTGTTAAAAAGGCGTAAAGGAAGAGGTTAAAACATCGAATTTTTCATGAAATCTGTTTCGGAAAATTCGATTTGCCAGAAATCACCCCTTGCTTGGATTATATTTGACCCGCCTGGGTAAGGACTAATGATATCAGCTGTCGCTGAGAGTCATTTAAAACGGGCGTTCAATAACAAAAGCAATGTGAGGCCTGTTCTTCATTTTGTTAAAGTTTAATAATTTTTCTGGGTATGAGTTACAGGGAAAGTCTGGATGATTTTTTGAACCTTGTAAGGCCCTGATTATAGCCAGTAGTGTGGTCCTGCCGCACATAATTTTTATATCCTATAAAGATGATCGGGTGAAATCGGCTGGAAAAGTTCTTTTTATATTATTAAAATTATAGCGTAAAAATGAAGTTTGACAATCGCTGTAGGCCATATAGTTTAATTAAAACGACCCTACCTCAAAAAAAACTGGTGGCCAAGCTAAACCACATTTTTTAGGTTGTACCATTCCTTCTCACAGTGCTAAGGTGCTTTTCAGCCATTTTAAAATTATTAAAGCGAATATGGTAAACTAATTGTGTTTAACGTATAGAAAATATAAATAAATCTTGATAAATAAAATCTTTATTTATACGCTGCTGATAAGTTTAAAATTAACAGTTTATGTGTGGAGAAATATCATGAAGGCATATTGCTCTAAAGATAGTTTTGTGGCTAAATTCGTTAAAATTATTCTTATCCTGACTATATTCTTTTTTTTATTAATTTCCCAAAAGGTTTATGCGATAACCTCCTCTGTCTCTGGTAACTGGTCTGTTGGTGCCACATGGGCGGGGGGAGTGGTTCCAGGTACTACCGCTGTCGATGATGTTACCATCCTCGCTGGACATAATATTACTCTTGATAACGATACTAACGCTCTTAATTCCTTGACCGTAACCGGTACACTGACAGATAACGCTGCTAAAACTGTTACCGTTAGTGGCGGAGGACACGTTGAAATTAATGGATCAATTCGCTTTACAAGCAACAGCATATTGAACATATCTAACGGAGGCAATTTAACTATTAATAGTGCCGGTCTCTTAACCCAGGGATCAGGCGCTATTTCTACTAATGATTTTACCGTCAATAACAACGGCGCCTTCACTCAAGGTGGAAATTTGACAGTTGCTGGAAATACAGACGTGACTTTGGCTACCTGGACCATTCAAAGTGGCACTTTTGCTCCGACTGGAACAGTTGACGTGACCGGAAATTTAACGATTAGCAGCACTGGCACTCTCACTCAAGGAGCAAACAGAGTGACTGTCACTGGTAATTTAACAATAGATGGTTCAGGAGGTGTATTTACTGCTAATGCAGCTGCCACAAATATTAATATAGGTGGTAACTGGTCCAACAGCGGCACCTTCACTGCCAATGGAAGCACAGTTGTCTTCACAGATGCCGATCATACATTGAACGGCAGTACGACCTTTAACAACTTTAACCACGAGGTCGCCACCAGCCGCACTTTAACTTTTGAGTCAAGTGCGACTCAAACCATAACCGGGCTTTTAACCCTGAAAGGCTCCTCTGGTGGATTATTAAATCTAATGAGTGATACTACTGCGGCCTGGAATTTAAATCGGGCCGGAACCTATGATATTGATTATGTGGATGTTGAATATTCCAATAACACGGGAACTGCGATTTCGGTTCAGGCAAGTAGTAATACCAATTCAGGCAATAACAGTGGCTGGAATTTCACATCATCAACCTCAACTGCAATTCCAACATTATCCGAATGGGGAATGATCATTTTTACAATTCTTCTTGGTGCATCTGCTGTTTTTGCTATACGCAGAAGGGATATGGAAGACTCTATTTAATCGTCTTGGAGAAAGAATAAATTATTTTTTATTAAATCCCCAGCATGAAATGAGTATAGCAATCCATGCAATCAATAGTGCTGAGACCTGTCGTCCTCCATTGTGAAAAATTCTGTTCAGGTACCAGTTAATATCTTGTGGCATCATATTGATTTTAGCGCTCATTATGGAGGAAGAAAGGTCCAATAATGTAATTATAAATATAACCGGAACTGCAATAATAAGTGAAGCAATTCGAACAGTTACTGAAAGATCTTTCCATGCAAAAAGCAAAGAAAAAATTAAAACAGGAAAAATAGAGAATATGTATGCGTCGGTTTTGGATATAAAATCATACACTGCTATGTAAGGCTGCCCGTCTTTAATCACATCTTTTTTAATTTCGATTTTACAGGTAATGATTTTATTATTAGATTTAAATTTTGCTTTATGAAAGTCATAGTGTTCAGGATAAATAAAATCCAAAGCAGTTTCGACAATTGGAAAATAAAAGTTAAGATATCGATGGTTAAACGTATAAAAAAACCCGGAAAAGGAAATATATGCAACAGCAAAAATAATAATGGCTTTTACATTTTTAGTTAGCCGCTGGTTTATCTTGTTTTGCAAATTGATTCACCCATAGGAAAAAAAATGCCCCTCCAACAAAGACTACCATAATTTGTCCTACATAAATATGCATAAAATCAAACCAATCAGGTTTGTATTTGAGAACATAATAGAGCATCAATATCCGAATAAGATTGGTCAGATAAACCATTAGGATGCCTAACATAATACCCGCAATTTTAACACGGAATATCATGGGGAAGGCTATCATTGCTGCTACAATTATTAATATGCCCTCCATTCCATCACATCCTGTATTCACAGCCATACATTGATCCTTATTGCAAATTTCATTTCCTTTTTGAACAACGGGATCATCGGAAGTGATCAAATTTATAATTTTGACAGATGCACCCACACTCAATATTTTTACTATTATGTTTTCAGTCTTGTTTTTTGAAAGATAATAGAGGGCCTGCCCGGATAACAATAATATTATAAAAATACAGATAAAACGAATTTCGATTTTACTTTTCACAATTTAAGGCCTTTCGATAACCCTATTAATGACTTTGAAATAAATTATACATAACTGTTAATTTAAATCAATTTTTTTCATTGATTTAAATTACATTATATGAAGAAAAGCAAAATCAAATTTTTAAATTCTCAATGAAATTTTATTGGAGAAATAGCAGTGTCAAAAAGTTGCCTGACCATTACACTTATTACATACAAAAGTTTAATCCAATTTTAGCTTGGCGATTCAACTTATTTTGGAGATAAAAGGAAGGGGATATCCATTCTGCTATGGTGCAGACTATGTCTATGACTCCTCTCCTGCAATCCAGGATTTAAAACTTGAGATTATTATTAACAGTCCAGGGGTTTTCAGCATCATAACCAAATACAAAATCTTGTAGTTGTAGGAAAATCGATTCAGCAAATTGTGGATCGGTAAGCTTTTACAAAATCACATTTGTCGAAAATGGCAGTACAGCCATTTTCGACAAATGGCCGGTTCTTTGTTTAAATTCCACTGGGTATGTTTTCAATGTAAGATAATGGTTCAGGATTAGTATTTGGTAAAAATGCCAGGATTGGCATTTTTACCAAATAGAACAATTTACGTGTGGCCTTCCGTTTATCAAAAGGCTTTGCAATTCTATAAATTGCGAAAAAACACTATTGGCATGATCCTCTCCACATTTGTGCACACAGTCTGAAAACAGGGGCGGAATTACTTCATAAAAGACAATTCCATACCCTGGATAAAATAGATCCCCAATTAACATCTTCTGAAATCGGTAAATCCATTGGCAGATCAAGACAGACTATTGACTCATATATTGCTGATTTAAGGGCTGCAAGTCTTTTGGAGCTTAAACCGTGTTTTGGTTATCCCTGAAAAGAGAGTCCTATGAATACAATTGATCTCTTGCCGCTCGGAGTCATTCCAACAATTCCTTGACTCATCCATAAGCAATTTGTATATTCCTGATATCTAAGCGAAAGCACATCCTGAATTGATATTACAACTTTTTTATATTGGATTTGAGTTTCTCGGAAACATACACACTTTACTTATTAAATTCTGTAAACCGCCATACCAAAATACAGGGCTTTGAAATGGACAAGGAACAGAAAGTTATAAGAAAACTTAGAGCCATCCTTAGTGCCGATGTAAAAGGCTATAGTCTTCTCATGACTAACGATGAACTCACCACGATCAAGACTCTGAAAAAATATCGAATTATAATGTCAGAAATAATCAAAGACCATTCCGGCCGTGTCGTTGATGCCCTTGGTGACAACATGTTAGCTGAATTTTCAAGTGCTGTTGAAGCAGTTCAATGTTCCATGGAGATTCAAAATGAATTAAAAGCCAGGAATGCTGACTTGCTGGAAGATAAACGATTGGAGTTCCGTATTGGGGTTAACGTCGGTGATGTAGTACAGGATGGTGATAGCCTGTACGGTGAAGGCGTCAATATCGCAGCCCGTATAGAAGGTCTTGCCGATTCCGGTGGTATTTGTATCTCAAGAAATGCCTATGATCATATTAAAAACAAAATGAAAATAGGTTGTGAATATATAGGTGAACATACTGTAAAAAATATCAAAGATCCTGTCAGAGTATATAAAGTACTTATGGACCCGAAGTCTGCTGAGAAAAGACTTAAAGAAGAATCAAAACCTTTTACAAAGAAAATTCAGATAAAAAAATGGCTCAGAATCACTGCTGCTATAATATTAATTTTGTCTGCGTTACTTGCAGGAATATACTGGAAATATATCTATTTGCCTGCTCCCGCTGGAATTGACCCTGATAGCAAGCTGGAATTCAATTTACCAAAGGGGCCTTCCATTGCGGTACTCCCATTTGTCAATATGAGCAAAGACCCGGAACAGGAATATTTTTGTGACGGCATTACGGAAAATATAATTGCAACCCTTGCCCAGACACAACTACTATTAGTGATTGCCCGCAACTCGACATTTGCCTATAAAAATAAACCCATAAATATTCAGCAAATCGGTCAAGAACTCAATGTCGAGTATGTGATTGAAGGCAGTATTCAAAAATCAAATGACCTGATCCGAATTGTGATACAGCTTATTGATACTGACTCCGGGCTCCACATCTGGTCCGAGCGTTACGATCGGGAGTTTAAAGATATTTTTAATTTGCAGGATGAAATCACATTGGAAATTCTGAAAGCTGTCGGGATCAAGTTGAAAGGTTTAGGGGGCGATAAAAGCCTTTTTGAGGGAGTTACTGATATCAGCAGTTTTATAAAAATTGTAAAAGTCAGACACTATTATGAGAATCCTACAAAAGAGGGATATGCATCCGCATTAAAAAATGCCAAAGAAATAATTGTATCAAATCCTGAATATCTTCACAGATATGACCTTTTAGCAGTTGTTTACTTGACGGGCATTTCTCTTGACCCACTTCAATCCTCTATAAAAAGACTGTTATTAGCCTCAGAAGCAGTTAAAAAATCCTTATCCTTGGATGAGAATAACTATTTAGCGTACCAATTATTAGGATGGATTTTTTTTAATAAAAAGGAGTTTGATAAAGGAATTACAGCATATAAAAAGTCCCTTGTGCTTAACCCTACCAGTGCAGATGCATATAGTGCTATAGGATTTGCGCTCAACTGTAACGACAATCCATCGGAAGCGTTAGAGAGAATGAAAATAGCGTTTCGTCTCAATCCTGATCCTCCGGCAATCTATTTAGATACTTTAGGGTGGTCATACTCTGGGGTAGGACAGCATGAAAAAGCAATTGAAACATATAAAACGCTTCTAAGACGCAAACCGAACTATTGGAGTGCTTATTTGATGCTGACATACTCTTACATCAGTATAGGACAGGAAGAAAATGCAAAGACAGCAGTAAAAAAACTTCTTATTTTAGTTCCAGATTATTCCATAACAAAATTTAAAAAATTCACCTTTATAAAAAAAAATCGTGAAGTCCGACTTGAGGGAGTAGCCATAGCCCTCCGAAAAGCAGGTTTACCGGAATAGCAGAATGATGATTAGGATTTTACAATAACTTGTATCTTTGACCTTGGAAATTTTTTAGTCAGATATTCAACTCTATAAAGTACCAATATATCCAAAACATTTTTGTAAAAGTTGAAAAATATTTCCCTGGCGTTGAACAAGAATCAAGCTAGTCCGATAAAATATAACGGAGAATTGGTTCATTCGATTTTAATTATATGCTTGTTAATAAATTTTATTTGGTGCTTTATATTAAGATAACCAGATAAAATAAAATAATTTTTCAAAAAGGTATCACAATGGATAAACAAGGTATTCTTTTTACTGCCATAAAAGCAGCTTATTTTGCGGGGAAAGAAATTCTTAACATTTATGAGACAGGTTTTGAGGTCGAAATCAAAAATGACAATTCACCTGTCACCCTTGCAGATAGAGCCGCTCATGCATGCATTCTTAAATATTTAGACTCAACAAAGCTTCCGATACTAAGCGAAGAAGGTAAAGAAATTCCATTTGAGGATAGAAAAAAATGGAACCCATTTTGGTTGGTCGATCCACTGGATGGGACTAAAGAATTTATCAAAAAAAATGGAGAATTTACGGTAAATATTGCCCTGATACAAGATGGTAACCCCGTCCTCGGTGTGATTTGGGTTCCTGTTAAATCTATACTATATTTTGGGGAACAAGCATTGGGCGCATATAAAATTAGTAACTTGACAAAGCTACCAACTCAAATTGAAGATTTCACAAAAGATGAAAACAAATTACCGATAGAAGAGCTTAAAGATGAATTTGTAGTTGTGGCAAGCCGATCCCACTTATCTGATGAAACCAGCGATTTTATTGAGAATCTAAAAAAGAAACACAACAAGGTAACAACAACCTCAATGGGCAGTTCACTAAAACTCTGTCTTGTTGCTGAGGGTAAAGCAAATATATATCCAAGATTTGCTCCAACCATGGAATGGGACACAGCTGCAGGCCAAGCAATAGTCCAAGCCTCCGGTAAAATAGTAAAAGATTACAAAACACGCGCTCCTTTGCGCTATAACAAAAAATCTTTATTGAATAATTGGTTTATTGTTGAATAGAAATATATGTGCAATAAATTTTTTCCAACCCCAATATAAATCAAAACGTCTTTCTGTGAAAACATTGAAGTCATATTCATCGTTTTTGTCTGGTCGAAATTTAAAAATTAAGAGCATTAAACACCGGTAATAGTAATTTCAATTTTCCGGGCTCTTGAGTGATTGTCATGGTTGACAGCCACCAGCTGCTGCCACGTCCCTAATTTCATTTTCCCGGAGTGTATCGGGATTGTAAGTGATGGACCAATTAATGCTGCCTGGACATGGCTGTGCCCATTGCCGTCATGCCATGCTTTTTCATGAGCATACTCCACTCCAACAGGGGCCAGAGTATTGATAGCATGTTTGAGATCCTCCACAACACCGGGTTCGTATTCAATGGTAGTGACAGAACCGGTAGAACCGATGACAAAGATATTGACCATACCAATGGTAATTTTGTTCTCTTTGATCACGTTGTTGACCTCCTGGGTAATGTTTTTGATATCACAACCGGTTTTCAGATCAACATGAATACTCTGGGACACACATTTTAATTCGGGCATCGCTGTATCTCCTCTCTGTTTTGTATTGCTTGAATTAAAAATGCCTGGATACGCAGACAAATTCATCTTCAATTTTATTTCTAAGTTTTTTAATATTCAATAACGTCTGGTCAAAATCATGCATAAGTTTTGGATTATAATTTGAGAGATACTCTTTTTGAGCCGGGCAAAGATACCACGTGCAAACAAAAGGTCGTTCTGTTCTTGGAAGGGTACAACCTTTTTTTGTAAAGCAGTGACATGCCCTTACCTGATTTTTCAGAATAACTTTTTTAATTTGTGATTCAGGAAATTGTCCAGTTCCAAAATAGATATATAAAAGATCCTTGAAATCAAACCAGATAGTTGCCCTTGCACAACAGATATCCTCACATTCTATACATGTACATGAGCAGAGCTGCTCCATGGGCTCTGACATAATTTCAAACTCATTTTTAATCTTCTTTGCAATCCTGAAAAGTTCTAATAATCGGTCTTTGCCCTTACTGTCAATTGCTTTAAGGGACAGCAAAACCTGATTCCACTCTTCATCCATTTGCCAGGGTATATTTGAAGGCACATCCATTTAATTTACCATGAAAACACTTAAACAATTGATTTTAAGAATCGCTTCCTGCAACAAACCAGTCGATCAATTCCCTTGCAATGGTATATCTGCTTGGAACAAGCGGTAATTTATCCGGAGAAAACCATGCTGCTTCTTCTATCTCTTTTTTATCAATTAAAATTTCACCGGATTTATATTCTGCAATAAAACCGATCATGAGGCTATCTGGAAATGGCCAGGACTGGCTTTTAAAATACTGAATATTCTTTACAATAATCCCTGTTTCTTCAAATACTTCCCGTTTTACACACTCTTCCAGTGTTTCAGCCGGCTCAACAAATCCAGCCAGAACACTGAACATTTTTTTATTTGGGAAATTGACTCCTCTTGCCAGTAAAATTTGGTTTTCCTTCACCACTGCAATGATTGTGGCAGGAGAAATCCGTGGATAGTTCGTCAGATTACAATGAGAACAAATTCTAACATGCTCATCTTCTTTTCGTTCAGTTTTCCGGCCACACCTGCCACAATATTGAAAATTTAGATTCCAGTCGTGTATCTGCCTTGCATATCCAGCTACTTGCCAGAATAGAGAATCAATTTTCTCATATATTGCTCTTATATTTATCGGCTTTAAACCAGTTCTTTGCTTTAGACTTGCTGCATGGGTACAATAGCAGTTTCGATCACCAATCATTCCTAAAAAACAAATACCTTCTAATTTCAATTTTAACGCTTCACTCATTTTGAAAACGGGAATCGAAACCTGTTGCCCCTCTTTTTCATAAATATAAATGAAATTATCACAATAAATAAAGAAATAGGCCATTTCCTGACCGGATTCGGGGGGTGAAACTGCTTTTTTAAATTCTAAATTTGTCATTGCCAATTTTTAGCATAAATCTACATTCAAGTGAACCGAAATTAAAAAACCAATACTCAAGGTTTATAATCCCCTGGGGCTTCACATCCTGCATCGCAGTAGAAAAATCATAGACACAGTCCGGGGTCATCTCAAAGATCTACCTGTGGCCTGATCTTTGCAGAACGAATTGCATGGATTGCAAAATGGTAATGTACTTTTTACTGGAGAAAGATAATGGAAAAAATACTGATCGTAGGTTGTAAAAAGGCAATGGATGATGTTTGCATCGGGTGCAGCAGGTGCCTGGTCGGGTTCAACCGGCGGGATGGCGAATTTGAAAGATACAAGAATGAAGAGATTGAGCTGACCGGACTTTTAAACTGCGGGGATTGCCCGGGCGCAACCATTGTAACCCGGTTGGCCCAGGTCAATCTGTGGAATAAACCCATGGATGAAAAAATTACCAAAATCCACATCGGTCCCTGCATTACAGATCACTGCCCGCATAAAGATGTGATTATTAAGAAAATAAAAGCTAAGTCCGGTGTAGAGGTTATCGAGGGGACCCACCCGTATAAGCCGGATAATATTTTTGGTTAGCGCAAGAAGGAAAAATTGATGCCTTTGTTTGAATATCAGTGCAATGATGCAACTCTTTTCTAAAAAAAAACAGCAGGATTGCAACCACCTATGAAGAGATTAGCATTTTTAATTGCTTGACACCGGCTTTACGGTGAACATTGATACCGGTATGATTCCTGAATTTGCAGGGCAAAATTCCAAACAGGAATAACAAAGCAATTGAATCATCTGATAAGGTCCTGAACAAACGTGTAAAAATATGAAAATTTAAAACAAAGCAGGAGACAGCTATGTCAATAAAATTCACTATCTTATGTGAAAATTCAGTTGGAATGCCTTTTGGTGGCGTAGGAGAACACGGTTTCGCCTGCTTTATTGAATCCGATTCCGGCAATTATCTGTTCGATACCGGTCAAGGTTTGGGCATACTGCAGAATGCGGCCGTGCTGAACAAAGATCTGGCCTCGATCAAGGCGATTATGATAAGCCACGGCCACTATGATCATACCGGTGGTTTGCCGCAGGTACTGCAACGTTGCGGGCGGGTGCCGGTTTATGCCCACAAGGAAATTTTTGTGCGGCGTTTCTGGGGCAAACAACGCCGTTTTATCGGCATTCCGTTCAGGCGTTCTTTTCTTGAATCCCTGGGAGCTGACTTCAAGCTTTCAAGGAAAATGGTCGAACTCGCTCCAGGAATTTTTCTTACCGGCGAAATCCCACGGCGGACACATTTCGAGCTCGGTGACGCCGAGATGGTTGCCGTCTACGATGACGGCAGTGAGAAACAGCCCGATCCGCTGAACGATGACTTTTCCCTGGTCGTTAAGACAAGCAAAGGACTGGTGGTGGTTCTCGGATGCGCTCATGCCGGAATGGTGAATATCATTGATTACGTAAAGGATAACTTCCCTGGTGAAAAGATTTATTCAGTGTTTGGCGGTACCCATATGGGCTTTTCCGGCAGTAAGCAGTTCGATGAGACCATGAAGGTTATTGATCGCTATGAAATTGAAAAATTAGGTGTATCTCACTGTACCGGCCTGGCAAAATCGGCCCAGATCTATGCCCGGATGCCAGACCGATTTTTTTTCGCTTGCGTCGGAGCTACGCTGGAGACATAGCAAGAACGCAGTTGCGGTGCCACTTTGAAATGCCGCAAAAACTTAATCCGATCATATTGTTCAGCAAAAAAGTTATGCTGAACAACTTATCCCATTGACAACTATAAAATAATTCACTACAAAAACACTATGATTTTATGATCCTGCTTCGGCAATTTTTCTATTCTGATCTTAACAAAACTACACACTAAAACCGGAATCCCGTTTCTTATTCTATATCTAAAACTTTTGATATTCTGAAAAAGTCTACAAGGATGACGTCATGAGGATAAATCTAAAATACTGCCACTTAAACTCCTGGCAGGATAATAAACGATCTGTCAGGAGGTATTTGAAATAATCCCAAAATAGTCTCGTTAGATGAATCAAAAAATATTTATAAAGGAGAGAAAAATGGAACCTGCTTTGCCCGTAGAAGAATTAGCAAGTCAGAGATTGAAGATTATGGTTTATTCATATTCTTTATTCACGAAAAATCTTATGGAGGAAGGTGTCGAGCTCGAAAAAGTTAAAAAGGCAAGTGATAAAACTTGGGCAATATTAGGCCAGCAAACGGCTGAACAACTGAAACCTTTATTTGGTGAAAATGTGAATATTGAGGCCATTCAACAATCAGGGGCAATGGCAACAAGCGTGCATGGAATGGAAATGATTGAAGAAATATCTGGGAATACAATAGAGTCCAAGGTTACCAAATGTCCCTGGCAGGCGGCTAACCTTGCTATCGATATGCCTGGGGACTGGAGGTTATGCCAAAGTGGGCATTTAGCCTTTACACAAAATATGTATAAAGGATTAATTCCGAATGCCAAGTACGAATTGACGGAAAAAATGCCATCGGGAGATCAAATTTGTGTGGGGAGAACATCAATCTGATTAGAATACAAATCATTGTAGGAGGAAATCAGGTTACTCCCGAAATACTTCAGGCTGTGATTGCCGGTGAAGTATAAAATGCTTTCAGTTAAAATAGAACCAGGAGATAAAAAGCAGGGTCAGAAATGGCTCTGTTTTTTTAGCTGAATCATCGTCCTGACTTGGCGAAAGTATTGGCCGGGATGGATTAATAGAGCCCATTAATTTTGAGTAACGTAAAAAATTCAAAGGCCGGTCATTTTTGTCTCCAGTCATGGTCATTCAGGAGGATTCACTTTGATTCAATTATATTTTCACCAAAATTGATTTATCGAAAACCCCTTTACAGGTATCAGGAATATTGATACAGAATTCATAATCCAGATTTTATTTAAATTTAAAAGATAAGTGCTCAGCCATTTGAGGATGATGAGTCTGTATTTGATTATACTTTTCTGTGTTTTATAGCAAACATTAATATCGGAGGTAGATAAGAGAATGAATGAACAAGGAATTTTACTTGAATCAGGAACAAATGAACTGGAAGTTTTGGTTTTGTTAGTTGATGATCAGCTTTTTGGTATGAATGTGGCGAAAGTACAATCTATTCAAAAATTCGATCCTGAGCTGGTCACAAAGCTGCCCACAGAAATACCTGGTGTGTCCGGTATGTTTTTGTACAGGAGTAAAACCATTCCGTTGATGGATCTTGCCCAAATTTTAGAAATTGAACTAACACAAGAGGTTGAACGAGAAATCATTATTGTTACTGAATTTAATAATTCAGTAAACAGTTTCAAGGTTCAGGGTATAAAAAGGATATATCGATTGTCATGGAGCGAATTAGAACCATTTGATGAAACCTTTGAAAACAATGATTATTTTATAGGATCAGTAAACATAGAAAATTCTCAAATTCTGATTATTGATCTTGAATATATTTTATCAAAAATATTCCCTGATCTTATAATGGAGGATGTTTCCGAAAGCGTTATTCAAAAGCAGGAAACAGTCACCAGAGATCAATTGGAAATTATATTTGCGGATGATTCTCCAACTATACGCAAAGGGATTCGCAAAACTCTTAAAACAGCTGGTTTTAAAGATATTAGTGAATTTAAAAATGGTGAGGTTGCATTGAAATATATTTTAGAAAAATATGGTGACAAGAAAGAACAGGATTTACATAATGTTGTTTTAATATCAGATATAGAAATGCCCCGAATGGATGGATTAACATTATGTAAAAATATAAACCAAAACCAAAACCTGAAAAATATTTATACCATCATGTTTTCAAGCCTTATCAATAAGCAGATGATTGCAAAATGTGAAAATTTAAAAGCAGATGCTTGTATTTCAAAACCAGATACAAATAAGCTTATCAATTTATTAGATGCAAGGTGTCAATGAAAAAAATCATTAAAGGCATTCTTCTTGATACCGGAACACATTAAAGATACCTTGTAAAATAAATACAACAACAGCTTTTTGTATGTTCTGATCATGCCTCGATAGTGATAATTTTCTAAAATATTATTATTCAAAAATAAAAGGAAGAATTGATCCGACGATCAAAATTGCCATTGTGATATTAAAAATCTGCACAAAACGTTTCTTTTGAATAAAGCGTCTTAACATCACGCCACCGACTGCCCATGAATTGGTTGATAAAATAGCACAAAAGAAATAAATACATGAAATGATCATTACCTGAATATATGCAATCTGATGATCGGTGATAAATGCAGCGGTTGATGTGACTGCCATCACCCATGCTTTGGGATTGATCCATTGAAATAATGCAGCCTGTAAAAAAGTAAATGGTTTATCTTTTGTATTATTTGTATCGAGTGAGCCTTTTGTATTGGCAATATGCCATGCCATCCAGAGTAAATAACCTATCCCGACCACTTTTAAAGCAGTATAAATAAATGGGAAAACTTCAAACAGTTTCCCTATACCCAATCCAACACAGAGGACCATGACAGGAAATCCGAAATTAACCCCCAGAGCATGGGGAATTGTACGTTTATATCCAAAAGTTAGCCCTGATGATAAAAGCATAATGTTGTTTGGCCCGGGTGTCATGGTCGAAGCTAATCCAAATGAGGTAATTGAGAGGATCATTGTAAATGTATAAAATTGATTCATAATAATTTTTTTGATTTCCTATGCACTGATGCTGTGTTCTGTTCTATTTCAGGACAATATCTATAAACATACACTTTCGTGAGAAAGCATTTCATTTCCGCAGGACTCACACTTTTCTGTTGCCATTTTTTTAGCCCCTAACGTCGGTTTTTCTTTCTTGATTTCTTGGATTGCTTTTGTTCCTTTTTTAATCTGTGTAGTGCTTACCAGGCTTGTCTGAGCGCTGTTGAATGTAGTGGGGGACCACTCTCCTAACCGTTTTTACAACACTCAAATCCCGGATATGTCGTTCAGCAGAATCCACAAAAAAGCAGATCTGGAAATCCCCCCGGCTTTTGCAGCTCTGTCAATCCTGTCATTTTATACGCACCATACACATCAAATTCAAACGTTTATTACAAATAACTGAAAATTCTTGACTGAAGATTTGAAGATCTTTAAAGAATTATCAAATCTGTAGAATTCCTGTCCTTTAAATCTGATTGTAAAAAAAGCCTTGACTTAGGGTTTGAAGAATATTATTCACAATAAAAAAAATTTAAAGAATAGTATTCTTCAAACCTTATTGGAGCAGGGCATATGGAAAATCAAAATATCATTCAGCTCATCAAAGAAAAGCGGGGGGAATTTTCCAAGCAACAGCTTAAGATAGCAGCTTATCTAATCGAAAGTTATAAGAAAGTCGGGTTTCAAACCGCCACCCAGATTGCGCGGGATGTCGGCGTCAGTCAGCCCACTGTGATTCGTTTTGCTCAATTTATGGGGTTTGCCCAGTATAACCTGTTTGTTGATGCCTTCAGGAAAATACTCAATGAGGAATTGACCTCCACTGACCGGTTAAACATAAGCCTTAAAAACAGCGTAGATAAAAAGACAAGCTCCCTTGATATCGTGGCCAAAGAAATGCAGACCCTTGAGCAATTATCAAAGAGTTTTCCCAAAAAACAATTCAATACACTTGTACAGCAAATATGTGCGAGTGATCGGGTGTTTATCGTGGGAACCCGCGGATCTGCTTCGCTTGCCCAGTATTTTTCTTATTTTCTTGCAAAGGTTAAATCAAATGTATTGGCGATAACAGATGGGGCAACTGACACCTACGACCAATTTATAAATTCAGGTAAAAACGATCTTGTCATCCCCATTGCCTTCCCGCGATACCCAAGGGAAACGATTGAAATCGCAAGGTTTTGCAGGGCCAATGGCATGAAAACCACTGGTATCAGTGATAAAATCGATTCGCCCCTTGGGCAGGCAGTTTCGCTACTCCTTGTGATACCCATAACCTTCAGCACACTTTTTGATTCGTATTGTTCGGCTTTCTGCCTTTTTGGCAGCGTTGTAACTGAGGTCGGCCGTCAGAATCGGGATGAGTCAGAAGCGTTGGCAAGAGCATTTGAAGCCCTGGCTGGGGAAATCAAGATTTTTAAATAATTTTAAAAAAGGATAACCATAAATAATAAATGAATTCATCTGATTTAAATTTAAGACAGTTCTTTTCTGAATCCAGAATGCAGCAAATGATTGATAAATTTGCCCAAATTGGAAAAGATCCGGACGGGGGTGTAACCCGACTTGCCTTCAGTCCCGAAGACAAAGTCAGTCGCGAACGTTTTATTGAAATGGTTGAAACAACACTAAACCTTAACGTTCGCATTGATGCGGCCGGCAATATTTTTGCCCGGCGCAACGGAAAAAATCCGGACCTGCCCGTGATCATGACAGGATCTCATCTTGATTCCGTGCGCAACGGCGGCAAATATGACGGACCTGCCGGTGTGTTCAGCTCTTTTGAAGCATTCCGCGTTCTTGACCTGGCCGGAATCCAGACCGACCATCCCTTTGAATTATGTGTGATGACGTCAGAAGAGCCAAATACTTTTGGTATTTCAACATTTGGAAGCCGCGCCATGACTGGAAGACTGACCTCTGATAGTGTCCGCCACCTGAAAGACAGCCAGGGCAAATCCATTGAAGTGGCTTTAAAAACCATTGGAGTTGACCTTGAAACCCTTGGTGATGCCATTGTAGAACCCGATAAAATCAAATATTTTATCGAGCTGCACATTGAACAGATGCCGTTTCTGGAACGAGAAAAAAAGGATATTGGCGTTGTGGAAGGCGTCACTGCGATTTACAGGGAATCAATCGTAATACAGGGCACTGCCGCACATTGCGGCACCACTCCCATGGCATTCAGAAAGGATGCCCTGTGTGCTGCTGCTGAAATCATTCTCTGTGTTGAATCTGCTGCCGGGCTGCAAGATGGTAAAGCTGTGGCCACTGTGGGAACCCTGGATTTGTTTCCCAATTCTATTAATATTATTCCCGGTAAAGTGCAGTTTGATTTTGAAATCAGAAGCTTTTATCTGGACAGTCTGAATGAAATAAAAGAAAAAATTAATGATTACATATCAGAGGTTCAAGACCGTCGACACATTAAAATAGATCGCAGTATTACCTATGATAAACCCATTACACAATTTTCCGCTGAAGTGATTGATGCCATCACAACTGCTTCGGACAAACTGGGCCTGGCCCATAAAACACAGGTAAGCCTTGCCGGACACGATGCCGCCCATGTTAACAGCATTGCCCGGGCAGGGTTGATTTTTATTCCCTGTAAGGATGGTCTCAGCCATTGTCCGGAAGAATTTACTGAGACCCAAAATATCGTAAAAGGCTCCCAGTGCCTGCTGGAAACATTATTGATTCTTGATAAACAACAATAAGGAGAATAGACAAGAAATGGAAGCAACAATAAAACGGTTGATTGAAGATGAAATAGAGTTCATAAACTTTCAGTTTACCACAAGTGACGGAGCCATCCGTCAGCTGATCAATCCTGCAAGGGATATGGAAACGCTTTTAAGCCAAGGCTTGGGCTTTGACGGATCATCCTGCAAATATGTGCCGGTTAACAAGAGTGACCTATGCTTGAAGCCGGACCTTTCAACCTATCGGGTGCTGCCCTGGGGCAGGCCTGAAAACAAGACTGCCAGTTTTATCTGTGATGTCTTTTCCGGGGACGGATCAACCCCATTTGAGTTTGACCCCCGAGGAATGTTAAAACGGTTGATCAGTGAGATGAAAGATGAATTTGGACAGGGATGGGACCTTATGCTGGCCCCGGAGATTGAGTTCTTTCTTTTGGACAAAGATGAGAACGGGAATTATATACCGGCTGACAAGGCCTCTTATTTTGAGATTCCGCCCTATGACAAAGGATGTGAATTCCGCAAAGATATCAGCCGGGCTCTGGATTCAGTCGGTATTGGTACTGAAAAGAACCACCATGAGGTCCCTCCGGGCAAACATGAGATCACGTTTGGATATGGGGATGCTCTTTCCATAGCCGATCAAACCATGGTTTATCGGCAGATAGTCAAACAGATGGCTGCCCAGCAGGGACTTATCGCATGCTTCATGGCAAAACCCTTTGACTGGACCTATGGATGCGGAATGCATGTGCATTTGAATCTCAAGGATTCCCAGGAAAATGTCAATCTTTTCCTGGATGAATCAAATGCGGATTATCTTTCCAATACGGCTCGATATTTCATTGCCGGCCTGCTTGACCATGCCAAAGGACTGACCGGAATAACCAATCCATCCGTTAATTCATACAAACGGCTTGTTCCCGGTTGGGAAGCCCCTGTTTATATCTCATGGGGTTTTGGCAACCGTTCCAGCCTGCTTCGAATCCCCGAAGGAAATCCCAAGGCGATTCGGGTGGAAACACGGAATCCGGATTCAAGCTGTAACCCTTATCTTGCTTATGCAGCACTACTGGTAGCCGGTCTTGACGGTGTCAGGAAAAAAATTCAACCGGCACCACATATCAATGACAATATTTATGCGTTTTCACCAAAAGAAAAACAAGCCCATGGCATTGAAAATCTTCCGGGTGATTTAAAAGATGCCTTGAATGCATTTGAAGCGGACAAGGTTTTATGCAACGCTTTTGGACCTGCTTTTGTAGAAAATTTTCTTGCCTTGAAACGCAAAGATGTCAGTGAATTTGCAACAACAGTCCACCCATGGGAATTGGAAAAGTATGTCAATATTTAAAGACAGATTTTATTTTCCACAATTATTAACCTGTGATTTGATAAGTGAGTTTATACTATGGACAGATATTCTAAGCTGATACGTTTCAGTCTCATTGTGTTACTTTTGTTTCTTGCCCTGGTGCCCATAATACCGGTTTCTCAGCCCTATTTTTTTTACATGATGTTCTGGGTGATCATGGCAAGTTCATTTAATATCATTTACGGTTTTGTGGGATACCTGCCTTTTGGTTATGTGATGTTTTATGGTGTGGGTACTTATATTACGGCAATTCTCTGGAGCCGTTTTCAAGTGCCCATACCCATTGCAATTATGATGTCCGGAGCCGCAGGGGTTCTATTGGCGTTGCTGTTTGCGCCAACCCTGAGGTTGAAAGGGATTTATTTTGCCATTGTTAATTTTTCATCGGCAATGATATTGAGAATCCTTGTTTCCAATTTACCCGAGGAATGGACGGGCGGAAGCTTCGGCATCACACTGACGGGGGCCTATAATCCTGTGGCAGGGTATTACTTTATGTTATTTCTCATGATCATCACGATCTGTGTCGCTTTGTGGCTTTCCCGGTCAAGGCTGGGTATTGCCCTGAGATGCATCCGGGATGATGAATCTGCTGCAATGGTCATGGGAATCAATGTCCAGATGAGCCGCCTTAAGGCCTGGTGTCTGGCAGCATTGTTCCCTTCCCTTGCCGGTGGCGTTGAGACCTGGTTTTCAGCCATTGTAGACCCGGATACATCCTTTAACATGCTGTTCACTGCAAAAACAGTGGTCTATGCCATGTTCGGCGGTCTTGGGACAATAACAGGCCCCATTTTCGGCAGTGCTTTCATGTATGAACTGGATGATTTTATCTGGGGCCATTTTCCATTAATGAACCTTATGGTACTGGGGTTTATGATTGTATTTTTAATACTTTTCCTCCCCAAGGGTGTTATTGGCTCTATCATCAACAAACGACCAAAACTAAGACAAATTATTCAATAGGCAAAAGGTGATCTTATGTTTGACTTAATTCTTATGGCATTGGCATCAGGTATTTTGATGGGACTCATCTACGGCCTTGTGGGCATTGGCATGAATATCCTTTACGGTGTGATGCGTGTTGTCAATTTTGCCCATGGCGAGTTCATGATGCTCGGGGCATACCTGGCATTCTCACTGAACAAGGGCTTTGGCTTAAATCCCATCCAGAGCATTATCATTGTAATCCCGATCTTTTTTTTCCTGGGCCTTGTTCTACACACCTTTTTATATGAAAGAATTCAACGCTCAGATGATCCTGAGGTGGCATCATTTCTGGTCTTTTTCGGTTGTTCTCTGATCATTACTTCTTTGATCCTGCAGATCTGGAATGCAGATCCCAGGAGTATCCCGTTTCCCTTTGAAACCGTTTCTATTTTTATGGGACCGATTTTTCTGCCCATGGGACGTCTCATCAGTGCCGGCATATGCATACTTGTTATTCTCCTTTTAAGCCTGTTTTTATACCGCACCTATATGGGTAAGGCCATCAGAGCCATTATTGAAAACAGGGAAGCCGTTTCAATTTTAGGAATTGATGTCCACAAAGTCTCTGCCATCGTGTTTGGAGGCGGCCTTGCCATTGTGGCCATAACCGGTTGTCTTGTGACATTGAGCTTTCCTGTTATCACACCCGTACAGGGACAGATATATACCAATATCGCCTTTCTGGTCATTGTATTAGGTGGGCTTGGCACACCATTGGGGGCTCTTATAGGAGGTCTTGTTTATGGCATTGCCGAAAGTTTGAGTTCTGTATTTATGCCCATAGCTCTCTCTCCCGTAGTGGCTTTTGTCATATTGATTTTTATGGTCATGGTTCGCCCCCAGGGGCTTTTAGGGAAAGTTTCCACTAGAATTTAACAGGTTTGGGAATACTAAAATGAACAATCTGCTTGAAGCGAAAAATATTGAAAAATCCTTTGGAGGAATTAAGGCACTGGATAATATCAGTTTTTCAGTGCCTGAAAATTCAATTGTATCCATCATAGGACCCAATGGGTCCGGGAAAACCACTTTTTTAAATTGTGTCAATGGGATCTACACCCCGGAAAAAGGCAGCCTGAAATTTAAAGGGCAGGAGCTGATCCACAAGAAACCCCATGAAATTGCCAAACTTGGAATCAGCAGGACATTCCAGGTGGCAAGGATGTTTCAAAAGATATCCGTGATCGACAATATCCTGGCCCCCGTACTGGGTTCCAAGTCCAGCATGGGTGAGCTTCGAAAGGAAGCATCCCTTCTGCTGGACCGGGTAGGTATGTCTTCATTAAAAGAAAGTCTTGGTGGGGATCTTTCCGGGGGCCAGCAAAAGCTGATTGAACTGCTTCGGTCCTGGATCATGGATTCAAGCCTGATCCTTCTGGACGAGCCCTTTGCCGGTGTTCATCCGGAATTGAAACACCTTTTTTATGAAGAAATACAAAAGCTCAAACAAATGGGCAAAACCTTTATTCTCATCAGCCATGATATGAAGTCGGTCTATACACTTTCAGATGAGATCATTGTTTTTGATCTGGGCGCCATCATTGCACAGGGTAATGAGGAAGATATTAAAAATAACGACAAGGTCATTGAAGCCTACCTGGGAAATTAACCATGACACTACTTGAAGCAAAAGAAATTACCGTCTCCTATTATGGGGACATAGAAATTTTAAAGGATGTCTCCCTTAATGTCAAAAAAGGGCAGATCACAAGTATTATCGGGCCTAATGGTGCCGGCAAATCAACATTATTAAAATCCCTTTATGGCCTTTTGAAACCCAAAAAAGGAAGGGTGCTGTTAAACAACATGGATATTACCAAGCGTAAAGTCCACGAATTTATCGGCTTAGGCATCACCTATGTGCCCCAGCTTCGCAGTATATTTCCTGATTTGAGCGTGGAAGAAAATCTCCAGCTGGGGACCTGGATCTTTAAAAAAGATGCCACAAGAGTGAAGGAATCAATTGAAAAAGTCTACACACGGTTTCCTATTTTGTTTAAAAAAAAGGCGGACAAGGCAGGGCTCTTGAGCGGCGGGCAGCAGAAAATTCTGGAAATCGGCCGCTCTTTGCTCACAGACCCTGAGATCTGCCTGTTTGACGAGCCCACGGCCACACTGGCTCCGCGTATCGCAGAGGAGATCTATTCAACCATCCTGGATTTAAAAAATGAGAATATTACTATTGTCATGGTGGACCAGCGGATTAAACAGGCCTTTGATATTTCTGATCAGATTTACGTTCTTGAGCTGGGAAAAAATAAGGCCAACGGTACACGAGAAGATTTTGAAGGTGGTTTAAAAGAGATCATTAAAGGCTGGCTTGATTAAGGGTTCACTAAAAAATTGAACAGCCAAAGTAATCCGGTGGCAGGATAGCCGGTGAAAAAATGTGAATTTACCTAATAATATTTCAAAGGAGGAGTCATCAATGAAAAAAAAAGTTTTATCGGTCATCACTCTATCAGTATTGTGTTTTTTTGTTTTTGGATTTAGCACTGTTTTTGCCAAGGATTTTATTAAAATCGGCATGACAGTTTCTACCAGCGGGAAATACACATTTGCGTCTTCCCAGGGATTCAAGGGCATCAACATCTGGGCAGATCATGTGAACAAGGACGGCGGTGTTCTGGTCAACGGAAAGAAAGTCCCCGTAAAATTAGTTTATTACGATGACAGAAGCGATAAGGAAACCGTTGTAAAACTCTATGAAAGATTGATCAATTCAGATAAGGTGGATATCTGTTTTGCACCTTTCGGATCGACCCTTACCGGAGCTGCAGCAGCGATTACTGAAAAATATGGAAAAATGCTGGTGATCTGGTCTGCAGCCTCGGATGCCGTTTATGCCCAGGGCTATAAAACCATTGTCTCAGCGACGGAAACCCCGGTCTCCCTCATGCCCAAACCTGAAGTGGATCACATGGCCAGCCTTGGCGTGAAAAAATTGGCCATTGTTTATGTGGACGAACCCTTTCCTTCAGGACTTGCCAAACATGCCAAACGCTTGGCAGAAAAACAGGGTATAAAGGTTGTCATGTATGAAAAATTTTCTCCGGGAACAAAGGACTTTTCAATTTTAATGCAGAAAGTCAGAATTTCCAAACCAGATGCTTTTTATGCCTCTGCCTATATGGATGACCAGAAAATCATGGTCCGCCAGATGAAAGAAGCCAATCTCATGTTTCCCTATGTGTATATGGTTTACTCAGGCATGCCCCAATGGTCGGATCAAGGGGATGACGGGCTTTATATTTTCGGGCATACTCTTTACCATAACAGTTTGAACTGGAAGGTCAATGCCGGGTTGTCACGAATAGAATTCGAAAAGATTTTTGATGCCAAATATCCTAAATCTGAAAACCCACCGGATTTCCAGACATCCCTTGCCTATGGTGCAGGCGTACTGCTGGGCAAATTCATGGAAAAAGCCAACTCCCTGGAAGGATCGGCATTAAAAGCGGCAGCTTTGGATCTTTCCAACAAGGTGACAGTGATGACAGGGCCCTATGAGATTGATGATACAGGCAAACAGCTCAAGATGCCCTTTATCGTTACCCAGGTTCAAAAAAATGGAGACAAACAGGAAATCGTACTCCTTTATCCTGAAGCAGTAGCAACGGGAAAAATTGTATATCCGATTCCTTCCTGGAAAGATCGTTAAGGATTCAGGTGGGTATATGCCCGCCATATAAATGGATTTAAACAAAGTCAGCAGGGGGGGGGACAAAACTCTCCCTGCTGCATATTTTTGAGGTAGAGCATGAATAAAGATTTAAGAACCGCTTATGTGCTTGCTGACTTGACCCGGCAGATAGATTATGACGTACTGCCCGAACAAGTGCTGGCAAAAGCCAGGGAACTTATTTTTGATTCCATGGGATGTATGATCGGCGGGGTCAATATGGTGCAGGGACAGAAAATAATTAATGTTTTCGAGTCCATGAAGGGTATTGAAGACGTGAGCATCTATGGCACTAATAAAAAAATTCCACTTTTGAATGCCGTATATGTTAATTCATATCTTGCCACGGTGCTGGACCTGGATGATACCTATGACGGGCACCCCGGTTCCACCATTGTTCCCGTTGCACTGAGCATGGCAGAACAATATGGCGTTTCAGCCAAGAAGCTGGTTGAGGCAGTGGTGGCTGGATATGAAATCGGGATCCGGGTGGCCAACGGAATAAAGCCCACACCGGAACGGACAAAACAGGTCCGCGGAATTAATACCTGGCAGATTTTTTGTGCAACGGCTGTTGCTGCAAAAATTCTGGATCTTGACCGGGAACAGACGGCCCATGCATATGGCCATGCAGCTATTCATGCCTCAGTACCTTCCTTGAGAAAATGGGGGTTCATTGACGGGAAAATCCAATGGCTCAAGAACAATTTCGGATATACCTCCTATGGAGGTGTGCTGTCGGCAATTCTTGCCCAGAATGATTTTATTGCCGATACCACCATTTTTGACGGAGAGGACGGATTCTGGATCATGGCCTCGTCGGACAAATGCGATTATGACCAGATGCAGATGCCTTTGGATATGTTTAATATCCTGAAGGTTCATACAAAGCCATATTGTGCCTGCCGGCATATCCATCCGACCCTGGACGGACTGACACAGATTGCCCAACAGACCAGCCTTGATCCGCTTGATATTGCATCCATAGACATTGCAACTTTCTATGAGGTGGCCGAAGATTACACCTCAATGCCAAGTCTTCCCTTTGATATTGTTTTTAGTGCGCCTTATCTTGCAGCACTGGTGATGAATCGCATCCCTCCCGGACCTGAATGGTTCCGCCCGGAGTATCTTAAGGATGATAAAATATTGAAGACGGCCGGAAAGGTTCAAATTGGCCAGTGGGATGAAGCAAATAAGCTTTACCCCCTGGTGAACAGGGAGCTGATGTCAAATGTAAAAGTCGTTGAGAAAAATGGAACTATCCACACAAAAACCATTCGAATCCCTAAAGGGGACCCGAGAAATCCCATGACACCATCTGAATTGTTTTCAAAATTTAACACCATTGTATCCCCGGTTCTGGGTCCTGAAAAGTGTTCCACTATCCAGGATGTTTTTAATGGCTGTTTTAATGAACCCTATGATTTAAAACTATTGCTACAGCATATTTCAGTAAGTTAGGACCGCAGATTTTTGGAAGTTTTTGTATTGATTTTTTAAGAGGTCTATACTTTCCATTTTCCCAATTATGAATAGAGGAGGGATCAAAACCTGTATGTTTTGCAAAAGAAAGATTTTTCATTCCGAAGAGATAACAGCGGATATATTTAAGCCTGAGTGCCAATGTAATTGCTGGATAGTTATAAAAACAATAGCCTAAAAAATCACTTATCTTTTTGATATAGCCCTTTATCTAATCTTTTAGCTTTGATATGGTCTTCGACAGTATTTAATTTTTTAGGATAGCCTTTTGGTTTGCGTAACGCTTTGATAATACAGCCTTACAACATGGCAACGCATCTATGGGGATGTGGATTAAGTCGCAATATGATTTTTTTGGAGAAAGTATAAACAGGTTTTAATTATGGAAAAATATCTCAGTCCCACATATTATATTGAAAGCGATCATCCGGCAGTGATTGAGTTTGCAGATAAGCATACTCAATCAGGTGAAAAAGAGATTAAAAGGGCAATTCAACTTTACTATGCCGTTCGGGACGGCATCAGATACAACCCCTATAGTATGGAGCCTTACAAAGACTCCATGAGGGCAAGCTCTGTCCTGAAAAAAAAAGATGGATATTGCGTGGCCAAGGCCGTGCTTCTGGCTGCCTGTGCCAGGAGCCAGAAGATTCCTGCACGACTTGGGTTTGCCGATGTTAAAAATCATCTGACCACAAAACGGCTGATGAGACTGCTGGGAACGGATCTATATATTTACCACGGCTATACGGAGTTGTTTTTAAACAATAAGTGGGTGAAGGCAACCCCTGCATTCAACCTTACGCTGTGCACCAATTTTAATGTAAAGCCTCTGGAATTTGACGGAACAAAAGATTCTATCTTCCATCCCTTTGACCAGTCCGGGAACAAACATATGGAATATGTAAAGGATCACGGAACATTTTCCGACCTTCCATGGGAGACAATCATGGCCGCCTCAAAGAAAAGCTATCCTGTATATTTTGAAGATCTTAAAAGACGTACCAAGGATTTTTCAGCAGAAGCCTTAAAAGAGAATCAATAGGATTGCCTTAGGTTTTATCTTTGCCGGAATGCAGCGGACACTTCACGGGTCAGTCTTAATACCGTTTTGGCAGAGTCGAGATCCAAAGAGCCCGTCCCGCAGCTCGGGGTAATAAAGGATTGTGATATAATGGTCTCTTTATCAATCCCTGTTTTGTCAGCCAGTTCATCCATCTGGGCGTGGAGCAGTTGAATAAGTCCCTGGGTGGTTTGTTCAGCAATCACCTCTTTTTTGCCTGTGGGGACAATTCCCCAGGCAAGAATTTTTTTCTGGTCTAAATAGGCTTTAATCCTTTCCGGATAAAGGATAAATCTATCAAAAAAGGAAAATGCATCAAAGCTGATAATGTCAAGTCCTGAACCCAAAAGCATGTCCCATTCCGTATTGGCACAGACATGGACACCTGCAAGGCCGTTTTCAGCATGTATCTCCAGGATGATTTCTTCAATGCTTTGAATGACGTCCTCTTTGGTAATGGTAATATATGCAGAGGTTCCAAATCCTGCCAATGCCGGCTCATCAATGAAAATAATGGGCACGGCCCCTCTTTTTGAAAATTCATGGGCCTGCCATCTGGCGTTCAGGGCCAGCTTTTTTATGGCGGCATCTTTTAACTGATCGTTGTAAAAGATATCTTTATTATTTTCATCTTTTACTGCGGTCCCGAAAGTTATGGGGCCTGTTACCTGGCCTTTCAAAGCGATACATGGGCTTTTTTTTTCATCAATCTGTTTTAAAAATTCAAAAAAGCCTTTTCCCCGTGCGCCTGACAATGCAAATCTTGAGGTACAAAGATCAGCTCCGGATTCGGTTATGGAGATATATTCCTCAAAAAAGGCAAGAAATTCTTCATTAAATTCAGGCTTTGAAGTATCCAGAAGATTTTTGTCCGATCCATTGGTAAACCCGGGGAGTCCGGGAAGAAACTGCGGAACCATTCCCTCTTCCCTGTAAAGCGGCAATTGCACCCAGAGAGGGATATCAGGAGTATATTCAAGAACAAGTTTTGTGGCTTTCTCATGGCTTTCCATGGGAAGGCTTCCGATTAACAGGGGCAGGCCATTGGCTTTGAAATTTTTCATCTTACTTCTTCCATCAAAAATTGTTTTTAAATTCCGATATTAAATTGCATTGAGTGAACGAGTATATCATCTTTGGTAATAAATGAGAACAAAAGATGGCAGGCTGGATATTTGCCATAAGCAATTTTGCATAACCCGTTCCAGGATGATCGCCTGATGTCCGCTGTATGGACATTGCTACAAGCTCTATGATTACCTCCACTGACCGCCATGAACTCGCTTATTCTTCGCTCAAACACCATGGCGGCTTAACCGCTACTGTAATCAAGAGCTTGTAAGCCATGACCCATAATGCTCCCGTAAGGCAATCATCCTTCCACTGGAGGGTATAGCTATTCATAAGACAACTACATGCGATTGCCAGGGTGGAGAATCTGGTATTAGGAAGATTTACCAACGGGGCAGGCCAGTTCACATATCCTGCAATATTTAACTTGACGACCCTTTTGATCACTGCCTTCAATGTCAACATCCCTGCTGCGTTCTTCATTTTTTTTCATCTGGGCACTGCATTTGATCCTGCTGTATACGCCTTCTCTTCCCGGCAGCTCATTGAGTCCGTACTCTTCTGCTGAATAGATTTTTTTATCAAAGGCTTTTTGAGGGCATGCTTTCCGGCAATACTCTTTGCAGTCAGAGCAGGGGTCAAAACCCGTGAACCCGGTGGAAGGAAGGTCTTCGTCAAGCAGCATAATCCTGAGACGTATATTCGGCCCGAATTGTGGGGTAACAAGCATGTTGTTTTTACCTATGCATCCAAGTCCGCCAAGTACAGCAGTGTCCTTCATGAAAACAGCACCATGCTCGACATGGTAGGCAAGTTTGATATAGGGGATCTGTTTTTCTTTTTCAAGCCAGTCTGCCAGTTTGGAAAACACAGCGATCAATTTGGCATTTCCCTTTGTTCCGCCCTTTAAACCCTTGAGCCACCAGTCCATATCCGGCGCTCCCAGAGGATGTTCAACGGCAATGACAACAGCAGATTTAGCAGTGTCAGGCCAGGAAATCTCATCCTTTTTTCTGCCGTCAACCTGTTTGGTTCCCGCACTGAGGAATTCAGGTACTTTTTCTGACAGGATATGGGAGGGAGAATTTTTAAGTTCGGCAATATTGGCTATTCCAGCAAGAGAAGCGCCGGATTCCAGGGCTTTATTGATGATCTGAAGACTCAAAGCATCCTTGTTATTTGGGGTCAACGGTTTTTCCTTTGGCGTTTAAATTTTTTATCTTAGGTTTCCATCCAGGCTTGAATTAAATCCCGGCATCCTGTCCCATAGGCTGGATATACCATTTCCGGTAATGAATGGGAAGACGGATGATAGAGAATTTAAGGGTTCATGCAGGGAGAAATATTAGTTTCTACAGTATATCATTGGCAAGCCCCATTGGGTCTTTGGAAAACAATCTTGTATCCATCGGCTTTATTTTATCCGCAACTTTCGGTCTAAACTGCATCTGGGCCATAATATCCTTTTCAATATCAATACCCGGTGCCACTTCAATGAGTTTGAGCCCTTGATCAGTCAGTATAAAAACACATCTTTCCGTTATATAGAGAATCGGCCTTTTTGTATCCAGGGCCTGTTTGGCACTGAAAGTGATCTGCTCCACCTCGTTTACAAATTTCTTAACCTTTCCTTCACGCTTTATTGTAAGGGAGGTGTCATTGATCTGTACATCCAGGCCGCCGGCGGTAAATGTTCCCAGGAACACAACTTTTTTGGCATTCTGGGAGATATCAATAAACCCTCCGGTTCCTTGAAATTTCGGGCCGAACTTGCTGACATTGCTGTTGCCTATGTTGTCAACCTGGGCAAGCCCCAGAAAAGAGATATCAAGACCGCCGCCATGATAAAAATCAAATTGCGAGGGTTGAGAAATGATGGCATGGGGATTCATGCAGGCACCAAAAGCCGGGCCCCCGGCCGGCATGCCGCCGATGATGCCGGGTTCTGCCGTGAGTGTAAATTCATCAAGCACGCCTTCTTCGTTGGCCACATTGGCAATGCCGTCGGCCATGCCGATACCCAGATTGATAACATCATCGGGCTTTAGTTCCATGGCAGCACGACGGGTAATTATTTTTCGAATATTCAGGTCAAGTGCCGGAACCAGTGCCATCGGTGCTTTGGTCTCTCCGCTGTAGGCCGGGTTATACGGCTCTTCATAGGTCTGCCAGTGGTTTTCAGGTTTGCTTATAACAACCGCATCCACCATGATCCCTGGAATCTCAATATCTCTCGGGCTTAAGGTCCCCTGTTTAGCAATACGCTCAACCTGGACAATGACCTTTCCACCTGAATTTTTTACAGCCATGGCCTGGGCCTGTGATTCCAGTGTCAAAGCTTCTCTTTCCATGGAAATATTCCCGAGTTCATCTGCCGTGGTTCCACGTAATATGGCAATATCAATGGGAAATGTCCTGTAGGACAAGTACTCTTTACCATCAAACTCTATCAGATCGATCATATCCTCCGTGGTCAATGAATTCACTTTGCCGCCCTGGAGTCTCGGGTCTACAAAGGTTCCCAGACCCACGGCGGAGATGGTGCGCGGTTTATGGGCTGCAATATCCCTGAACATCTGGGAAAGAACTCCCTGGGGGAAATTATAGGCCTGAATTTTATTGTCCAGGGCGAACCGGGAAAGCTTTGGAGACCCTCCAAAATGACCGGCAATTATTTTTGTGACCAGCCCCGGGTGTCCCAGATTGCTGAGACCCGTTGTTTTAAAATCGCCCTGGCCGGCACAATAAACAATGGTCAGGTCTTTGGGTGTTTGATGTTTGACATACTCTTGGCCCAGAGTGATGATCAGGTCTTCAGCGACAACCGAACCGTGAAATCCACTGGTAGTCATTGTATCTCCATTTTTTATGAGACCAAGCGCTTCAACAGCCGACATGATTTTACCGGGTTTATTTTTCTTTTTAGACATACATACCCCCATTGACAGACAGGACCTGTCCTGTGATATATTCAGACATATCTGATGCAAGGAATGCAATTGCATTGGCGATTTCTTCAGGTTCACCGGCGCGTCTTAACGGTATCTGTCCGATCAGATATTTTTCTACCTTTTCAGGAACGGTCTGTGTCATGGGTGTCTTGATAAATCCCGGCGCCACGGCATTTACATTAATCTGATATCTTGCCAGCTCCTTGGCCAGGGTTTTGGTGATTGAGATAACCCCGCCTTTGCTGGCGGCATAGTTCACCTGGCCGATATTCCCGATCTGGCCCGATGCTGAAGAGATGTTAATGATTTTTCCATACTGCTGTTCAGACATCATCTTTGCCGCATACCTGCAACAGAGAAACACCCCTTTGAGGTTAACGTCCATCACCTGGTCCCACTGTTCTTCTTCCATATCCATCAAAAGAGAGTCCTTTGTGATCCCGGCATTGTTTACCAGGATATCGATCCTGCCGAATTCAGATGCAATGGATTCAAACATCTCTCTGACCTGGGTGTCATTGACCACGTTGGCATTTGATACAATGGCTTTTCGGCCTTTGGATATAACTTCTTTTGCTGTTTGCTGTGCATTATCGATTGAAACATCATTGACGACGATATCAGCCCCCATGTCAGCCAGCAGGAGCGCGATAGATTTGCCTATGCCGCCACCCGATCCTGTGACAAGCGCTTTTTTTCCAGTAAAATCCATTTGCTAGTATCCTTTCTATTTATTTGCCGGTGTCAAATCATTTTTTTCATATTATCCATCAGTTTTATTTTACACTATGTTTTTAAGCAATTCCCTTGCAATCATCAATGGGGAGTGCCCCCCTTTTTTACGGGGGTGCCCCCTACCTTAATTTTCCCAGAGTTCAGGATTAACGATACCAATCTTAATGGCATATTTAAGCATCTCCAGCCTGCCATGAATCTTGAGCTTGGCAGCTATACTGCTTCTGTGCTTTTCAATTGTTTTGGGACTGACACACAGGATATCGGCAATTTCCTTTGTTGAACTTCCCTGAACAACCAATCTGAAAACCTGCTGCTCTCTTTCTGAAAGAAGATCATAGCCGCTTTTTGCGGCACGCTCTTTTTTTGTTTTCAGGTATGAATGGATCACATTTGCTTTTATTTTTGAGCTTAAGAAATATTCTTTGTTGTGTGCGGCCCGGATGGCATCAACAATATCTGTGCTGGGAGATGCTTTCAGGACATATCCCAATGCACCCGATTTTAAAACCTGGTGTACATAGCTTTCATTTGCATGCATGGATAATATGACAATCTGGCTTTCAGGTACTGCCTCCCTGAGAAGATCTATAACTTCAAGTCCATTTAAATTCGGCATGGCAATATCCAGAAGAACAACATCGGGGTTCAGGTCCTTAGCCTTGTCAAGGGCCTGTTTCCCGTCAATTGCCTTGCCGATGACTTCTAAATCAGATTCCTTTTTTAATAATTGCTGGATACCATCCCGGACAATGGCGTGATCATCTGCAATCAGGACTTTAATATTTTTCATTTATAAACCTTTTGGTAATTGTTCAGCCTGTTAAAAATAAATTATCCCCAAAGCCCTGTCTGATAGATCTTTGCAGGAGGTTAAGCGTTTAGCATCGAAACAAATATCCATCAGACAGGGCGGTTTCAAGAGTAATAGCTGAATAATTACACCTTTTATTTCATAGGAAGTTCAATCCTTATGGTAGTTCCTTTATTAAAAATTGATTTTATTTTAATAGTTCCTTTCAAAGAAGCAACCCTTTCTTTCATGGAAAGCAATCCAATTCCCTTTGATAAACCTTCCCCGGGCATACCATTATTTTTCTGTTTAAATCCAATACCGTTATCCTGCATAATAAAAAATACTTTTGGATGACTTCCTGTAAGTCTGATATCAACTCTATCTGCATTGGAATGTTTTGTTATATTATTCAGACCTTCCTGGAAGGCTCTGTAAATAACTATTTCCACTTCCGGTGGCAGTCTGCGTTTAAATCCAATAGCCTGGAAATCAATTTTAATATTTTTAACCTGATCCTTAAAATTTTCGATATACCATTCCAAAGCGGGTACCAGCCCTAGATGATCAAGCAAATCCGGTCTTAGCCGTGATGTTGTATTCCTTATTTTTTCAGCCATTTTCTGGATCTGTTCCATCATCTTGTTACACACATGTTTAGAATCATCCAGATCAGCAGGTATGGCTTTCTGCATGGATTCCATGTTGAACTGCAATAATGTCAATGCCTGGCCGAATTCATCATGGAGGTCAGATGCAATGGCCCTTCTTTCTTCCTCGATGCCTTCAATTAATTTCCTTGAAAGCATCTGGATTTCTTCCTGGGCCTTTTTTTCTTTTGAGATGTCGATAAAATTACCAACTGCAGCCGGGATGCCCATATAGGGTGCATGAGAGCATCTCATTTCCACCCAGATTATAGATCCATCCTTTCTTACCATCCTGAACGAATACTGCTTTGGATAAGTTTTTTTTCTCTCTCTTTGAAGGCCTCTTTCTTTAACAAGTTCCCGGTCTTCCGGAGCCACGATTTCCCAGAACCGCCGCCCGATAATCTCATCAGCGCTATCGTATCCCATAATTTTTACAAGCCGCTTATTTACATAACTGAAATAACCTCCGTTTTGAAACATATAAATACCGGCCAATGAGTTATCCAGTATTGCTTTATATTTTTCTTCGGATTCCTTGATTTTCTTCTTGGTCGCAAATTCCCCGGTCCTGTCTGTTACAAATCCCTCATATCCTTTCAGCTTATTTGTAACCGTTGTTCTCAACGCTCCGGTAAGGTTTACGACCAATACACTCCCGTCTTTTTTTTTCATCTGTGTTGTAAATTCAGTAATGACATCATGGGTATGGATTTTTTTTTCATAGGTTTGAAATTCATCTGTATCCTTGAAAAAAAAATCCTGGAATTTGTTGCCGATAATCTCATTTGCAGAGTCATAGCCCATCAATTCCACCCCGGCTTGATTTATATTTAAAAAATTTCCCTGCCTGTCAATGGCATAAATCATAATGGGAGACTTTTCAAACAGGTGCCTGTATTGGTGTTTTTTGTCCTTTGCTTTTTTAAGCTCTTTTTCAAGCCGTTCTATTTTTGCTTCCAGCGGGTTTTGCTCTTTGAGGTTTTTCATGGAAAATATAATCAAATCTGTTATTTTTTATGTGACCGGATCTTCAGAAATATCATGGGATTGTCTGACCGGTTTCAATAAACTATTGGCAGAGTGTATAATAAAATTTTGATTGTTTGTAGCTTAAAGTGAAAATAAAATAATAAAAGGGGTGTTTTGAAATTCAAAACACCCCTTTTATGTAGCAATAAAATTTAAATTTTTTTAACTTGGAAACATTGAGTCTTCAATATCCACAGCAACACTGCAGGTGTTCATTAATGCTTTAAATCTTCCCATTGTGATTGGAAGCTGCGTATCCACATAAAACTCCAAAGATTTAATGATCCCTCCATAAAAGGCCTTGTCTTTCTTTTTTGCCTTTTCAAGTTTTTGTGCGGCAATAGTGGCTCTCCAGAGCAGCATCCATGCCATGGTGACATCCCCTGTCGCATCCTGGAAAGGATGGGCATTGGCAAAAGCGTTTAATACTTTTTCAGACATTGCGGTCTGACCCATGTGGATAGCCACTTCGGCCAGTTTGTTCATGGCTTCTTCAACTTTGACAGCCTGTTTTTCAAGCTCGGGCAGGTCTTTGGCAACAGCAATGGTTTTCTGCATTTCACCAAACAGATCCATGATGGGCTTACCTTTATCCAGACCCAGTTTTCTTCCAAGAAGATCCATGGCCTGGATACCGTTTGTGCCTTCATAAATCAATGTTATCCTGCAATCCCTTAAAAGCTGTGCCATGGGATACTCTTCAATGAATCCATAACCACCATAAACCTGCATGCCCAGGCTGCATATTTCAAAAGACCGGTCTGTAACATATCCTTTGGCAATGGGAGTCAATACTTCAACAAAACCTTGATATCTGTCTTTTTCTTCCTGGGTAGGTGCGTAACTTGCCATATCGGCACAATACTGAACAAAATAGAGAAGTGATCTCATGCCTTCGACATTGACCTTCATCATCATCAATTGCCTTCTTACATCCGGGTGCTGCATGATTGAGACGGATTTTGCTTCCGGGTTCATGAATTCAAGGATATTTTTGCCCTGTATTCTGTTTTTTGCATAATCAAGGGCATACATATAAGCTGCGGTTGCACAGGCAAATCCCTGGAATCCCACCAGCCTACGTGCTTCGTTCATCATCAGGAACATAGCTTTCATGCCTTTGTTTTCTTCTCCCAGAAGAGTTCCGATACAATGACCCTTTGAACCCAGAGAGAGCGAACAGGTACTGTTTCCATGGATGCCGAGTTTATGTTCTAAACCAGTACAGATAACATCATTGAATTCACCCAGGGTTCCGTCAGAGTTAACACGATATTTGGGAACCAGAAAAAGGGAAATTCCCTTTGTGCCTTCCGGAGCCCCTTCTATCCTTGCAAGAACCGGGTGGATAATATTTTTAGTCAGATCATGGTCACCGCCGGAAATAAATATTTTTTCTCCGGTAATGGAAAATGTACCATCATCATTTCTAACAGCTTTGGTGGTCAGGGCGCCTACGTCAGATCCTGCATCCGGTTCGGTTAAAAGCATGGTACCTGTCCATTTGCCTGTGTACATATTTTTAAGATAGGTCTCTTTTTGTTCCTGTGTGCCGAATTTATCCACCAGGTGGCCGGCACCCGCTGTAAGACCGGGGTACATCATAAAGGGAAAGTTTGCCCCATTGAAATATTCCGCTCCGACAGATGCAATGGTTCTCGGCATCCCCTGGCCACCCCATTCAGGATCTTCGGTTACGGCAAGCCACTCTCCTTCATTAAATATTTTGTAGAGCCGTTTAAAAGAATCCGGGGTGGTAACTTTGCCATCTTCAAGAGTACAGCCTTGCTCGTCCCCTTCTTTGTTTGCCGGTAACAATTCTTTTACAGCAAAGTTTTTTGCTTCTGAAATAACAAGGTCAATGGTCTTTTTATTAAAATCAGCAAAATTATCGTGAAGTTTGGAAAGGGTTTCTGCCTCAAGCTGTTCATGGATTACAAATTCAATATCCCTTCTATCGGAAATAACTTGTGTCATTTTTAAAATATCCTCCTGCTATTGATGTTACAAAAAATAAGTATTAAAATTTTTTAAATGTCTGATAATGAATTGATGCTCATTGGCATATTACAAATAATATTTCTTTGAAAACAAATTGTAACGTTGAGGTTTAAAACTATTTTGAATAATAAAAATAGAAAGTTATCAAAAATACTATATCTCATATGCCTAAAACCATCCGGTCTTTATATCGGTTTATAAAAAATGAATTATAATTCATTACACGAAATTTTTTGCGTGTCAATGATTATTTTACTAATTTAGAATAATTTTATATGGTTCCAACATGAAAAAAATATTGATAAGTGCATGCCTTGCAGGAGACCGGGTCCGATATGATGGCAAACCAGCACCTTTAAAGGATGTCCTGCTGGCCCAATGGACCGGGAAAGGGTTGCTTGTAAAGGTCTGCCCCGAAGTTTCAGGCGGACTGAACATCCCCCGGGCCGAGGCCCAGATTGTGGATGGGAATGGCCGGGACGTGTTAAAAGGAAAGGCTAAAGTCCTTGATATCCAGGGTCGTGATCTAACCTCTTTTTTTATCAGAGGCGCTGAATATGCGCTCAGTCTTGCTGCACGTTTTGGCATTGAGATGGCCATACTAAAGGAAAAGAGTCCTTCCTGCGGTGTACACCATATTTATGACGGCCAATTTGTTTCTAATCTTATACCCGGCTCTGGCGTTACGGCTGCGATGTTGAAACAAAATGGCATCAAGGTTTTTTCGGAAAATGAACTTGATAAGGCAGCCAAGTATTATAAATCGGTTTTCCGGTAACAAAAAAAAATATCATCGCCAAATATTTTTACAACACCATTGAGAATGATAAATTTAAAAAAAAGATAAGACATGGACAAATCAAGGATAAAAATAAAAAACCAAAACCGTCTGATCTGGGCAAAGACCAGGTCTTTGATGGAAAGTGACGACTATAAATATAGTAAATATGGTGTTAAAACCCGAATCAGGTGGTCTTTGTTTGGGTTTTTTATTCGGGTATTTGAAGTGCTTTTAAAACTAACTCCTTTTTTTAAGCAAGGTTTTGAAAATGCTAAAAATATAGTTTTAAACAGAGTTGATCTATGTTTTGATGATTTGCCCGAGGATTTTGAAGGGTACACCATCCTGCATATGACAGATCTTCATCTTGATTCTCTTCCGGAAATGGACAAAAAAATTTGTGAAAAAATTAAAGGACTGGAAGTGGATTTATGCATTCTGACCGGAGATTATAGGAAAGGTACAGGCCGTGGTTTTAAACATATCCTTGGCCCTCTAAATCACATCGTTGCAGGTATCCGGCACCGGGATGGCATCATGGCTGTCTTGGGTAATCACGATACCTGCGCTATGGCCGAACCCTTTGAGATGGCGGGGATTACACTGCTGGTCAACGAAACCATTGATATTGAACGCGGCAACAGCCGGATCTCGGTAACAGGACTGGATGATCCATATTATTACTATACCAATCAATCTTTGAGGGCTTTAGAAGAATCCATGGAAGGATTTAAAATTGTTCTGGTTCATGACCCCTCCATGTTTGATTTAGCCGCTGATAATGGCTATCGTCTTTATCTCACAGGTCACACCCACGGTGGCCAGATCTGTCTTCCTGGCGGAATCCCCGTGGTCCGGCATCTTCGTCATGGAAGAAAATATTACCGGGGCGTCTGGAAGTATGCCAAAATGACAGGCTACACGGGTCAGGGAGTCGGCGTTGTGGGGATTCCAGTTAGATTCAATACCCAGAGTGAAATTACATTGTTTCGGTTGTGCCGGAAAAAGTCTTCATATAATAATGGCTCATAAAAATTTACTTCATCTGCTGCGCTGCAGGCCATTAGCAGTAGGTCACTACGGCTGCATGCCATGCAACTTGCAGCTAAGCAAATTTGACTCGTGAAATATCCGGGTTAATTTTTATTTTTTTTGCCTTCCCAAGCTGGCTGAACTGCCATTTATAGTTTGTCGCTTTCGGTTGAAATTCCCCAGAATATATTTTTGCAAACAGTGGAACAAAGGCTTAATCAAATCGATCAAAGTCTTGCCCGGTAAGGGCTGTAATGCTATTGGATCAAATTAAATAGCCGTACATTTTATCAAACCAATAGCTCATATGATCTGCGACAGAGAAGGGAAAAGTGATACAAATAGTCCACACCCCATAAGAATGGAACTGCTTAATTTTCTTGTTTAACAAAAGCCTGTTTTTTCATTCTACTCAAATCAAGTTGAATGGGATCTTGGTTTATTTAAGTTTGCTTTTTCCCAATTGAATTATATTTTGAAAATCAATTTACTTTGAACCATTATTTATATTATTGTGATTTTCGGTGTAGGAATTTTAATGGCGACTGCCATTGGTTTTACGGTTCCCGATTTCAAGTCGGGCAGATTATTTCTGTTTATCTATTAATCTCTGTGTTTATTTTTTTTAAAAAAGAGAGGAAAAGAAATGAAAAGAATTTGGAAGTCGATTGCCATTACCGTTTTGAGCTTAGCAATGTTAACCGGAAGCTCCTTTGCGGTTACGTTCAGCAAGATTGTCGTATTTGGAGATAGTCTATCCGACAATGGCAATTTATACATCTTGTCTTCAGGGGCTTCTCCAGCAAGTACCAACTCATATAATGGACGGTATTCCAATGGTCCTGTGTGGGCCGAGTATCTGACTCAATATCTTAGTGCCGGTCTTGTCGATCTGGCTCAGGGTGGGGCTCAAACAGGAGACAATGACTCTGTTCCCGTCGGGCTTAAAAAACAGGTCTCTGATTTTACAGATTTGGTAGCTTCTTATCCCGCACTCGTTTCTGATGATACACTGTATGCGTTATGGGCAGGACCGAATGATTTCCTCAACGGCGGACTGGATGTTACCAGTGCAGTAAATAATATTGGTGATTCCCTTAACACCCTGGCTGCTGCAGGTGCCAAATATATTATTATCCCCAATATGGCTAATCTGGGAGCAACACCTTTAAATAACAGTTCCCCCATCCTTTCAGTAGGAGCTCAAAGTTTGACCCAAAACTTTAATGCAGCGTTAGAAATTGTTGTGGATGCATTTAAACAAGCGAACACAGCAATTACGGTATATTATGTTGATACCTACACTTTATTTGCAAACGTTCTTGCTGATCCTTTCTCCTATGGGTTTACAAATGCGACCAATAAATATGTAAACGACGATGATACTGTAAATAATGACGGGAACAGTTATTTTTTCTGGGATAACGTCCATCCAACAACTGCAGGGCATAGATTATTTGCCCAGACAGTTGCTGCCCTGATCGGCGGAAGTAGTGCTGCATGGTTCTCTTCATCAGGATTACTAAATATTCCTCAGGTACTTGTTGGAGGTTACAGTGCAAGTTATAATGTTATTTTAGAATATATAGGACCCATTTCAAGCGATCCCAATAATGAATACTTTAGACTGGATACGATTACCGATAATAATCCATAGTCAGTGACCTCCGGTAAACCCGGTGGCTTGATTGTGAACCGCTCAAAGCGGTCATAAAACCATGCACCACCTAAAGGTGGTCATAACAACTCCAATTGATCCATATTTTTTAATTTAATTGGTCAGATAACATTCAAAATTATATAATGAAAAATAAATTCAAAATACGCGTTGGTATAATCGGCGACTTTAACCCAAGCTATCCTTCCCACGTTGCAACAAACGAAGCAATAAGGCATGCTGAACGAGCTCTATCTATTTCTACAGAGATATCTTGGATATCAACTATCGATCTGGAAAAACAGATAAATAAATTGGAAGAGGTCAACGCATTGTGGTGCTCTCCAGGAAGCCCATATAAAAGGATGAAAGGGGCACTAAAAGCAGTTAATTTTGCGCGTGAAAAGGCCTATCCCTTTATTGGAACCTGAGGGGGCTTTCAATATACTCTGGTAGAATATGCACGAAATGGCGAACTTGGGTTAGTAGAAGCTGATCATCAAGAAAGTAACCCATTTACACCTATTCCATTAATCCGCCGTTTAAGCTGTTCTTTTGTTGGAAAACAAGAAAAGATTAAACTCCAGACAGACACACTGATTCATAAAATTTATGGAACAGATGAAATTACAGAAAACTATAGCTGTAATTATGGATTAAATCCAGAATTTCAAAAACAAATTAGTGATAACAATCTCAAAATTGTAGGATCTAATATCAAAGGAGAGGCAAGGATTATTGAGCTGCGGGGGCAGTGTTTTTTCATAGCGAGCCTTTTTTTACCACAGCTAAACTCTACAATTGAAAAACCTCATCCAATGATTGTAGCTTACCTACAAGAAGCTATTAGAAATAGTATTAATTGTTGATACAGAACTGCAGTATAATCATTCCACCAAAAATAATTATATGAGTTGCAGCGGACCATTAAACTTTGTTTTTTGATAAGCTTCATTTTAGGTACTTCCCCACAGTGTTTTTAATATAGCAAATTTATTTGGAGATTTTATTTACAGGGTTTGAACCGAAATCAAGTTGGTCCAATTAAATTGAATGGAAGCTTCGCCCGCTTACTTGTGGTAGTTTCCCATATACTTGATGGGAAATTTTTACAAAATAAATGCTGCTCCTATAGGTAGTTATACCTATTGACGCTATTTAAAACATATGATCTTATCAACAAATATAGTCTCAGATATCTATTAATTTGTTTTATAGCAAATATATAGGACGATGAATCGCACTGAATTGATCTGATTCAAATAGAATTATGAAAAGCTTGGAGATCTAACATATGGCTGAAAAACCGACTGTTAATGAACTTAAACAGAGAATTGAAGATTTAAAAAAGGAGCTTACTGAACGTCAAATACATGATAATTCAATATTAGAAGAGTTAGATACAAGATACTCGAGTATCTTTGAATCAGTTCCAACATCAATTGTAATTCTTGATAAAAATGGTGTAATAATAGACATCAATCCTTATCATATCACTCATATCGGACAAGGAAAAACTGTTAAAAAAGACTATCTAAACCACGACATTTTAAACTTTCCTAGTGTTGTTGAAGCTGGGCTTCAAGATGAACATAGAGACGTGCTTAATGGGAAACCAATGAATTTAAAACGCATCCATTTCCCGATGACTACTGGAGAAAGAGATCGTTTTTTTAATATTAGAGGTGTACCTTTATTTAAGAACAATGAAGTAACAGGAGCTGTGATAATTCATGAAGATATCAGTGAAGTTGTAAGTTCAGAGAAAAATCTAAAAAAACTTCATGATGAATTAGAATTAAGAATTGAGGAGCGTACAGCTGAGCTCAAACAAGAGATTACCGAGCGCAAACAGGCTGAAGAGATTAAAAAAGTTTTGTTTGCTATTTCAAATGCCGTGAATTTCACCCGAAATTTGGAAGACCTTTTTGAAATTATCCACAAGACATTAGGCAATATTATTGATGTCACCAATTTTTTTATTGCCATGGTGGATATCAAAAAACGTACCCTTTATTTCCCATATCAAGTGGATACAAATGATAATGATTTTTTTCCAATCACAAATTTTAACACAAAGAATTCTTTAACCGGTTTAGTCGTTTCTGAACGCAGACCTATTTTATTAAAAAAAAATGATCTTGAAAAACTATCTGCACAAAAAGGGGTTTGGGGCCCTGTACCACTGATTTGGATGGGAGCTCCTTTAATCGTCAAAGATGAGATTATCGGAGTAGTAGCTGTCCAGAGCTACTTGGATTCCAATCTTTACAATGAACAAGATCTGCAAGTTCTTTCGGGGATCTCTGATCAGATGGCCATCGCCATTGACCGCATGCAGGCGGAGGAGTCTTTGAAGATGAGCGAAGAAAAATATCGTACAGTTCTTGAAGCAAATCCCGACCCAGTGGTCGTCTACGACATAGAAGGCAAAGTCATTTATTTCAACCCTGCTTTTACACGTCTTTTCGGTTGGTCACTAGAGGAGTGTTTAAATAAAAAAATGGAAGTTTTTGTGCCTGAAGATGCATGGCACGAAACAAAAAAGATGATCAAAAAAGTGCTGGCTGGGGAATGGTTTACTGGTATTGAAACTTGGCGATATCATAAAAAAGGAAAAATTATTCCTGTTAACATAAGCGGAGCCATTTACAAGGATAAAGATGGCAATCCTATCGGCAGTGTCATCAATCTGAGAGATATCAGTGATCAAAAGAAAATGGAAGCCCAGTTCCAACAAGCCCAGAAGATGGAATCAGTGGGGCGGCTTGCCGGCGGGGTTGCCCATGATTACAACAATGCACTCACTGCAATCATGGGTTACACTGAACTGGCCATGACTGATGCAGAGCCCAAAGGGCCGTTGCATGATGATCTCAATGAGATTCTCAAGGCTTCGAGACATGCAAAAGACATAACCCGGCAACTGCTGGCTTTTGCCCGTAAACAGACCATAGCCCCTAAAGTGCTTGATCTGAACACTAGCATAGAAAGCATGCTTAAAATGATTCGGCGCCTTATCGGTGAGAATATTGATCTTGCCTGGTTTCCGGGAAAAAACCTTTGGCCGGTCAAGATGGACCCCGCGCAAATTGATCAAATTCTGGCTAATCTGTGCGTCAATGCTAAAGATGCCATTGCCGGAGTTGGCAAAATCACCATCGAAACATGGGTAATAGTGTTGGATGAAGCCTATTGTGCCGGCCACAGAGGTTTTGTTCCAGGCGAGTTTGTTCTGATGGCAATAAGTGACGATGGCTGCGGTATGGATAAAGAAACAATAGACAATATTTTTGAACCATTTTTCACCACAAAGGATATAGATAAGGGCACCGGCCTTGGGTTGTCCACAGTCTACGGTATCGTTAAACAAAACAATGGATTCATCAACGTCTATAGTGAACCGGGTAAAGGAACGACCATCAAAATCTACCTTCCCAGGAATGAGGGTAAAGCAGTAGAGATCCAGAGGGAAAGAACTGAACAAATCCCGCAAGGCCATGGTGAGACGATCCTGCTGGTGGAGGACGATATCTCTATCCTGAAGCTTATTCAAAAGATCCTCAATGGGCTTGGTTACAAAGTACTGGCTGCCAACTCACCCAAAAGTGCCTTAAAGCTGGCCAAAGAGCATAACAGCGAAATTCATCTGCTCGTTACAGACGTGATCATGCCTGAAATGAATGGACTTGAAATGGCAAACAGTCTGCAATCTCTTTACCCGGACCTCAAGCGTGTTTTCATGTCTGGATATACAGCCGATACCATAGCACATCATGGTTTTCTGGACGAGGGGATAGACTTCATTCAAAAACCATGCTCCCGAACCGATTTAGCAAAAATTGTCAGGAAAGTACTGAATGAGGGAAAAAGTTGATTTTTCAATAAACATTTGATTCAATAACTTGTGGTTGGAAAGAATCATATTTTTAAAAGCATAATGCTATATACCCTTGCTAAATACATACTTATGCTATATACTTCATATATATAGCAAATTGAATATAGGAGATCGAATTATGGATGTAGGAACCGTCTTTGTAAATAATAGAACCCAAGCGGTCAGATTGCCTGTTGACAGCAGGTTTCCCGAAAATGTGAAAAAAGTTGTTGTACGTATTATCGGTAAA
>Ga0233441_1000433_pt1 | contig 51110 bp, 56 predicted proteins | sample SI_123_September_4_FD_182781 | JGI IMG/M metagenome (GOLD analysis project Ga0233441, IMG submission 182781) | Seawater microbial communities from Saanich Inlet, British Columbia, Canada - SI_123_September2016_135_MG | ecosystem: Environmental > Aquatic > Marine > Inlet | place: Canada: British...
GTTTTTTAATAAGCTTCGCTTCCTTAATCACACTTTCAAATCTTCTTCTAGCCATTTTAGGATGTTTGATTTTATGCTTAATAGTACTTCTAAAACAAAAAGTACAAGTACCTCTATCACAGTACCAAGAAAGAAATATACATCTACCAAACCAAGTATCACCATTAAAATTTTTCCAATAAATTTTATCTGCTTTATCAATTAATGGTTGAATTTCTTTAGTATCAGGTAACTCAATTATTTTTTCCATTTAAAAGAAAGGTAAAAAAGTAATTATTTATAGGTTTTGTATAAATTTAGATTAAAACTTCTTTAATTATTTTAACAACTTCATCAACATTATCCTTGCTAAATATAATTGGAGGAAGCAATCTTATAACTGTTGAACCTGTTGGAATTGTAAGTAGTCCTTTTTCTTGCATTAATTTTACAAACCTAGAACACTTAGCTTTAAGTTCAATTGCTATCATGAGTCCCTTTCCTCTGACTTCTCTAATCAGTCTGGAATCAATTTTTTTAAGTTCAGAAATAAAATAATTACCAATTTCACTTGCATTTTGAAGTAAATCATTATTTTTAATATAGTCAAAAGTTTCAAGTGCTGCTGCGCAAACTAATGGATTTCCCCCAAAAGTATTTGTATGTGCTCCTCCAAAAAGTTTTTCAGATACTTCTTCACTAATTAATGTAGCTCCCATTGGTAAACCACTAGCAATACCTTTAGCCATACATATCATATCAGGTTCAATATTATAATGATCAATTGCAAATATTTTTCCAGTTCTACCCATTCCAGTTTGAATTTCATCAATTACCAATAATGCTCCATATTCTTCACATACTTTTTTGACATTGATAAAAAAATCATCATCAGGTAATCTAATTCCAGATTCTCCTTGAATAGGTTCTAAAAATACTGCTGCAGTGTTTTCATTAATAACTTCTTTAAGTGAATCAATATCATTAAATGAAAAATGTGTTACTTCATTTAATAGAGGACTAAAAGGTTCATTGTATTTTTTCAATGTTTTTGTCAAAGATAATGCACCCATAGTTTTTCCATGATATCCCATTTTAGCTGCAATAATTCCAGTTTTTCCTGTAGCTAATCTAGAAAATTTAATTGCTGCTTCAACTGCTTCAGTTCCAGAATTACAAAAAAATACTTTTTTCAGATTTTTTGGACTTAGTTCCACTAGTTTTTTAGCAACTAACGATCTTTGATCATTAACAAAACTTCCATGTAAATTTGTTAATTTACTTAATTGATTGTTGACTCTTTGATTTATCTCTTCAACATTATGTCCTAAAATGTTTACACCAAAATTTGACATACAATCAATGTATTTTTTTCCTTGATCATCAAATAAATATACTCCTTGACCTTTAGTAATTGTTAATCCTCTACTTCCATATGTTGGAGCAACATAATTTCTATGCATTTCTTCGTAATTTGCCATTTTTACCTCATAAGTTTTTTATAATTTTTAACCCGCTTTTGAACTCTTACAAGTCTACGTGCGGGACCCTAGAAGATGTTTTCTTCAAAGGGGCGCGGGGAACTGCGCATCAACATTATTCTATTATTGTTCCACCACCATTCATAGCATCACTAATTGGGTTTTCAACTCTACCATCTGTTAAAATTACTTTACAATGTCCTTTTTCAAATAATTTTCTTAAAGCTAAAACCTTTCTTTTCATTCTACCAACTACTTGAGATTCTCTTCTTTCAAGTTCTATTTGAGACATTTGCTTTATTAAAGTAGATTCATCATCTTTGTCTTCTAAAAATCCTGGTGCTTCAATCAAACTAATAATAGTATCTGCATTAATGCTTTCTTTTAAAACACGAACAATATCATCGTTTTCAGTATTAATTGCAAATCCATTTTCATCTAATATAGGAACTGTTAAAACTGGAACAAAATCATTATCCAATAAAAGTGTTAAAAGTTTAATGTTTATTTCAAAGGGTTTTCCTGAAAAATCTTTAATTAATTTTATTTTAGATCCTTCTTTAACTCTAATTCCTCTGTTTCTTTTACCTTTTATAATTGCACCATCAAGTCCAGTTAAACCTACAGCATTAATTCCATTTTGTTGACATATTTCAACAATTCTTTTGTTAACTTTTCCTGAATATGCCATCATCATTATATCTAATGCTGCTTCATCAGAAAACACACTTGAATAACCTTTAACAGATGTAACAGTTTTTCTAGGTTGTCCTAAATCTTGCGCTAATTTATCTCTTTCATAATTAGCTCCATGAACAATAATAAAAGGTTCATCTAAATTAGCTAAATCTTTTATTGCTCCTTCAATATTAATGTTTTTTCCGCCACCAATTTTAATAATTATCATAATTGCATCACTTCGCAATTATGAAAACTCAAAAATCTATAGATTTTTTCTGTTATCATTTTGTATCACCACATCATTTCAGTATTATTTTCAATTTTTATCCAACCTTCTTCATTTTCATAAAGCATTGAACAAATAATTAATTCATTATCATTTTCTTTAAAATTCATTGTAAAATAATTAGGTCTTTCACTAAAATTTGTTGATAAGAATATGTTTTCTTTAGTTACAATTATTACATTAATTGCTTTGTATGCTTTTGTTCTTTTTTTTAAAAATCTAATTCCTTTTTCAAGCATATCTTCTGATTTTCCTTTATCAAATCTTTTAATGAAATTAAATATTTTTTCTGCTCCAATTCTTCCTTTTTCTTTAATTCTTACTCCAGATAATTCACCATTAAAAACAAAAACATATTTATCATCATAAAAAGGCATGTTATTTTTAACAATTATATCTTTATCTTGAAAAGCAGATCTAGCGTGAACAACTAAGAATTTTGTTTTAGAAAATTGTGTTAAATCATCTTCGAAAATAGGTTTAATATTTTTATAATGAATCCAATCATTATTTGAATTTAAATAAGCAAGCCCCCATCCATGTCCTTGATATTCTTCAGAATCTCTACAAATCTCTGCAAATTCTTTTAGATGATTGCTTATACTAAATTCATTTTTTGATTTTACAACAAGTAATCTACACATTTTTAATTCAGTTTCATAGTTTTTTGTTAATAATTTGGACTACTTTTCATTTTTTAGAAAATGTAGTTCCAGTTATTTTGATTTCTAACCTTTGAAAAGGTTAGATTGGGTGCAAACCTGGAAACTCTAAACCTAATGTTTCATCAAAATTAAACATTAAATTCATACATTGAACTGCTTGACCAGCAGCACCTTTCATTAAATTATCTATTGCACTAATAACAACTAATCTATTAGATTGTTTATCAATTTCAAATCCTATGTCACAATAATTAGTTCCCCATAATAATTTAGGTTCAGGGTACCTATAGATTCCTTGTCTTTCTTTAACAAGTCTAATAAATGGTTCTTGCCCATATTCTTGCCTATATACTTTCCAAACATCTTTGTCTTGTAAATCTTCTTTCAATACAACATGACCTGTCATTAATATTCCTCTTACAATTCCAATACTTGTTGCACTAAATGCAAAATAAGGACTATTTAATTCTTGCATAACTTCAGCCATATGACGATGACCTGTTGGTTTATAACTTCTAACAACATCTTTTCGTTCAGGATGGTGACTACCTGGAGTTGACTTATTTCCTGCTTGACTACTTCCTGCTTTTACTTCAACAACAGTCTTTTCCATATCAATCATATTATTTTTAAAAAGAGGATACAATCCCAAAATTGTTGCTGTCGCATTACATCCTGCAGCTGCTACATAGTCTGCTTTTTTAATTTCTTCTTTATGTAATTCAGGAATTCCATAAACAAATTTATTTAAAATTTCAGGACTTGGATGATCAAAATCATACCATTTAGAATAATCCTCTTTATTTTGTAATCTAAAATCTGAACCTTTATCAATTATTTTTTTAGTTTTAGACATAATATATTCTATTTTTTTTGAACTTACTTTATGAGGCAATCCTAAAAATATAACATCTACTTCTTCAAGATCTTCAATACTTGTAAATTTTAATTGAGTTCTTTTTCTTAAATTTGGATGAAGTATATGCACAAATTTACCTATGTTACTCTCACTAGTAACATTTACAATTTCAACATTTGGATGCTGTAATAATAATCTTAATGTTTCTCCACCTACATAACCTGATGCTCCTACAATACTTACTCTAATTTTTTTCATTTTTTTGATTCACCATTTTCTCTAAATATTTTATCATAATTTCAGGAATATTAACTCCTGTTGTTTTTATACTATTTCTAAATTCCATTGTGTGGTTAATTTCATTTACAACATATCCTTTATCTGATTCAAATAAATCAATTGCAACTATGCCTCCACCAACACACTCTGCTGCTTTTTTGCATATGTCATCAATCTCAGGAGTGATAGGACAATTTGAAGCACTGCCTCCTCTTGCTGTATTTGTTATCCAATGTTTAGATTCCCTGTAAATTGCACAAATTGTTTTTCCTCCAACAACAAATGCTCTAATATCACGTCCAGGTTTATCAATATATTCTTGGATGTAAAAAATTGAATGATGATATGTTCCTAAAACTTCTTTATGTTCTAATATAGTTTCAGCTGCATTTCTTGATTCCACTTTTGAAATTAATCTTCCCCAACTACCTACACCTGGTTTTAATACAACAGGATAACCCATGTCATCCATTGCAGTTAATGCTGCTTTGGCTGTGAATGCAACTCTACATTTCGTTGTAGGAACATTGTGTTTATCAAGTAAAAGTGAAGTAATAACCTTATCACCGCAATTTTTTATAACTTCATAACTATTTACAATAGGAATATTTCTATTCTCTAGAATTTTTGTAATATAAATTGCATGTGTATGCGATATACTTCTTTCTAAAATTATATCAACATCAAAATAATTTTTCTTTTCTAAATCAAATACACATTTCCGAGTATCTATTTGAACTAATTCATGCCCTCTTTTTCTAATTTCTTGGAAGAGTAATTTTTCTTCTGGTCGAATTCTTGAACAAAGTACTCCAATTTTCATTGTTGCACCTCGCTATATTTTCTTTCAACATGGTCAATTATTTCATTTACAATATTTTTATCAAACAGTGAAAGAATTTTTGAAAACTCTACTGTATAATTTATTTCATTAACCAAAATTTTATAACCTTTTTCAAGCATATCAACAGCTACAATCTCTCCTTTTACTGCTTTTGTTGCAGCAAGAGCTAATTCTCTGATTTCATTTGTTAGTTCACATTTTTCAATAGTTTGATTATTTTCAATATTTGTCATCCAGTGTTTTGAATAACGATAAATTGCTCCAACAACTTTATCTCCAACAACAAAAACCCTAATATCTCTTCCAGGTTTATTTACATGTTCTTGTATATAGTAAACTGAATGATGATAACTTCCTAATTTTTCTTTATGATCAATTACTGCTTCAGCTGCTTCTCTATCATTTATTTTTGAACAAAGAGCCCCCCAAGTACCAATTGCAGGTTTTAATACTACTGGATATCCTAGTTTCTCAATTGCTTCTAGTGCAGAATCTCTAGTGAAAGCAATAACAGTTTCAGGTGTTGTAATATTATTTTTTAGTAAATTTTCAGTTACAAGAAATTTACTCCCACAAATTTCAGCAGTTTCACTTGAATTTATAGTAAGAATACCAAACTCATTTAATATTTTCATTGCATAGTATGCCCTAGAATGACTAATACAACGTTCCAAAACAATATCTACATCAAGTTCATTTTTTTCAAGCTTAAAAAAAATTTCACGATCATTAATTAAAATTATTTTATGACCTCTTTTTTTTGCTTCATCAATAAGAGCTTTTTCATCTTTTCTAAGTCTTTCATAAAGTATTCCAATTTTCATTTTATAACATCTCCTTAAGATTATTAATAACAACATTTGTAAATTCAATTGAATTTAATGAGCCACCTAGATCCTTAGTTGTTTGATTATTTTTAATAGCTTTAAGCATTGCTTTTTCAATTAATTTTGCATACCGATTTTCCCCTAAATATTCAAGCATTAATTTGGCAGCTAAAAAAGTAGCAGCAGGATTTGCTTTATTTAATCCAACATATTTAGGAGCTGACCCATGTACTGGTTCAAATACTCCATAATTTTCTCCGATATTTCCTGAATTAGCTAAACCGAGTCCTCCTATTAATGCTGAAGCTTCATCACTTAAGATATCTCCAAACATATTAGTTGTAACAATTACTTCAAATTGTTCAGGTTTTTTTATAAGCTGCATAGCACAATTATCAACAATCATATCTTCCATAACAATTTGTGGAAACTCTTTAGCTACCTCTTGTGCTACTCTTAAAAATAGTCCTGTTGTTTCTCGTAGAACATTTGCTTTATGAACAACTGTAACTTTTTTCATATTATTCTTTTTCGCAATATTAAAAGCATATCGTATAACTCGTTCACTTCCTTTTCTAGTTATAATCATTTCAGTTATAGCTCTATTACCTTCATCTTCAACTCTTTCAGACCTAGAATACAATCCTTCAGTATTTTCTCTAACCATGATTAAATTTATTCCTGGTCTAGAAATTTTATTTGGTATAGATTTACATGGTCTAACATTAGCATATAATTCAAAATGTTGTCTAAGTCTTAAAATGGGAGAACTATAATTAGGAATATTTGGAGGAGTTGTAACTGCTCCAAATAGTGTAGCATCACTATTTTTTACTTTTTCTAGAGTTTCATTTGGTAATGAATTTCCAGTTTTTACATAACAATCATATCCAATATCCCCATAGATAAATTCCAAATCTATAGGTAGTGTTTTAAGTAAATTGATTGTATTTTCAACTACTTCAGGTCCAATTCCATCTCCAGGTAAAATGCATATTTTGTAACTCATTGTAATTCCTCAATATCATGATTTTTTAAATAATTAACAATGCCACCTGCTTCAACAATTTTTAAAATAAATTCAGGTAAAGGCTCAGCTTTGTATTCATCATTATTAATTATAATTTTGCCTGTTTTCAAATCAACTTCAATTTCATCTCCTTGTTTTGCATCAATATCGCATTCTAAAACTGGAAGACCAATATTAATTGCATTTCTAAAAAAAATTCTTGCATAAGATTTAGCAATTACACATTTAACTCCTGATCCTTTAATTGCAACAGGAGCATGTTCTCTAGATGACCCACAACCAAAATTAGATCCTGCTATAATCACATCCCCTGTCTTTACATTTTTTGAAAACTCAGGTCTAACTTCACAAAATACATTCTTTGCTAACTCCTTAGGATTAATTGTTAAATTAAACCTTCCAGGTATTATTTCATCTGTATTTACATCATCACTAAATTTCCAGACTCTACTCATCTATCTCACCTACAATAATTCTTGGATCAGTTATTTTTCCAGCAAGAGCAGTTGCTGCTGCTGCTGCTGGGCTTCCTAAAAATATTTTTGCCTTTGGACTTCCCATTCTACCTGTAAAATTTCTATTCATAGTGGTAAACGCATTTTCATTATCTGCCAAAATTCCACCATGTCTACCTATACAAGCACCACAACCAAAACCAGTTACAATACAACCTGATTCATTAAAAATTTTTATTAATCCGTTTTCTAAACATTTATCATAAATCCTTTTTGAAGCTGGAGTAATAATTACTCTTGTATTTTCACTAACTCTTTTTCCTTTCAAAATACTTGCCACAATTTCTAAATCTTCATATCTTCCATTTGTACAAGTTCCAATAAACACTTCATCAATTTGGATATTATTTAACTCAGAGATAGGTTTAACAATATCAACTTTAGGATGACATGCAACTTGTGGATCTAATTTTGAAACATTAATTTCAATTTCTCGTTCATAAATAGGATTAATAGGTACAATAATTTCAAAAGGTCCTTTTGCATTTGTTTGATTTTTTAAATAGTTAATTGTTGTTTGATCAGTTTTTATTAGACCACATTTTGCACCAATTTCAGTTGACATGTTTGGAAATATAATTCGTTCATGCATTGGTAAATTATCAATAAATTCACCTGAAAATTCAACAGACTTGTAAGTAGCTCCGTTCATTGTTAAAATTTTTGCAATATGAAGCATAACGTCTTTTGCATATACTCCTTTTTGCAGTGATCCACTCAATATTATATGAATTGTTTGAGGAACTTTAAACCATGTTTTACCAGTTATCCAAGAAACACCTATTTCAGTTGAACCAAAACCTGCACCTAATGCAGTAAAAGCTCCATAAGTATTTGAATGTGAATCTCCTCCAATAATAACACTCCCTGGAGTAACAAATCCTTCTTCAATCATAACTTGATGACAAACACCTTTTCTAAAAAAATTCTTTAAACCTTGAACATTAACAAAGTCTCTAATTTTTTTATGATTATTAGCTACAATAATATTAGGTGCTGGATAAGCATGATCAAAATGAATTACAATTTTATTTTTATTTAAAATTAGTTTTCCTATTTCACTAAATGCTTTGATTGCAAGAGGTGTTGTATTATCATGACTCATGATATAATCAATATCACAAATAACTATTTCTCCTGCTTTGACTTTTCTTCCAAGTTTTTTTGAAAATATTTCTTCAATTATTGTTCCCATTTTTGCACCATTTTACAATATGCTTGAACTCTTCAAGGTCTATTACTTTTCCTTTATGACCTACTTCTTTGACTCTAGCTAAAATTTTTTGAGCAATCCTATTATCAACTTTCTCATCAATTTTATCTAATGAATATCTAATAGACGCCATTCCTGACATGTGATCCAAACTAATTATTGATTCCCTACCAACTATTTTTGGATCAAGACTTTGATAATGCATAGGGTCTTTAAGAGCAGCCTGAGTATGAACACCTGCACAATGTGTAAATGCATTATTACCAACAATTGGAAAATTTGCAACAATATTCACATTTGAATGTTTGCTTACTAAATCATATAACTCAGGAAGAAATTTTAAATTTCTTGAATCCTCATTATACTCAGTTCTAAGAACTGTAAGTAATTGAGCTAGATCAACTATACCTGCTCTTTCACCCAAACCCAATACTGATGCATCAATAATATCAACTCCTGCTCTGTAAGCATCTAACGCATTTGCTAATGCTAATCCTTTATCATTATGACAATGAACAGCAACCATTGGATTGATACCATAATTTTTAAATTCTTGTTTTAAATTTTTTACATAATCATACATGCTTCTTACTCCTGGAACCATGTATCCAGTTGTATCAGCAATGCTAATTATATCTGCACCAGATTTAACAGCAGCAACAGAAGCCTTTACAACATTACTAAATTCGCTTCTAACAGTATCTTCAGGAGTAAATCTAATTAAAAGATGAGAATTCTTTTGTTTTGCATATTTAATTATATCTGTAATTTGATCAATAGCTTCAATTAGAGTTTTATTAAAAACACCTTTTAATCTATCTTCAGATACACAAAAAAAAATACCTAAAAAATTAACACCACATTCGAGAGCTAAATCTACATCTTTTTTTAATGATCGAGCATGTGCTCCAACCAATAAATTCAAATTTGAATTTGATATTTGAGCAACTGCTTTTTTTATTTCCTCACTTACAACAGGATGACCCGTTTCAATAATATCTACACCAATTTTTTCAATCAACCTAGCTATTGCTAGTTTAATGTGATTATCAAAATAAACACCTGGAGTTTGTTCTCCTTCTCTTAATGTGGTATCAAGAATTTTTACCATTTTAATATATTAGGAAAAATATAAAAAATTGAAAAGTGAAAGTTTTCATTATTTTTACCCTCACTCTCCCCAATCTTCTTCTTCATCTGGTGCAAGTTCAAGTGCAACAGGATCAACTGATTTTACTTCTAATTCAGCTCCACAATCCTGACAACTAATAATTTCACCTACTTCAGTGTCTTTTGCAACTTCAAGTTGCGCACCACATTCTGGACATTCAGTCATTTTTTTATTACCTCCATAAATTTTTTAGAAAATTTTTTTGGAAACCACACTGCATAAATTACTGCTTCTTAGAATAAATTTTGATTTCCATTTCTAAAAGATATTTCTAGATTATATTTAAACATAATGTTAAAATATTAACAAAATTAATTAATATTTGTTAAAAACCTCTCAAATACGCCAATAATAACAATAATAGTGTAAAAATTGTCATAAATAATACTCCTGTGAATAGATTTAATATGACTCGTTCAATAGATTTTTTTAGCATTAATAATCACCTACTCCTACATGCACAATATTTTCTTCAAATTCTTCCATCACTCCTAAAAAAATGTTCGTATCATTTACCAAACTATTTGAATCAATTCTATTCATACGTAACAGTCTTTTTTGTGTCATTTTCTTACCTCTTCTTTTTGTTTAAGTTTTACTTTCTTATTATTCATAATTTGCTGGTATCGGTGCGGATGGAAGTCCTAATGTTTTTATTGCTCTTCCTTCTAATGAATCTGAAACTAAATAAGTTGGATCAGCCCACATTTCCCCATTAATATTTTCTAGATAATTTCTCATTCCTTCTAGTTCTGAATTACCAGGTATTTTTTCTAGAGCTGCATAACAGTGTTCAATTGCAACTCTAACAACTTCACCTATAAAAGTTTGAGTTTGTTCACGCATTAATTTTGAACTTTTGATCATGCCAATATTTGTATGAAGAACATCCATAACAGAGGTCACAGCATATTGATATTCACCAAAATCACCGTTTGAACTCAACAATGCTTCTGATCCACCATCCAAAGGATATTCAGGCATACCAAATACTTTATAAAATTGTTCCATAAATGGTTAATTGGTTCTTGTCTTTCTATAAATTTAGTATGTAATCCCCCATACTTTCCGCCTAATTCATATAACCTATTCCCTTTTACAACATCAGAAAAGCTTCCTTTAATTAGTACTTCTGCTGTTGCCCAAGAATAATCTTGTAATGCTTCAACTTCTAAAATAGACATTTTTTCACCTGAAAATGCCTTTAACCAACTTGAATCTTTTTTAACAAGTTCATGGCCATAACACACTGTTTGCCACTCCTCTCCAAAAAGTTCAGTCATTTTTTCTTTAATAGCTAAATGCGAAACTTGTAAGGGTTTTAACTTTTCTTTATGTTCTTCAGAAACACCAATATTAGTTTTGATTTTGACTTTTTCCCCAATATCTAAGTTATTATAATAATTAGTAAAAGCATCAGCATGTTTAACAAACTCAGCATATTCACCTGAGATAGTTTTACCAGTAAATGCCATTGAATTCCAAATATCTACAATTCCAGGAACTTTACCAACTGCTGTTTCTTCTCCATAAATTATATTTTCAATTTGTTTCTCAATTTCAATAACATCATGTTCAAGTCTATACATCTCACTAATATGAGCTATTAAAAATCTAATATGTACATCATCAAAAACCCCAAGTGGCAAGTCTATTCCTCCTTGCCTTATATCTGTAGGAAGTTGATCAGCAATTGCCTCAAGAGTACCCTTATCCAAAATACTTGTACCAACCTCTGTTTTAAACATGTTTGCTGCTTCTCTAATCTCTTTTAATGCTGTAAATGATTGTGGATTTATCACTCCGTTTGTGTTCTTTCCTTCAACACAATCTTTTAAAAAACTAGTTTTGTAAATTTCCCAAACAGATTTGTATCTACTTATTACTCCTTTAGGAACATGTTCATTTGCTAAATCTATTCCAAACGGGGTAAAATCATTTTTCCATTGAGAAAAATCATCTGCACTAAAATATGCTTGAATAAAAGAAAGATCTAACATTAATCTTTCATCTATATGAATTTTAGAATCTGGGTGTTTATGTCGACTATAATATTCTGGATGAATTTTAGCAGCGTTTATTAACCAATCATACATTTCTTGCCCAGTTGGTAATCCTTGAATTCCTGAAAGAACAGGTTCATCAACAAAGGTTTTTGCAAGATTATATGCACTTCTAGCAATAGTCATTGCATCATCTGAAGTTGTATCTGGAAGAATTTCGACTGGTGGTGCATTTGCTCCGCAAGAAGTTAATAATTTTGTACCAACTAATGCTGCCCCTGTTTTCCCTAATTTTTTTAAAAATTCACGCCTTGAAGTAGGTCTTAACATTAAATCTTTAAACCATCCTTCTTCCAAATCATCTACTCCACTCATAATTCTTCGCCTTCTTATTTTATTTTCATCAAAAAATATTAGTTATTTAAAAGTAGTAAAACATACTTGATATAAGAATATTCTTACATTATAATTATTATATATAATTATATATTTATATTTCCAAAATATTTTTATATTCCAAAATTATCCCCTATAAATATGAAAAGAAAAGTATGTAAAGTTGGGCCTGCAACACTTGTTGTATCTTTACCTGCAAGATGGGTTAAAAAATATGGTGTAAAGAAGGGAGATGAGATCAATATAGAAGATAATAACAAAAATTTGATTCTTTCATTACATGAATTTAATCAAGACAAAAAAAGCATCAACATAACAATTAAAGAAGGTGAACCGTTTTTAAGAAGATATATCAACAAATTCTATATGCTTGGATTCGACGAGATAAAGCTAACATACGTTGAAGAAAAAATTCTAGGTTTAATAGATAAAGAAATAAATTCTCTTCCAGGATTCCAAATTATTGAGCAAGGAAAAAATTATTGTGTAATTGAAAATGTTAGTAAAGGGCTTGATGATAAATTTGAAATCATGTTAAAAAGATTATTTTTTATAATAATAGAAATGATGAAAGAAATAATAAATGCCACAAAAAATCAAGATTTTGACTCTTTGCAAAACATTAACATAATGGAAAAATCCACAAATAAAATATATTTTTTTTGTAAAAGAATTTTAAACAAAGAAGGATTTATGCAAACATCACACTTAGGATTTTATCACTCTTTATTACATTCTTTAGAAGCAATTGCTGATGATCTTAATGAATTCAGCAAAATTATTTTGCAAGAAAAAAAAATGCCAGAAAAAGATTTTTTTGAAGATATTTTAATTTTGTTCTCAGACAGTTTTGATCTGTTTAATTCCTTCAATAAAAAAAAGCTTCTTGGAGTACATAATAAAAATGATAATCTTTTTTCTAGCATTAAAAAAAACATAAATAGAAACAACCCCCTACTAACCCATTACTTTCTATCAATTATTAAACATATACTGCATCTTGAACTGGCAATGAGCCACTTGCTTGATAAATTACTTCAGGACGAGGCTGTTCAGTAAAAGTTAATGGTGGCTCAACATATATTTGAAATTGATGCATAACTTCATCAGTATTCACTGCCCCATCTGGATAAGGATGAAACACTGTTGGCAAAGAAATTTTCTTTTCCTTTTCAATCATAAGCATTTCACCTAAAGTACCAGCAATATAAGGATAACCTGAGTTAGCTTTGATAGGTATGTTTTCAACTATTTCTAACCAAGGAGCATCTATTAAATCTCTTAGTTTTGATTCTGTTAACAAATTACCTAACCTTCCAAATGCATTGAATTCACCTTTGTATAATTCAGCAACTAAATCTTTCTTTGGATCTTTATTTCTTCTTGCAAGTTCACTTATAGCTTCTGCAGCAAAACTTAATAAATTATCTGCAAATCCAACATTATAAGGATTAGAATTTCTATAAATTGGCAAATTAGCATTATGCTTTTTTTGACGTTCGCTTAACCTCATATTTGTACTACATTGAAATAAACCATAATGAACTTTTGCTGCAAGATATATATCTTCATCAATTCTTGGTGAATCACCAGATAATTGAGAGTTATAAGAATCAATTAAATCACTTTCAAATAATTTAATATCTTCAGCTGACCAAAGTAGTAAAGGGTTTGAAGTAATTGATAAAATTACACTTGCTAAATCTTCTTCAGGATTTGCCAAACCTGAATTTCCTGTATCAATAAATTCAAATGTTAAATTGTCACTTACAAACAGATTATTATGATTAAGATCTCTATGGGATAACACATAGCGGCTTTCATCACTTAAGTATTTAATAAAAATCTGATCTGAGAATGCTTGCAACGTTTGGTTAGCTAATTCATTGATATCTTTTTCAGAATATCCAATTACAAAATTTAAAAAAAAATCTCTAAATATATCAACATAACTAGCTACTTCAAATCCAAAATGAAAGTCAGTTTTAACATCTGTTGCAGTTATTGAATCAGTTGGAGTACTATGCAGATCAGCTAACTTTGAAGCAAGTGAATGAACTATTGCCTTATATTGGCTACTATCTCTGTCAGCAGAAGGATTAATTCTATTTTCCAATTCTTCCATATCAAAAAATAAAGTTCCAAGCTGATTCAATTGTAAGGCTTCAGACACTATTACTCCAACACCTAAATCTTCTAAAGTTGCACTTAAATAAACCTGGTCTGCGCGAAAAGAAGTAAAATTATTAGATGTTGCTTCTTCTTGAATAAATTCATCTCTTTTATACTCACCTAATTCAAAATCAAAAACTTTAATTGCAAATAATCTTTCTGAATCTAAATCTTCTTCTGCACTAATTGAAAAAAAGTAAACATTATTTCTACTTTTGATAGGATTATCAAAAACTTTTACTTGATAATTTCCCCCTTCAACATTAGGTTTTGTTAATCCTAAAGAAACTAAAAGATCGCCCTCATCCACTAGTGTTGAAAGTATATTTTGAAGTCCATTAGTTATCAACTCAAATCACCCCAAAAATTACGACTGCCGACAAAAGACATAAAATTCGAGTAATTAAATCTTTAAAAGTTAAGTTTTTAGTTATAATCTGGATAAGATAATCAAACATATACCTAAATAATAAAATAAGTGGACCTATGACAGAAATTTCAAAACCTCTAAAAATAGGTATAAAGAAATAAAAAAAACCAAGCCAAACTAATGCTTTTGTAATATATTTGAACCTAAATTTGCCAAATATACCCTTTGAAAAAAACATAAAAAATAGTAAGATAAATACAGAAATTTGTGGATAATCATAATACGATGCAAAAATTATCCCTATATCAATAAATGGAATGAAAAGTAAATTAAAGATCCCACTCACTCTCAGATACTCTCGGATAAGCTCGAGAATTCCAAATATCAATGCAAAAATAACAATCTTATTTGATAAATAAACAAGTGCTATTACTAGAAGTAAAATCTTTACAATTCTAAGTGAATAATCATTATCAATTTGAAATGATTTGATTTTTAAATACATTTTAATAAATTAATAAATCGCCCTTTATAAATGTTTCGTTATTTTTACTACTATAGAGTAATTAATTATTAAAACTTAACAAAAAGTATATATTCTAACATTTATTATAAGTAAATGTTATGGTAACTATAGCACATTTAACAAAACAAATTCTACAAGAAAAACCCTTTATTCATGAAGCATTAGAAAGAAATCTAATAAATATAATTGCTTTAGCAGAACATATAAAACCTGAAATTGAAAAAGAACTTGGACAAGTAAAAACTTCAGCTGTTTCTATGGCTATTCGTAGATACATTGAATCAACAAAAAAAAAATTCGAGAAATTCAAAATTACAAAAAAAGTTGATATTTTAATTAAGTCAAATTTATGTGAGATTTCATTATCAAAATCTAATACTATTTTTGATAAACTAATGAAACTCTATAAGATTGTAGACTTTGAAAAAGGTGATACACTTAATATTATTCAAGGTAATTATGAAATTTTAATTGTAAGTAATGAAAAATATGAAAAAAAAATAATTAAAATTTTAAAAGGAGAAAAAGTTAAAGCAATTAATAGAAACATGGCATCAATTTCTTTACCAATCCCTGATGAAATGATAGATACTCCTGGATATTATTATGTTATGACAAAAACTCTAGCTCTGAATAATATTTCTATTATAGACGTTGTTAACACTGAAACAGAAGCAACATTTATTTTACATGATAAAGATATTGCAAGAGCATACAATATATTAAAAAAAGAAATAAGTGTTGAATACTATGAATAATATTAAACAGCATCAAAAAGTTTTACAGCTTTTTCCCTAACTAATAATAAAAACCCTGCTAATTTAGGTCCTCTTTCTTTGTTAAGTAAAACTTTATATGCTGCTTGAAAAAATTCTCCAGTAGGAATATCAACTTCATCTCTACAAATAGTATAAAATTCATTGTAAAGTGTTTGTTCAGTCCATTTCCCATGTTTAAGTTTCTCAGCTAATATTTTTAGTGCTTGTCTTTGTTTATCATTCAATTCAACATCAGGTACTTTTTTTTGTAATTCAAATTTATAGTCCTCTGGTGCAAATTCATCTATCCATTTTTTTGCAAATAATAATCTTTCTTTTACATACTCAATTTCTTGCTTAGATGCGTCTTTATACACATGTCCTGATTCTTGAAGATTTTTTATTACATCATCTATCTCTTCATAAATTTGAAGAAGTGTCGAAGCATGTCTTAAAGAAAACTGTGGTGGAATTCTATCAGGAATTTTTCCAATATAACTTAATTCATATATTCTTTTTAACTTGATATTATCTTTTTCACCAAAATCTTCTTCTCCAAAATAAGCTCTTTCTGCTTTGTCATATCTTTCATAAAGCAAGACAATGTCATTAGTTCCATAAGGATCAAAATCTATTACTGCATTAGGTCTAGTTCTTACTAGTAAAAATCTAAGCATTGGTGCAGGTGCAATACTTGTTGAATTTGCAAAACCTATACCTCTTCCTTTACTTGTTGACATCTTTTTACCACCAACAGTAAAAAATTCATATCCTGGACCTGTATAATATCCTTTAGAAGGATATGGTGGTGGATAATTTAAAACATCAACACAAATCCTACATGCAACTGTTCTGCTTCCTCCTTTTGTAAAATGGTCTTTTCCAGCTGTCTCAACAATAACTCCTTTTGCTGGCCATTTTGCTGCCCATTCAACTTTCCAAGGAAATTTCCCATTCCCATTATATGGTGAAATCCATCCAGATTCATTGCATCCTTTTGCCCAAGCAACAACACCATCTTTACATTCAAACTTTATTTCTTCTTTTTCTGTATCCCATTCTAATGCTTTTGTTGTAGCAATCTTTCCACATTTAGGACATCTTACGTTAAAAGGAAGTTTATTAGCAGCACCTACATCATCTCCATATAAATCGGCAAATATTTTTTTTACCTTATCTGCATTATCAAGAATGATTTTAATTTGTTTATTGAATGTACCTTTTTCATATTCTGCCCCAGTACTTTCAAGTTCACAAACAATTCCAAACTCTTCGAATTTATCAGTACAAAGTTTGAAATAATAATCTCCAAAACTATCATATCCTGGTTTAGGACTAGGAATATACTTAAATGGAACTCCTAAATACCTTTCATTTTCATCTTCAGTTAATAATTTGGAAGGTTTATCAAGTGGATCCATATCATCACTACTTAATACGAATTTAGCGTCAACACCTTTACTTCGAAGAGCCTTAGCAATTGCATCATGAATAACCCAACCACGTCCAGATCCAATATGAATTAATCCTGAAGGTGTTTTTTCATCATAGACAAAATAACCAGTCTTCTTTACTACTTCTTGTAAAAAAGGATCGCTTTCAACGCGTGCTATTGCTTCATCTGCTATCTGGTCTGCCCAGTGTTTAACTTCTTTGTCTTTTGCCATAGACTAATAAGAATAGATAATAGATTAAAAAGGTTTTCTGATTAGATAATAAAAATCTAACATGAAACAGGTATCATACTCCCCTCATTCTTAAAATTAGATTTTTAACTATGGAAATCAACCTAAATGTAGGGGTTTTAAATTCTTCAATTTCCATATAACAAAAAATTTTTTATATTAAATAATTTTGAAATAAAATAATGGTTAGAGCTGTTATTACAGGAGGATGTGGGTACATTGGTAGGACAATTGCTCAAGGCTTAAAAAACAAATATTCCAAAATAATTCTAATTGATCTCGAAACATCAAATACTTCATAGATTAAATCAAAAAAAATTGAATTTATTTGTGCTGATATTTGTAAAAAACAAACCCTAAAAAAGATTATAGAAAAAGGAGATCATGTATTTCACCTAGCTGCTCTAGGTGGATCTAGGCAAATGCCATTTAAAATTTATGAAAAAATTAATGTAATAGGAACAAAAAACATTCTAGATGTTTCTATTGAAAATAAAGCTTCAAAGTTTTTTTTTATGAGCACAATTTCAGTTATGAGTGGTAGTAGGCCTATACCTTTTGATGAAACAACAAAACCAATACCTAAGAGTATATATGGTATAACAAAATATAGAGCTGAAAAATATATTAAAAAAAAATCAAAAAAAAATATTACTTCAATTATATTTAGAGCACCTCTTATCTATGGACCTAGTCCCCATAAAGATTCAGGTATATTTAATATTGTTAACATGCTAAATAAATCTTTTTACCCTATGGTAAATAAAGGACGAACTAAAATTGCTATGATTAATGTTCATAATCTCATTGAAATGATAAAAATTACATTAAAAATAACAAACAAAAAAACTCATGTGTTTTTTGTTAAAGATAATGAAACTTTAACTATGCATGAATTAGTATCAATGCTTCAAAAAATAACCAAAATAAAAAATAAAATTATTTACATTCCTTCATTTTTTTTAACAATAGGATTTAGTATTATTAATATATATTCCAAGATCTTTAAAAAAAACACAAAACTTAACTATGATGTTTGGAAAGGTGCTGTTTCAAATCAATTTACTTATTCAATCACAAAAGTAAAAAAATTAGGATATAAACAAAAAAATAATTTAAAACAAGGTTTTAATGAAGTTTTAAGATCTTTAAATATGATTTAAAATGAAAATTATTGTTACTGGTGGAACTGGTTTTATTGGTGAACATTTAGTCAATAAATTAAGTAAAAATAAAAAAAACCAAATCCTTATTTTATCAAGAAAAAAACATAACCCTTCATTCTATTCTTTCTCTGGAAAAAAAAATATTAGTTTTAAAAATGGTATTGATATCTGTAACTTAAATCAGCTTTCAAAAGAGTTCAAAGGAGCAGACATAGTTTTTAATCTAGCTGCGATGGTATCATATAATCAAAAAGATAAATTAAAACTAATTAAAATCAATAAGCTTGGTGCTATAAATGTTCTAAAAGCATGTAAAATTAACAATGTTTCAAAATTAATTCATCTAAGCTCTTCAGCGGCATTTGGATTTCCAAAAAAAATTATTACTGAAAATACTGAATTTAATTGGTCAAAACATAAAAAATGTGTATATTCTTACTCAAAATTTCTTGCAGAAAATATTCTTCTAAACGACAGTATGAATGTTATTGTTGTTAATCCTCCTATGGTTATAGGTCCAGGAGACAAAAAAATATTCAAACTTATTGAACCTATATACAAAGGAAAAATGTCAGTTTCTACAAGTGGAAGAAATTCATTTATTGATGTTAGAGATTTATCTGAATCTATGGTATTTTTAATGAAAAAAAAACTTGATAATCAAAAATTTTTAGTTATTGGTGGAAATTATTCAATAAAAGAATTCAATAGCATTATTGCTTCACAATTAGGTGTAAAAAAACCAAGATACATTATTCCTAAAATCTTAGGACCAATAATTTGGAACTTAGTATATTTATATGAATTAATAGCTAAAAATCCAAAAATCAATTATGAAAATATGGTCTTAGCTTTTAAAGATAGAATTCATGATGATTCAAAAATTAGAAAATTAGGATTTAGTACTAAATATTCTGCTGAAGAATCTATCAAAGACACATTAGAATTTTATAAAAAAGAAAAATAAAATTAAATCTTTTTTAATGCTTTATCAACTTCAGATGCTGGCCATTTGTTATCTGTTAAAACTTTTTTTATATCTTTATCATCATATCCTTGTTTTCTGTATTTTTCAATAAATGGCTTAAGTCTCTCATGATGTTTTGTATCTTCTTTTTTTGTTTTATCAGAAGCTTTTTTCTCTAAAGTTTTTTGATCTGGTTCTTTATAGTTAAGATAACTAGTAACTTCATCTCTTAATTCTTTAGGCATCTTCATTGGCATTGCAATTGACACATAAAATAATGTAAAATAAACAACCTTAATCATTTCAACGGTAATGTTGGCTGCAACATTAAATGCAATCATGACTAAAAATATGAAAACTAGTGGCAACCAAGTTCCAGTAAAAAATAATAATGCAAAACCAACTAATATTCCTAAAAATAATATTCCTCCAACCATTGATTTTAAGGTGTTTCCTACAAAATCAATACCAAATACTCCTGCAAGAGCTCCAGGAACATTATTCTTTAATTCTTTAAGATCTTTTGCTGCTTCAGTAATTGTTTTCTCAGTTACAATTGACGCAGGAAGTAAAAAGTTTCCAATTAAATCCCAACCTTCTTCAATTATTTTTGATAACCCTGCTAAAATAATTCTAAAAAAAATACCTACACCTGAATTACTCTTATTTTTTAATTGTCTAGAAAAATGTGTAAGTAAAATGTCTAACGCACCTAATGCAAAAATATCTCCTCTATTTGCTTTTGCTCTTTTAATTCCGTCCGCATAATCTGTTTTTTCTCCAATAAACGTTTGATATACTATCCAAGACTGAGCAGCTTTATATTTAACTTCAATAAAAGGAAATATTAACATTAAAACTAATGCCATAACTATTATTCCTATTTGTCCAACTCCACCTAAATTTGGAATAAAAAGTAAAACAATGCTAACAATCATTAAAAAATAAAAAAATGCTGCAATTTTTACTTGAGCCCATGTTGGCTTTAAAATGTCTTTGTTACGAGCAACCAAACTTGTTGTATTTTTTAAAAGATTTAGTGTATCATTAATTCTTCCCATATTTTTTCATTTTGTTATCCAAATATTTAAATATTTCTCACTACCACTTAAAATAATAATTAAACAGATACACTTGAGGTGACAATATTGTTTGATGAATTATTAATAAAAACATATTACGGAAACACTGTAAAAGAATGGTTAATTGCATTTTTAATTATATTAGGAGTTGCAATTGTTGCTAAAGTATTATATTATGTACTAACAAGTATTATCAAAGCTTTTACAAAAAAGACAAAGACAAAATTAGATGACATTCTAATTGATATGATTGAAGAACCATTAGTTTTCGCCATGGTTTTAGGCGGAATTTGGTATGCTTTAACCACTTTAAATTTTACAGAAACTGGAAGATTATTTGTTGATAATGCATTCCAATTCTTAATTGTTATTAATGTTACTTGGTTAATAAGTAGATTATTTGAAGCTTTATATCAAGAATACATGGTTCCTTATGCTGAAGCATCTGAAAATGATTTAGATGACCAATTATTTCCTCTAATCAAAAAAGGAGTAAAAGGAATTGTTTGGACTTTAGGTATTATTGTTGGTCTTGATAATGCTGGATATGATGTAGGAACTATATTAGCTGGTCTAGGTATAGGTGGTTTGGCTCTAGCTATGGCAGCTAAAGACACTGTTGCCAATGTTTTTGGTGGACTTACAATATTTTCTGATAAATTATTCAAACTTAAAGATGTTGTAAATGTATCAGGTGTAGAAGGTAAAGTTGAAGATATTGGTCTAAGATCTACAAAAATTAGAACTTATGATGGAAGAATTGTCACAATGCCTAATTCAAAGTTTACAAGTAGTGCTGTTGAAAATATAAGTAGTGAACCATCTAGAAAAGTTAAATTAACTCTAGGAATTTCATGTGATACAGCCCCACTTCAAATTAAAAAAGCAATGGGACTTATTGAAAAAATCCTTGAAAAAAATGAAAATATTTTAAAAAAGTATTCAGTTAATTTCGGAGGATTTGGTGATTTTACATTTGATATTTCTGTTGCCTATTACATTAAAAAAGGCGCAAATATTGGTGGAACAAAATCAGAAATTCATATGGAAATTCTTAAAGAATTTAATAAAAACAAAATTGAAATGCCTTATCCAACATCAGTAATGTTGAAAGGATAAGATTATTTTTTTTCTTTTATTTCTTTTATTAAACTATAACCTATCCCATTACCTATTGTTTGAATATATTTTTGTTCTTGAAGAGAATCTCCTAACTTATCTCTAATATTTGCTATAACAACAGGAACATATGAATAGTTCCCACCCCATACTTCAAGATTAATTTTATCTGGTGTAATTATTTCTCCAGAATATCTTAATAATACATTTAATACTTTACTTTCTATTCCAGTTAAAAAACTAGGTTTTTTATTTTTATTTTCAGGAAAATGAATAATCCTATTTTCATTATCATATAATAAATCTTGAATATTTACATCTCCTGATCTTTTTAATTTTCCAACAACAACCTCATTTCTCTTTTTAGATATTTTATATATTGGTTCATCTTCTTTTGACAAAGTATCAACTTTTTTTATAACACTATTAATTATTTTTCTAAGACTACTCATTGAGTTTTTAGTTTTTGTATATATTTTATTATAGATATCCCGATAATCAACAATTTGACCTTCCCTACCAACTAAATATTCAAAAACAAGTCCTTCAATTGGATTTAATTTTAAGTTTTCTTCAGATTCAGTTCTTAAAACTCGAGTAACTGGATTATAAAAAAGATCACAAAATTCTAAGTCTTCAACAACTCCATAAAATTTGTATTTTTTTGCAGCTGCTTGACCAATAATATCAAACTGAGTTACATCTCTAATTTGTCTCTTCAATTCATTTATATGTGTTCTAACTTTAGAGAATATTTCTTCGTCAGGTTTTCCACCATATAAATCTGTAAAAATGTCTCTTTCAGAAACCTCATCATGTGCCATAAAATATGCTAGAATTGCTCCCCTAGAAGGTCCTAAAACAATTTCAGAAACATCTTCTCCTCTAGTTACTGTTACTTTAAACTCTGTTTCATTACCTAAAACAATTTTCTCTAAATTTACACCTCTAGTTGTTTGATCTATTTTTTCAGGTAGTGATCCTATATAAGCAATTAAAGTTGAGTTCATTTCTTGCATAGAAGCGCGAGAACCCTAACTTATTTATAAATATTAATTCAAAAAAAGAAAAAAAATACTAATATACCCACTTAATACTACAACCCATAGAGGGGTTTTCTTGTTTACTTATTTGTTCAGATTCAAAATATTCTTTAATTGCATCATATAATTCATGAACTTGTGCAGATTCAGAACCATGAGCATCATCTATTCTACTATGAAAAACCAACTTTAAATCTTTATCAAATAAAAATGGATCAGGTGTACAAACTGCCCCATAATCTTTAGCAATCTTTTGAGTATCATCAAATAAATATGAAAAACTCAAATTAAGCTTCTTCATATTTTCAAAACTATCTTCAGGATACTCAGGATTATTATTTGGATTAATTCCTATAACACTTAGTCCTTTATCTTTAAAATCTCGTGCAATTCGATTTAACTCTTCAATTTTAGGAATAACATAAGGACAATGATTACACATAAAAACAACTAGTGTTAATTTTTCACCTTTTAATTCATTTAAAGAATGTTTTTTATCATCTGTCCCAACTAGTTTAAAACTTGGAGCAATGCTTTGTTTTTGTAATCTATCATCATTTGATCCCATTAATGTCATAATATCACCAATTAAAAATATAATTCAAAAGTTTAAAAGAATATTGTTTAATTATTCAATCCCATAATCAAAGTTATCATATTTTCCAGTATCAACAATAAATTCATCTTTTGATTTTTTGTAATGAACTTTTTCCTTTTTTTGAAGTGGTTTGTCAGAAACATTTGTTTTTGAGATTTTTGGTTTTTGTATTTCTTCTTTTTTTTCAGGATTATTTTTTTCTTGCTTTTTTTTACTATATTCAAGCATTTCAAGACCTTTTTTTAAATTAATATTTCCACAATTAATACAAAAAAAATAAGGACCATATTTTCCTGTTCTAATATCAAGCCAAGAACCACATAAACATTTTATATCTGGAAGATTAGTTTCTTTATGAGCCAAACAAACTAAAAGTCCTTGTTTATTTTTAGCTAATGCTTGTTTATCACAAAATGGACAACTATCATTTCTAGATTCTCCATATCGTTTAGGTATTCTCATTAAATAATTAATTTTTCATAGAATATTTATATCTATTTATTCTTCAATTAATTATGAAGTTTAAAAAAGATAATTTAGTTTATAATTTTTTAAATAAACTGGATTCATTTTTAAAAAAACTAGCAAATGATCCTAAAAAAGTTATGGGTGTAGCTATTCTTTCAATTATTGGTCTTATTGTTATCACAAAATTTCGAAGTATTTTATTTTTTGTTTTACTAAATTTACTTGCATCTGTTTCTATGATGTATTTAAAAATTTCAAAACATGCTCATTATATTGGATTAGAACTTTGCACATTAGCAACTGTTTTAATATCATTAAAATATGGACATACTCTAGGTATGATCACCGGTTTTATTTCTATAACCTCTGCATTAATTGTAAGCGGATATTTTAAACCTACATATTTTGTTTCTGTTTTAACTATGCCACTAATAGGCATAATTACACCATTATTCTCAAATTTAAGTTTGTGGCAAATTGGTCTTATTATGACATTGATGTATGACGCTATTGTTCTTCCCCTCTATATTTTTATGGGAAGTAGGATTATTTCAAGTGTAATTTTTTTTATAACACACGTTCTTTTCAACTATTGGGTCTTTACTACACTTGCACCTGTATTATTTAATTTGATGTAACAGTCAAAGAAAAATATATTAAGGGGATTTCTTAATTAAAACTTCAAAGGTGATTAATTTGAAAAAAAATTTATTATATTTTATGTTAATATTAAGTATTGTTATTATTGCAGGTTGCACAAGAAGTTATGCACCATCAACAAATAATAATAACAATCCAATAGAACCTACCCAAAGTGAAAATGAAAATAGTTGTAAAGATTATGAAAATGGTGTCGATCAATATGTTAACGGTGAACTAACTGTTTGCATGTATGGTGCTGAAGAACCAGGTGACGAGCCTGGGATGATGTGTGCTAGACATAATGATTTATGTGATCAGGATTCAGACGAATTATACGAAAAATATTGTGAAGGAGATGAAATGAAATTTGAAGTAATTCCTTGTAAATATGGTTGTGAAAATGGAGCATGTTTACAATTTATAGAAAGATGTCAATTCCCTGCAGGAACAGATTGTGTAGACAAAGCTACAACAACAAGCGATAGTATGGAAATAGCTCTTAGAAATAATATTGGTTTTACAATTGAAATAAGTCATGTAAATGATGAATATTGTAGTGGATTTACTTTAGTTGCTGTTGGAACATCTGATCCCTATGAACAAATAAATAATCAAGAAGTACCAAATAATGAAATCTATAGAATTAAGTTGCAAGGATGTGAATTTGATGCAGATCCTATATTTAATAATGTTGAAGTAACTTATAAAAACACAGCAACAGGACTATCACATATAGCAATTGGTGAAATTGAAAGTATAATAACTTAGAATTTATATTCCTGCTTAATTAGCAGGCTTTTTTTTGTTTCTTCAATAACTTTTATAACCAACAAACGATTTCTTTTAATAATATGGAAAAATATCAAATTGAAGGAAGAAATCCTGTATATGAAGCTCTTAGATCCAAAGTTAAGATTACAAAAATTTTTGTTGAAGAAAATAAACAAAACAATGAACGAGTTAAAAAAATCATTAAACTAGCTAAAGACAAGAATGTACCTATTGTCATTAGAGAATTTCTTAAGAATTTTGCAGAAACAGAAAGGCATCAAGGTGTCGTTGCTATTGCTATAAAAGACAAATTAAAATTAAAAGATATTAAAGATCCTCAATTAGTAATTATAATTTCTGGATCTGATTATGATATGAATTTAGGTACATTAATTAGAAGTGCTGAAGCTGCAGGAGCAAATTGTATAATTGTTCCTAGAAAAACAAAAATTTCTCCACTTGTTATTAAATCAAGTGCCGGTGCAATTTCTCATATTCCTGTAATTGAAGAAAATTTATTTACTGCATTAAAACATTTTAGAAAAATCGGATTAATTGTTTACGGTTTAGATGAAGAAGCTAAAACAACAATATATAATGCTAACTTAAATCAACCTATTGTATTAGTTATAGGAAAAGAAGATTCTGGGTTAAATGAATCAAGCAGTAAATATATTGATGAATACTTAAAAATTCCAATGTATGGGAAAATGAATTCTTTGAATATGGCTGTAAGTGCATCAATTGCCATGTTTGAAACAATAAGACAAAAAAAGTAAACTCTTTTTTTACTTAAACAACATCTTTAAATACATTTCATCTAATCTTTAATCTTGGTGATTATTATGAATTTTAAAGAAATTGTTATGTCTAGATATGCAACTAAAAAATTTAATGGTGAAAAAATTCCTCAAGATAAAGTTGATGAGTTAATTGAATTAATTAGATACTCAGCCTCAAGCTTTAATATGCAAACTTGGAAACTTAAAATTATTTCAGATCCTAAAATGTTAGCTGATCTAAAACCTGTTTCATTTAATCAAGAACAAATTACTACTTGTAGTCATTTACTTGTCTTTTGTGCTGACAGTGATTTAATGGGTTCAATAAATAGAATTAAACAAATGATGCTGGATAGTGGAGCTAAAGAAGAGGATATCAAAGCTTATATTGATATGATGACAAGTTATGTTTCAAGTTTAGATGAAAATGGAAAAAATTCATATGCTAGAGACCAAGTTTTTATTGCTTTAGGTAATGCATTAAACGGAGCTAAGGCACTTGGATTTGATTCTTGTCCTATGGGTGGATTTGATCCAATGAAATATAAAGAAATGTTAAATCTTAGTGATAACTTAATGCCTGCTGTTATTTGTCCAATTGGATACGCTGCAGACGAACCTCGTCCAAAAATGAGATTTGATAATATAGTTTTATAAAAAAATTTTATTTTTTATTCTTACACTCATAGAATAATTTAAATAATCAAATATTCTTTTAATTAAAATGATGAATTATCTAAAACCTCTACAAATGAGTTATTCATATAGTATGGTTTTGTTTGGAGTTTTTTCAGTAGTTCTTATTGTATGGGCAATTATAGATTGTTTAAATTCAAAAAGAAAAGACATTGAAAAATTAATTTGGATTATTATCATTTTCTCACTAAATGTTATAGGTGTTGCTATATATTTTATGATTGCTAAACGAGGTATCACAATGGCTAAAAATACTAAAAAATTATTCAGAAGTAAAAAAAATAAAATGATCGCAGGAGTTTGTGGAGGTTTAGGAGAGTATCTAGAAGTTGATCCAACAGTAGTTAGATTAATTTGGGTATTATTTGCACTAACTGGCTCAGGAATTCTTGCTTATATTGTTGCTTGGATTATTATTCCTGAATCTAAACATTAATTTATTTGTTTTTTGAACATATATATTTTATTTATTTCAACCAACAAATTCATTTGTAAAAATATCTTCAATTTTTACCTCAGTCTCAATAATGTTATTGTTTGATAATATTGTTATCATGTTTTCCCAAACTTTAGGTTCCATTACTCCTAATCTTGAATCTCCTGTATGAATTAAAGGAATTGAACTAGCTAACATATTTTGTTGATGAGACCTTGATGAATCAATTGCATAATTCATGATAATATCTACAGTTTCTTCTTCATTTTCAATAGCATATTGCCATCCTTTTAATGTCGCTTCAACAAAAGATCTAACTTGCTTAGGATTATTATTGATATTATCTACTGTTGTTACTATTACATCTGCATACATAGTAACTCCCCAATCTTCTGGTCCTATTATCTCAACTTCATATCCATTTTCCATAGCAGTATTTGGTTCATTTATTCTAAACCCTGGCCAGACATCTATTTCTTTATTATAAAATGAAGTTAAATCATATGCTATTTCTACTTCAGTAATTTCATTTCTATTAATATTCAAATATTCAAGCATAGAAACATAAGAGTAAAATGTTCCAGAACCTTTTTTGATCCCAATTTTTTTCCCCACAAAATCATGAGGGCTTTTTATTCCACTTTCCTTTAAAGCAAAATAACAAACTGGACTTAATTTATATATTACAGCAACTGCTTTTACTGGTTCGCCTTTTGAAATAGCAACAATTAAATCATCTGCTCCAACAATTCCAAAATCTGATTCTCCTGATAAAACTTCTTGCAATGATGAAAAATCCACTCCTCCTTTTTTTAATGAAACATTTAATCCATTTTGTTCATAAAATCCTTTATCTAAAGCAATATAATTTCCTGAAAATTGTGCTTGATGTAACCATTTAAGTCTTACATCAACATTATCAAGTTCTATTGTAGTCTTTGTTGTTGCACAAGCTGTTAAAAAAATAATTATCAAAAGTAAAATAAGTCCTCGTCTCATTACTATACCTCCTTAGTGACTGTAACAATATAACAAGTATGGGTGTTATCTGTATTTAAATGTTTAGAAACATAATTGAATTAATTAATAGCATATTTAACAGCAGATTCTGCTAAAATTTTTGCAGTGTCAAAAAGTTCAATATCTACATCTTCTTGTTTAAGTAAAAGAGGAATATCAGTACATCCTAAAATAATTGCTTTTACATTATTTTTTTCAAGTTTCCAAATAATTTTTTTAAAATCAAGTTTATCCTGCCTTAGTTTTTTACCCTGTAATATATTATCAACAATAGAATTCACTTTTTCTTGGTCTTTAGGAGCAATTAATTTTATTCCTAATTTTTTTAAGTCTTGATTGTAAATTTTTCCATTAATTGTTGTGTTTGTTGCTAGTATTCCTACAAAATCTATGTTTTCAGATTTGATTTTTTTAGCAGTTTCTGTTGCTATACTTAAAAAAGGAATCGATATTTGTTTTTTTATATCTTGATAATAAAAATGAGCTGTGTTACATGGCATAACAATAAAATCTGCACCTATTTTTTCAAGTCTTTTTGCTCCATTAATTAATAATTCTAACACTTCTTTAGATTTTTGCGCTTTGTTAAACATGTTTGGAACTGGTAAATTTAAAATTATAATTTCAGGAAAATCAACATCATATTTTGCCCCATAAATTATTCTACATTGTTGAATTAACTCTTGATAAAAATTAGCTGTAGCTTCTGGACTCATACCACCTAAAACACCAATTATCTTTTTTTTTGGTTTTGAATTTAAATCAACTTTTGTTTTCCACTTAATTTTAATATTATTTGGTAAAAAAACTACTTCTTCTTGAATTATTGAATAAGAATCCTCTGGATCAGAAAATAGAGTTTTATCTATTTTTACTTCATCTTCATAGATTCCTCTATTAACTAATCTAGACATATATATAATTTAAAAAAATCTAGATATGAATCTAGAGCTAATATTGTATATATGCATATATATGTAAAATTAGTAATCAAGCAAACTTGTTTTTTTTGTTACATCTATTTCTGGAGGCTCAAAACTTACTTTTGTTTCTCTATATTTACAATAATTGCATTTTTCAGCAGCCTCAGGAATTGGTCCTCTTAAAACATTTAAAGCATTATCAATTATTTTTTGAGCCACACCTTCATCTGTTTTTATCTTTACTAAATCTTTATGAAATAAAAAAACGTTTTCCATTACTTTATCAGGATGATAAAATAATAAATATGAATAATCTTCAGTTTCATATCCAATCTTTCTTAAAAGATAATTATAAAGAGCTTGTTGATCAATATAATGACTGTGTGTGTCTTCTTTTAATGGATATCCTCTTGTTTTATAATCAAGAACAATTAATTTTCCATTTTCTTTATTAACTAAAATAGCGTCTACAGCTCCTTTTAAAATAAATTCATCGCATTCATACTTTATTCCTACCCAATTTGTTCTCCATTTGTCAAGTAATTCTAAATCCTCAAATAATTTAACACCCTTAATCTCTTTAATTTCAGGTGGCATTTCTTTTTTTTTAGCATAAAAATCAAAATGATGTTTTAATATTCTATCCATTCCACTAGGAAGACTAGGAAAGATACCATCTGGTCTTTTAAAATCTTTATTATATTGCAACCAAAAACATCTTGGACAGTCTTTAAGTAAATTAATTCTAGAAGGAGTGAATTTATATTTCATAATATTAAATAAAATAACAATTCTTTAAAAGAATTGTGTAAAGATGTCTAGTGAGAAAATTTAGATTACAGGTTTCATTCCTAGATTTTCTGAAAACCTAAGCATGTACCCATCTGGATCTAAAACAATGAATTCTTTGTTTCCTGTAAAGTCATTATTAACTCTATACTAATTCTCTTCAATTTCTTTGAAAAGAGGATAATTTTTTTCATTTAGTTTTTTAACCATTAATTCTACATTATTTGACTTAATCTCAAAATTGATTCCTCTTCCAAAAGGCCTTTCCAATTTAGTTTGAGTCCACCAATCTTGGTTTTCTGAAAGCATTATTTGTGAACCTTGAAATGATAAAAAAACAAATTTATCTCTACTATATTCAATTTTAAACCCTAATAAATCAACATAAAATTTTAAGGATTCTTTGATATCTAGCACAACCATTTCAGGAAGTAAGCTATTGAATTTCATAAAAAGAAAAAAATTAATTTAATTTATTAAAACTATGTTTTCAATTATTTCTAATTCTTTATTAAACATAAATTCTGCATGTATTTTTTTATTATCTAAAATTAAGGGAGTCCAATAAGGTGCATCTGACCACATAGAATCAAAAGGTAATTCTTTTTTATTAAACCAACTTGGTTTCATTTCTTCACTCTCAATTATTTCTCCTTCCCAATTTTCTGTAATAAAAATATGAACTTTCTGATTCCATTTTTGAGGTTTTTCTACAAAAGGAAAATAAAAATTTAGTGTTCCTACTTTTTTAATATTTTTTACAACAACACCAATTTCTTCTTGTACTTCTCTAATTGCTGCTTGTTCAATTGTTTCACCTTCTTCAACTTTCCCACCAATTCCTAAATATTTTCCTTTTCCAAACCCTGTTTTTTTCATCCCTAAAAGTACTTGATTATCTTTTATGAGAAAACATAATGTCAAATTCCTAAGTTCATACGTTAAAGAATTTTTATAATCATAGATTTTTTTATTTTGATTCATAAATTGATAAGAATTTTTAGAATTTAATAATTTTTAGTTACATAATAATTATTTATCAAATAATTTTTGAATCTTTAAAATATTTTTTTTATATTCTATTGATTCCTGTTCAATTTTTATAAATTCATTTTTTATTGATTTATTTTCTTTTTCCAAAAGTATCTCTTCAACATCCTCTGAATTTAACTCTGTAATCACAGAACATTTTGGATCTGAATCATGTGGAATTATTTTTACCTTATTATTAAGAAGTCGTATACCATAAAAAGGATATATTTTACAAACACTCGGTCTAAACGCATATATCTCGCATTTATTGTCATTATTTAAGAAAATACAATTTCCATTTTCTTTAATTTTTAATCTGAGAAGTCTATAATTACTATCTAACATATTGTATCTTAAAAACCCTTCAAGTGCTGGATCTCCTTTTTTTAAAAAACTAATAGTTTTTTTCGGTAATGGTGAATAATCTAAAAAATAACTATAATCTTTTTTAGTGTGTTTTTTAATTTCTTTTGCATTTTTTATGCTAACAAATGTAAATCCTTTATTATCCTTAAACTTACAACAATGAATTTCAGTTGGACAAACACTACAATGTTTTTTAAAATAATTTTTCATAATTTCCTCAAATAATTCTATATTTATCTCCTTCTACTATAATTGCTTGATTGTCATCAATTTTTACAAATTCACAGTTTTTGTAATCTGCAATAATTTTGTTATATGTATCTTTATATTTCTCACTATAATGAGGAAGAACAATAAAATCCACTAAATTAAGTGCATCATAGGTTTCAAGTTCTGGTGCTAATTTTGGATCATCTAAAACTTTAACTGATTCAATACTTGGACAAACTAATACTGCACCTGCACTACCTCCACAATATATTACTCCTTTTTCTAAAAGCTCAATAATTATTTTATTTAATCCACTTTTTAGTGTTTCTTGCAACAAATAAAATGTGTTTCCTCCTGCAACATATATCACATCAAAAGTTTCAAGCTCTTTTTTTAATTCACTATAATTTTTGTTTCTAATATCAATTTCAATTAAATTAAAACCCAATTCTTTCCATTTTTTTCTATCATCATCAATAAACCATTTATTTTCATAAAGATCTGCTGCATTAGCAATAAAAGCTACTTTAGTTTTACTAGGTTCTTTACCTAAAAATTTAACAAATTCACCCATTACATTAGGTGTAACTGAAGTTAAAAATAATTTTTTCATAATTTAAGAAATGTGGAACAAGTTTTTAATTATTATGTAACAAGAATTCCGTAAAGCAAAAGAACACCTATTGAAATAGGAACAAACAAACTAGTCAAATTTGATAAATATTTTCTATCCTTATCTGGAACTAACGCTGGAAGTAACAATGAAGAAGGTGCTAATGCAAACACCATTAATGCGTGTTTGTAATCTGTTGATAATCCAAGTTTTACTAAAACTAAATTAAATAATATAATTGAAAAAGATGTAGCAAATAAGTATCTAACAAAAATTAATTTAATTGGATCAATAAAATCTTTTATTTTAAATTCTAAATCTATTCCTATTGAAAGAGCAATTAATGTCACCATTGGAATACTTAGTAATGTTAAAGTTTCAAGTGCTATTTTATAGATAAAGAATTCTTGTATCAAAGTATGAATTCCTAGTAAATTTAAACCTAAACCTAAAAACATTGCAATGAGTATTGGTGCACTATCAAGTAATGCGTCTTTAATTGATTTATCATTATGTTTAGATAATAAAACCATTATAACTGTAAAAAAGAAAATCGCATTTCCTAGATCAATTAATGCAACCATAAATATTTTTTCAACACCAAATAACATTGTAAATATTGGATAAGCAATCATACCTCCTTCAAAAGTTGTCATTGAAAATTTAAAATAATCATTTTTAATTTTCAGAATTTTTGACAAAATATGTCCAATAAAAAGGAGCATACCTGCAAGTAAAAAACCTACTACAGGTAAAATAATTAACCTGGTTTCAAATTTTACACCTAAAAAAGCAATAAATAAAAACGCTGGTAAAATTAATCTAAAAACTAAATTATTAATTGACTTTATTGTTTGATGGTTAAAATGACCTTTTTTCTTAAAAAAATATCCAATTAAGATTAAAGCAATTGTGGCAAACGATTTTATTAAAGAATTTAATTCCATTAAAAATAACCGAGTTAAATTGGTATATAAGTTTTTTGGGAAAAATAAAAAAAATTAAATTTTTTTGAGTCTGTTTCCTAGTTTTCTTACAGACCACCAATTTCCTAAAGTAATCCTAGTGTAGCTTAAGCTTTCATTGTTGCTATCTTTAATCCATGGATGTGGTGAAGTCTTAATTCCATGTGTCATTAAATAGTCTCCTAAGTCAAAGCTAGTGCCTCTAATTAAAGCAATATTTGTTTTACTGTTTCTAACCATTTCAAGATTAAAATTACTATCAACAATTGATTCAATAAATTGTTGTTTTTTTCTAGCTCCTTTTATTGCTCTATTTAGTTTGTAAGGATTTTTTAATGATCTTATAGCTACACTTTCACCACTAGGTGTAAAAGGAAGTCTATAATCTTCTATTTGTTTTGCAATTCCTTTACTCGAAATTCCATAGCCTAGTCTACATTTTCCTGCAAGTCCTCTTGCTTTAGACATTGTAAAAAGTGCTAACACATTTTCATTCTCAGATGCAATTTTTGCAACCTCATTTACATAATCTACACCTGCAAATTCACCATATGCCATATCCAGCACTAAAAAATGTCTTTCTTGTGCTCTATCTACTAATTGACTAATGTACTCTAAAGAAAGCACTTGACCAGTTGGATTATTTGAAGTTGAAATCATTACAATTTTTTGCTCTTCATTCATATGTTCAAGTATACCTTCAATAGTACTATCATCAAATTCAAAATTATTATTATTACTCCTAGATACATCATGTATTTCTCTATTGTATCTAATTCCTAGTTCTTTAAATCTAGGAAACTCTGGTGAAGAAATAACAATATCTCCAACAAAAATTTGAGGTAATATTTCTAGAGTTGAATCTATACCTGATCCAATACTAATTTGATTTATATTAACATCTAAATATTTACTAACTTCATTCTTAAACCTAGTAAAATTTGGATCAGAGTATCTACTAGATCTATTTTCTGGATTAAGTACACCTAAACTTAAATCCGACTTTACTTTTTTTTGTTCAGATTTATGAACATACGATTCAAAAGATTCTTCGTTAAATCGTTGCATTCCTATTGTTAATTCTAGTTCTTTCATTATTCTCACCTCATTATTTTTTTATAGAGCTCTCTAGAAGGATACGAACCAACATCTCCCAGAATACGTGCTGGTTATTTTACTGTAAACTGCACAGAGAAATTAAGTAAGTCAAATATATCAATGAAAATTAGACTGCAATCAAATAATCAATTAATTTTAATTTGAAAACAGACTAATTTAGAAATAATAATAACTAGATAAAATAAATACAGAACTTGAACTTATATTATGTTTCATAGAATAGTATTATGTGTTCAAAGTATTTAAATGTTTCGTTACTTAATAGTGAAAACAATTATTCAAGTAAAGAAACACAACAAACCATATCAGGTTCTTGGCAAGTCATTCCCCTCATAGTTGTCCAACTACTAAGTCTCATACATGTGTCTTCAAGCATGCATGTTCCTCCATTCGCTTCACATGATCTAGAATTATCACTAAATGTTTTAAGTTTAGGTTGGCAACCCGTCATTAAGAACAAAACAACAATTAACCCAATTATAAAAATAATTTTTGTTTTCATAATTAATTAAACAACAGTTTAAATTAAATAGTTTTCTCTTTAAAATTAAAAAAATATAAATATGCATACATACAAATTATAAAAATGACAAAAACAAAAAACGAAGACAGATCTGGTTTATTTATTCCTGCTGGATTAATGATTGGTATGGGTGTAGGATTTTATACAAACCAACTTGTTGGTGGTTTATTTATTGGACTTGGTCTAGGATTTCTTTGTATGGCAATTGCAAAACCAAAAAGATAGAAATTCAACTTGGTTCTTATTATTTTTTTTTCTAAATAATTATATACTTAGAACTCTATTTTATTGTTGAGGTGGTTCATTTGAACTTTTTTGATAGAGTTGAAAACTTAGGTAAAAAAATGAAATGGTATGATTTTTCACTTCTAAAAGGAACTGTATTTTTTGCTACACTATGTTTAATTACTGCTTGGCCAACATTTAAAGATCTAATTTTTTTAGTTGATTGGTATTGGTATTTGATATTATTTATAGTGTTTTCAGCTCCATTGTTTAAAAAAATGTATTCTTAATTTTTTATTTATTCTAAATCAAAAAATATATATAACAATGATTCTCTAAATGCTAATATGAATAAACCTCTATTATCATTAAAACCAAGTTTTTTTAATGCATTAATTCCTATGTTTGTTAAAAATTTAATTTATTCAGGAATTATTACAGTTGTTTTATATGGTCTTAGTTTTGTTCTAGAATTTCTAAATATTTTAAATCCAATTTCAAATAAAATATTTTTAGCAATTGTAATTTTAGTTGCTCTAGCAGTTCTTCCTCTTATTATTAGTGTAATAATTTTAGCTAATAGTAATTATTATTTTTATAAAACACATGTTGAAAGTGAGTTTGAATTTTTTATAATTAAAAAACATTCAACACCATATAATCAAATAACAAATATTTCAACTGATATTTCTATTTGGGATAGAATTTGTAGAGCTGGAGATATCACATTATATACTGCAGAAGATAATGTTAAAAATTTAACATTAAAATACATTGAAAATCCTCAAAAAATTGAACAAGAGATTTATTCAATTATGAAATCAAATTCTAATCAAAAAACCAAATAATTTTCTTACTCATTTACTAATAAACCCTTCCAAAGTTGAATAGTAGATTTAATTTTTAGTATTAATTCAGTAAATGATTTTGTATTTAATAAATGTCTAAAAATATATCCTAGTCTTAAATAAAATTTTCTAAAAGCATAATTATGTAATTTATTTAATTCTTCTTTTGAAATCTTTGTTTGTTTTTCATTTAAAATATTTGTTTTTGGATAATTAATTAATACATCAAAAGAAGCATACCGAGGATCTAATTCAATTGCAAAATTAATTGTCTTTAAAATATCCTTTCTTGTTTCTCCTGGGTTTCCAATCATAAAATGACACAAGGTATCTATTCCAATTTTTTTACAATTTTCTACTGTTTGTTTAACTTGCTTAATTGTTGTTCCTTTTTTTAACAAATTAAGCATATTTTGATTTGAAGATTCAACTCCAAATTTTAATAAATGACATCCTGCTTTTTTCATTATTTTTAATAATTCAAAATCAACAGTATCAACTCTTGAATTACCTATCCATGAAATTTCTATTTTTTCTTTAATTATTTTCTCACATAATTCTTTTATGTATTTTTTATCCAATGTTAAATTTTCATCTCTAAAAAATATTTCTTTATACCCTAATTCTTTAATCTGTTTGATCTCTTTAATAACTATATTTATTGATCTTTTTCTAAATGTTTTTCCATACAAACTAGGAACTGTACAAAAAGTGCAACTATAAGGACATCCTCTAGTAATTGTCATAGAGGTATAAGGTAAGTTTCTAGCTAAAGGATTAAAATATTTATTATCAAACTCAAGATTTCTTTTCGGAATTGGAACTTTATCTAAGTTTTTAATTTGAGCTTTCTCTTCAGAAATATGATTTTTTAAACAAACACCATTTATTTTTTTTAATTTATCATATTCATTAATATTTTTAACAACTTTTTGAATTATTTCTTCAGGTTCTCCTTTAATTGCAAAATCAATAACTCCTGATTTTAATGTGTCGTTAGGCAAAATCGTTGAATGTTGTCCAAAAGCTATAATTTTACATGAAATTTTTTGTTTAAGTTTTTTTAAAAATAAATGATCTTCTTGAAATGTATAAGTACCAATATTCACAATAATAATTTTTGGTTTTTCTTTAATTAGAATATTTATTGCTTTCTCACTAGTTCTTTTTGATAAATCGAATATTTTTGAATTAGAAATCAAAGTATTTAATTGTCTTAAATATAAAGGTGGCCAGGAATAATTAATAAATTTTTTTTTATGCCAACACCCGTAATATGTATCTCTAATAAATCCCTCTGCATTAGGTGGAACTAAAAGAATTATTGACATGATATTTTATATTCAAAGAATATATTTAAAGATTGCTTAAGCAAAATTTATATTAAGATTCTTTATTTAGTATATCTTATGTTAATGTGGTTAAACTTAATTCTCTTAATTTTTTTAGGCTATTTATTTTCAATTTTAATTTTTAATAAATTAAATTTTAAAGAACTATTTGGATTCACTCTTTTGTTTGCAATCAGTTTATCTTCATTAGTTCTAGCAAATTTAATTTTCTTTCTTAATCTTAGCTCTAATCCTTATTTACTATTAGAAATAAATTTTATCTTAATTTCGTTGGTTTTATTTTTAATGTATAAAAAACAAATTAATATTTATATTCCCAAATTTAAAAAAACAGATTTGGTTTTTTCTTTATTTATCCTCATTATTGTTATCTTTTCATTTTTTTATTATAATAATTCTGTTTATCATCTTTCATTAACTTCGTATTTAGAAAAAGGTGAGACAAATTGTTTTTACATGTTAGCTTTTGCACTTCAACCTTCTTTAGAAGATAAATTAGCTACAAAAACACCTTATGACATATTATCAACTCCTGGAAATTCTGTTTTTGTGTCTCCAATGCACTTATTTTTTGACTATAACACTTTCAAATATATCTATATTATATTTCAAGTCCTACTTTTTATTTTTACATATTTAATAATAAAATTTTTAACAAAAAGTTCTTTTTTTTCTTATATTACTTCACTATTTGCAATTTTTAATCCTTATATTCTTTCAATTGAAGTTCTTGATAGAAATGTTATGGCTTTAGTAGTTAGTACTATTCTATTTTTTTCTATATTCAAATATAAAAAAAAGTATTTCTTACATGGTCTTTTATACGGACTAGTGTCAGGTTTAGGATTAAGATTTCTTCCACTTGTTTTTATAATTCCAATTTTTATTTTATATTTTAAAGAAAAAACAAAAGTATGGAATTATCTGTTTTTTATTATAATTGCAGTTCTTTGTTTTGCTTACAATTTTCCTCATTTAAATTATCATGGACTTAACACATTAGGTGAATCAAAAAGCTATTTTTCTCTGGCTATTTTTGCTTTTACAAAATGGCTAAGAACTCCTTTTGTTCCATATCCTAATTTATTTTATATTTTAATTCAAATCATAAGTTATTTTGGCTATTTTATATCCTCAATAGTAATTTTGGGGTTTATTAGATTATTTAAAAAATCAAAAATAAACACTCTAATTTATTCACTAATTTTTCTAATTCCTTTTTTTACTCTTACAATTCAAAGAGATTTTATTGAAATGCCAAAAAATCGAATAATCTTAATGAGTTTTCTTCCAATATTTATTTGGTTTTCTTTTGGATTAATTTCACTCACCCAGGCATTTAGATTTATAAGATTTAGAAAAAACATTATTTATTTTAGTATAATATTCTTTATTTTATTTGGTTTTATTAATGTAGTTAAACAAATTAATTTTTCAGAAGAAAATGAATTTTACAATAGAAAATTTCTATATCAAAAAGAAACTAATTCTTACTATAATTTTCAAAAACAACAATTAAGCAAAATCAAACTCTTTCCTTATTTTAAAAGACTTGGAAATAAAATCAAATTTCCAAGAAAAAAACTTGAGGAAAAAGCAGTTATTTATAATTTAATTCAAAGAAAAAGTTTATCAAATTTTTATCAAGAAAAAAATTATGATTTTAATATTCAAAAACCTATAGAAACTAATGATGAATATGTGAAAGTCTCAATAAATTTTGATAATCTTGTAACAAATCTAAGCAATGCTATTAAATTTTCTAGAGAAAATAATTTATTTATTGATTTTGAAAACAAAGAAGAGTTAATTGATGTATATTATAAAGAATTTAATATTTCATGGCAAAATGAAAAATTACCTTTAACCGTCTTTACTAAACACTCAGATTCAATATTTTTAAATGAAATATATTTAGATCTAAATTCATTTATTAGTTACAGCAAAGATGAATTTGGTTTTCATAAAATAAATTCCATTAATTACAATTTTTATCCTGAATCTAAAGATTTTGCATTAAAGTCTTCAATGTCCGCTCTTCCTTCTCTTGATAATTCAAATTCTGTTACTTTAAATATTCCTAGAAACCACAAAATAATTATTCGAAATTGGTTTATAAATGGTGCAAATGCTCAAGCCTTTAAAATTGATTCATGGGTTATTGATGTTAGTAAAGACGAACCATCTATCCAATTCTTATATAATGAACCTGAAAGTTATATTTAGAAAACTTAATAAACTCTCGTCTATTTAAAGAGAGTGGGGGAAATAATGGATACAGCTCAAGCTCTTATTTATACGCATATCCCGTACCTATTTGTTCTTATTTACATTATCTATGAGATAATTGCAATTAGAACATTATTTGTTAAAATTAGAAAAAAGGTGGAAAAATATGATTAGTACAACATGGTCAATTATTCTAACTCAAATACCTATAGCCATAGCAATTGTGTACGCTGTAATTGAAGTTAGGAAAACAAAAAAAGAATTATTAAGAATATTAGACAAATTAGCTGATAAGGTTAATGAAAAAAACAAAAAATGATTTTAGGTATATGGGATGGACATGAATCTAGTGCTTGTTTAGTTAATAAAGGAAAACTAATTGCTGCTGTTTCTGAGGAACGATTTACTCGAAGAAAACTTGAACCACTATTTCCTGTTAATTCCATAAGATACTGTCTAAAAAGTCAAAATCTAAAACCTAATGAAATATATCATATTGCAATATCTACTTCTGACTGGTCTGTAACACTTTCTAGATCATTATCTTGGTTAAAAAATGATTTTTGGTATAAAAGAAGAAGACATTTGACAAATAAACCAATAACTTGGGACCTTGATCTTCAAATATTAAATCAAACAGGTAAAATAAAATCAAACTCAATGTTTAGAAAAATCTCCAAATTTGCGATTAAAAAAATTCTATTAAACTTAGGTTTTAATATGAAAAAAACTAAAATACATTTAGTAGATCATCATACTGCTCACGCTGCCTCAGCATATTTTACTTCTGGACTTAAAAAAGCCACTTGTGTAACTTTAGATGCTCTGGGTGACGGATATTCTTCAACAATAAGTATTTGCGAAAATAATGAAATTAAAACAATTGCAAGAAATAAAACAAAAGATTCACTTGGACTCTTTTTTCAAGAAGTAACTTCAATTATGGGTCTAAGAATTTTAGAAGATGAAGGAAAGGTTATGGCTCTTTCTGATTATGCATATGTTGATAACAAAAAAAATAATCCAATGCTTAATTATTTTACAGTTCATGGTACAAAGATAACTTCTAATTTTTCATTATTAAAAAGATATCAAATGCAAAAAAACCTACACTGGAGAAATAAGTCTGAAAACTTTGCTCATATGGCTCAAGATGCTCTTGAACATTTTACTACAAAACTTGTTGATAATTCAGTTAAAAAAACAGGAATAAAAGACGTTGTTTTAGCTGGAGGAATAGCTTCAAATATAAAGATGAATATGAAAATTAGAGACTTAAATAGTGTTAATAAATGTCATATTTTTCCTGCTATGGTAGATACTGGACTAAGTGCAGGTGCTGCACTTTATGTTTCAAATAAAATACTAGGAACAAAACCTTACCAATTAAAAAATGTATATCTAGGACCTGAATATTCAAATACTGAAATTAAAAAAACTCTTCAAAAATATAAAGATAAAATTAATTTTACAAAAGATAATGATTCGTCAAATCATGCTGGAGAACTTATTTCAAATAATAAAATAGTATTTAATCATCAAGGAAAAATGGAATTTGGTCCTAGAGCTCTAGGAAATCGAAGTATTCTTGCTTCAGCCTCAAGTATTGAAGTTAAAAATTTACTTAATACTAGAATTAAAAAAAGATCTTGGTTCCAACCTTTCTGTCCATCTTTGCTAGAAAAAGAAGCAACAAAATTTGTAAATGAAAAAGAATATAATAGATTCATGACAATGGGTTATATGCTAAAAAAAAGTTCTGTAGATCATGCTAGATCTACGATGAATGTTGATAAATCAATTAGACCTCAAATTCTCCACAATGAAAATCCAAGATATGAAAAATTAATTAAAAGAGTTAAAAAAGAAACTGGACAAGGAATTGTTTTAAACACAAGTTTCAATATTCATGGTGAACCTATTGTTAATTCTCCTAAAGACGCGATCAATACAATGCTTAATTCAAAAGCTAAAAATATGTTTATTGGAGATTACTATGTTCAGCTAAAATGATTATAAGAATAATTCTAGGAATTATGTACCTTTTCTTAACATTATATTTAGGATCATCTTTTTCAAAAAAATATTTTAAATTAAAAGGGCTCAAAAGTGTTGTTTCTGGTTTTATTTGTTTGAATTTTATTATTGCTTTTATTGCTTTTATGCTTGCGATTATATTTGGTTCAAACATCAATTTTCTCAATACTTTAATTTCTGTTCTAATAGTATTTTTGTCCATACGTGAACTCCCCAAAATAAGATTTAAAAATATTCTAAAAGAAATTTTGAGAAATAAGATAATCTTAATATTTTCAATTCTAATTTTTGTTATTTATTTCTTTAATTTTTCAGGTCCTTTTTTAGGTTATTGGGACACATATATAGCAGCTCCTTCAATTACTATGGCAGGAACACAATTAAATTTTGTTGATATTAACAATGAAACATTATATAATTATACACTTTTACAAAAAATACCTAATGATTTGATTAATAAAAAATCTTATGGAATAATTTCTAAAGATCAAAGAATAAGTAGTGGAATTTTAATGTCTGTTCCTTTTCTATTTTTTGGAATATTTGGATTTAGATTATTTTACTCTTTTTTTATTGTAAGTGGTTTTTTTATCTTATATTTCTTAGTAAAACTAATTACTAAGTCCAAAACAATTTCACTAATTGCATCTGCACTATGCTATATGAATGGATACATCTTCTCGATAAACACCTTAAATCCAAATTTATTTGGAATGATTCTATTAACTTTGATAATCTACCTCTCTTTATTAAATGTTAAAAATTGGTTCATTATAGGTTTACTTTTTGGAATCCTAGGAAGCATTAGAAATATTGCTATAATTTTTTCGTTTGGAATGTTTTTTTATTTAATTACAGAAGAAAAATCTATTAAAAAAATTACAATATTTACTCTAGCTACAATATTAGGAATAATTCCAATTTTATATTGGAATAATTTTGCCTTTGGAAATATGTTCATGCACTCATCTCAATATTCTTTTTTTGAAGGTTATAGACCTGAATTTTCTCATAACATTTTTAATCTAAAATTTATGTTTAATGGTCTCTTTAATTTTCCTTTAAATAATGAAATTATTAGAACTCCTCATTATACTTATCCAGTTTATATTTACCTATTTTTACTATTAAAAAAAACATTTGGATTATTTTTAGTATTTCCTATTTTAGGTTATTTTAATTTTTATAAAAAAAACAAAAGAAACACTCTTTTTATTGGACTACTTTTTATTCCTCTTTTCTTATTACTCTCGTTTCAAGAAAATTGGGAAGTAGCTAAAACAAGTTTTATTTTACTTTGCTTCCCTCAAATCATAATTTTTTTATCAAAAGGTTTGGAAGAATTGAAAAAAAATTGGCTAAATCCAATATATCACACTAAACTCGGAATTTTAATTATTATACTAGTTTTAATATCTACTTTTACAATATCTCAAAATTACGAACTAGACCAACGATGGTACGAAAGATTTCCTAAAGCCGCAGCAGATTCTTACAACAAATATGAAAACAAAATTGATTTAGATGAGTTTAAATTTTTTCAATCAAAAGAAACAATTAAAGAACTAAATTCTCAAAAAGAATTTCTTGATAAAACATATTTACCTTTTTTAAAAATGCCATCAAAAAATAGAATTAATATTTCAAATGAATTAAAAAAAGAAAATATCAATGTATTTGTAATTTGGAAATACATTTATGTAGATATTAAAAACTAAAATGAAAGCAAATAAATCAAATTTCAAACTAGATAACTTAAATCTAATTTTAAGTTTCTTATTTTTGATTGGTGGGATTTGTTTTATAGTAATATTTTATAATAATATTTTTGACATTACACCTACAAAATACTCATGCAATTCACAATATTTTAATTCTAATAATCCAGATGAAATTTTTAATATTAGTGAGTGTTATTTAAATAATAGTGAAATAAATCAGTCAATAGATGTTCTTAATAATGCAATTAAACACGGTGTAATTAACTTAGATATTTTTTTAAGTTTAGCAGGTCAATATTATGAACAAGTAGATTTTGATTCAGCAAAAAAAGTATATGAATATGCTAAAAAAGAATATCCTAATAGTCCTAGACTATATGATAAAATTGGTAATTTACATAAAAGTTTAGGCTACAAAAATTCACTTGAATTTGAGAAAGCATTAGAAGCATATCAAAAAGCAATTAATTTAGAACCTAATAATCCACAACATTATGAAAACTTAGGTATAGTTTATTCACAACTTAATGAACCTGAAAAAGCTAATTTTACATTCATTCAAGGAAAAGAAAAAAGTAGTTATAACTACTCGTTTTATTTAGGTTGGAGTGAATATTATCGATCAATAGGGAATTATAAAAAATCTAATGAATATTTAAAAAAATTAGTTGATTCAAATCCAAATATTGCTCATTATAAAACTGAACTTGCAAGAAATTATCTTATTGAAGGAGAAATAGAACTGGCTAAAGAATATTATTCTAAAGCAATTGATAATGGTTGGTCACTTCCTACATATAATTGTCCTTATGAAGGACTAGGATTAATTTATTATATGGAAGGAAACCATGAAAAATCTGAAGAATATCTTAAAAAATCTATAGCACTAAATCCAAAAGTTAGTGATTTAAATCGTCGTGCCTTAGCTAATCTATATGTTTCACAAAATAGAACTAATGAAGCAATATCAACTTTAAATTTATTGATAAACTTAACTTATTTAGATTATGAAAAAAATAAAATTGAAAACTATATTAACCAATTAAAACAAGGAAAAAAACCTCACATTGATTTAGGACCTCTTGAAAAAGAAAATTTTGCGGATATAGCTCAAGAATCTAATAAAATGTTCTTTGAAGGTGAAAAAAAACTTAGAGATGGAGATTATGAACAAGCTGAAAAAAAGTATATTAACTCATTAGAATTAAATCAACTTCACGAATATAGTTCAATGCGATTATTATATTTATATTTTGCAATTTATGGTAATAAACAAAAAACACTTAATTTATTTGAAGAATACTCTGCTACATTTAACTCTGACACAAAAAATACCTTTAAAAGTCTTATTTATCTTGATTCGAACAATATTTTAAAAGCCAAAAAACACTTAGATTTAATCTCAAATCACTCTGATTTGTCCTATTTACCATTAGGTGAATATTACTTAGAAACAGGTGAATATAAAAAAGCATATGATTGTTTTGAAAGGTCAATAGATCTCCGTCCTTTAGATGCTTTTGATTATTTTGAAATCTATAAAATAGATCGAATTTTGAGAGCAATAATCAAAGTAAAACAATATGATTTAGCATATGATTTCATAGAAAAAATTAATTCACTTTCTGATAAATGGTTCTATCATAATAAAGCTATTGAATTAAAAATTCTCGAATCAAAAGGATATATTGCACTCAATAACAATAATTTTACTGAATCTGAAAATTATTTTAATGAATTAAAAGAAAAAAATCCTGTTATTGGATGTTCCTTTCAAGGACTAGGAGTATTATATTCTAAAACTCAAAAATACACAGAATCAACTATTAATTATATAAATGGAGCTGATCTAACACCTTATAGTTCAAGGGATCAATTTTTAGCAGCTTATTCTTGTTTTTTAACTGGAGATTATAATTGCGCAAATAAATATGTTGATAAAGCGATAAATCTCAATGATAATATTGAATATTTGGAATTAAAAGGATTTATCCTTATTATGGAAAATAAACCTCACGAAGCAAAAGTTATTTTTGATAAAATTCTAAGGGAGAAAGAATCAATAATCGCAAAATCAGGTTTAGGACATATTGCTTTAATTAACAAAAATTACACATTATCTAAACAAATATTTGAAGAATTACTAAATCAAAGTTTAAAAAACTCTTATGACAACATACATATTGATTATAATTATATGTATGAAACCGTGCCTTTAGGTTTAGCCTGGTCATATTCAAATCAAAACCAACATAAAGATGCTTTAGAATATTATGATATGATTCTAAATAAAACTCCTGACCACCTTTTAGCTTTAATTAGCAAGGGAAATGCATTACTCTGGTTAGAAAGATATGATGAAGCTAAAAAAATATTTGATTATATACTAAAATTGTATCCAAATAATGAATATGCACTAGCTGAACTAGGTTTATTAGAATATAATTTAGGAAATTTAACTGAAGCTCAAAATAAATTTAATCAAGCTCTTGAACAAAACAGTGAAACATATACTTGTCCTTATGAAGGTTTAGGTCTTGTTTATTATAAACAAGGAAATTTAGATTTAGCAAAAGAAAATTTTGAAAAATCAATTGAAATAAATCCAGATATTGAATATAAAAAATTCAATTTGCTTGCAAAAATTTATATTGAAGAAGGAAGAAGGAAGGATGCTAAAATTCTTTTACTAAAATCTATTGAAAACTATCCATATGATCCTGAAGCAAAACTGCTTTTAGAACAAATTAGCTAAAATGAAAAAAAGAAAAAAAAACAAATTATTGTTGATTGGAAGTTTAATTTTTTTAGGTCTATCAATCTTGCTATTTATATTTGGTTCATTAAATAATTTAGATGATAATGAACAAAATATTTCAATTTTAAAGAAATCTTCAATTGAATACTACAATTCAAAAAAATATTATGCTTTTGTTGAAACTAATAAAAAAATAGCTAGCTTAACACCTAATAATTCAAGTCATCAATTTATTGCATCATATTCTTGTTTTATTATTGGAGATTATTTTTGTTCAATGGAATATGTAAATAATGCTCTTGAACTAAAAAATGATATTGCTTATTTAGAACTCAAAGGGTTTATCTTAAACTTACAAGAAAAACCAGTTGAAGCAAAAGAAATATTTCAAGATATTTTAAAAGAAAGTAATTCAACTCTTGCAAAAATAGGTATTGGACATATTAAATTGCAAGAAAATAATTGTATACAGGCAAAGGAAATTTTTTTTGAATATAATTATCAAACAAATATAAAAACAGTAATATTTGATAAGATTAATTCTGATTACCTTAGCCAGATGAACTCGCTTGGAATAGGTTGGTGTGATCTTGCAAATAATGACTTTGAAAATGCTCTTAAACAATTTGATAAAATTCTTGACAATAATCCGGATCATTTACTTGGCATTATTAATAAAGCAAATACCTTAAGATGGTTAAAAAAATATAATGAAGCTAGAGATATTCTTTTAGATGGTCTAAAAATTTACCCAAATAGTGAATATATGTATGGTGAATTAGGTTTAATTGAACAAGAGTTAGGTAATTTAGACCAAGCAAAAAAATATTTTAATCAAGCACTTAGTAATAATAATAATACTTATTCTTGCCCTTATGAAGGACTAGGATTAATTTATTTTATGGAAGGAGATAATGAAAAAGCAAAGGAACATCTAGAAAAATCTATTGAAATAAAACAAAATTTAGATTTTGAAAAATATAATACTCTAGCTAAAATTTATATTAAAGAAGGAAAAATAACTGATGCTAAAATACTACTTTTAAAATCACTTGAAAATAATCCCGAGGGTATTGAAGCAAATGAATTATTAAAAAATATTTCTTAAGAAGTTTTTAATTGTTTCTTCTTTAAATCATTAATTAAATCATTGCAATAAATTGTAAATGTTTTTGAAATTCTTTTATATTTTTTATTAAATAAACTTGCAAATATAATAAAAATTTTAAACATTAATTGCATTGCTAAAATAAAAAACAGTTTTAGAAGAACTACAAACTTTGAATCTCTTTTTTTCTTATCTTTAATATTGCAGCATCCCATTTTTCTTAAGTAATTTATATGTTTTCAATATTTTATTTTTTTGATCATCAAATTTCAAATTATTATTCATTAAATGTAATTTAATTGTTTTATCAACAAAATCAGATTTTCTTTTAAAAAATAACTTAATTTGCTTATCATCATGTTTAGGTTTTTCTCTGAATAAAATATTAGGTAAATAATATATCTCTCCAGCTAAACATTTAGGTTGAATTCCTAAGAATCTATCCATAATTTGCATATAACCCATATTAAATTTTAATTCTTTTAATTTCTTAATCTCTTCTTTTCTTTTTAAATTATATACTGGTGTAACAAAAGAAATACCATATTTTTTGTAGAGTTTTCGAATTAATTTAACTGTTATTTCTTTTTGTTCAACCATTTCATTTGTATCCTTTGAAGATCCATCTGACATTAAAGCAATTCCATTTTCTAAACAATAAATTATACTATATGTATGCATTGCAAGTTTACATCCTAAACACCAAACAAAACCTGATTTATGAGTTTTATATTCATTTAAAACATTGTTAATTGTAATTTTTTCAAATAAATCTTTTGAAGAAGATAATTTAAATTTAAATTTGCCTGGAAACATATCTTCTAACTCATTAAATCTGTTTTTTGTTCTGCCTTTGAATAAGTGACCGTATCCATTATTGTAAGTTAGTAAATGTATTTCATCATATTTTTTAGCTAAAAGATATGCTACCATTGTGGAATCAACCCCACCTGAAAACATTAATGCAATTTTTGATTTCATTTTTATCTCAATTAATTAAAAATAAGTTCTTTAAATCCATTAAATACTGAGCGTAAAATCGGCTTATATGTTTTATGTTTAATTGTAAACCTTATTAGATTCATTAAATATTTTGGTCTTAAATAAAAAGATCTTTCTAAATCCTTTTTTAATTTCATAAGTTCTTTTTTTGATAAATTTTTATTTTCCATTGTAATATTTTTTAAAAAAATCATTTTTGACCAATTATCATCTATTTTTAATTTATTTTTATTGGCATACATTTCCAAATCTGTGCCTGGATAAGGTGTTGCAAAAGAAACTTGTAAGAAATCTGGATCCAAATCAAGAACAAATTTTTTTGTTTGTTTTATTGTTTCTTTTGTTTCAAGTGGCATATTTAAAATAATGAAACCTAATGTTGGTAAACCAACTTTCTTTGATAATCTAAATGCCTTTTTTATTTGATCTTTTTTTAATCCTTTTTTAGAAAAATCAAGTATTTTTTGTGATCCTGATTCTATTCCAAACTCAATTTTCATACATCCTGAATTTTTCATATGTTGAAGCATTTCTTCATTAACATTATCTACTCTTGTTAAACACATCCAAGTTATTTTTTTATTAAGAATTGAATTCATAATTTCGTCACAAAACTCATGTACCCACTTAATATTAGTTGTAAAAGTATCATCTAAAAAAGAGAAATGTCTTGTTCCATATTTTTTATAACACTCAATCATTTCTTGAACAATATTTTTTGAACTTCTTCTTCTAATAGTTCGTCCTGAAAAAAAAGGAACAGCACAATAATTACATTTAGCATAACAACCCCTCATAGCAATGATCGTTGTAAAATGATTTGAAACTACAGACCTATACTTTCTCATAGGTAACAAATGCCTCGCTGGAAATGGTAATAAATCTAAATCATTTATGTAGCCTTTATACTTGTTTAATTTAATTGATTTTTTTTGTCTATACGCTATCCCATTTATCTTTAAGAGAGATTTATTTTGAAGAATACTCTTAATTAAATCTGAAATTATTCCTTCACCTTCAAATAACACAACAATATCAAAAAAATTAAACCTCTTTAAAGTGTCTTTAGGTAATGTACTGGCATGAACTCCACCAATTAAGATTTTTACTAAAGGTAATATTTTTTTTATTTCTTGAGCTAAATTATGAACTTGATTAATTGTTGGAGTAACTGCAGAAAGACCTATAATTCTAGGTTTAATTTTCTTAACATAAGTTAATATCTCATTTTTACTTAAACCTAAAGCATTTGCATCCAATATTTTTACTTTTACATTCTCTTTTTCTAAAACTGCTGCAAGGTATCCTAATCCCAGAGGAGGTCCTACTGTAATTTGAGAAATAGATTTAATTTTACTTTGAAAATTTAAATTTATAAATAATACCTCAGTTTTCATTTTTTAATATTTTTAGTGTAGATTTAATTCCTGAAATTATCATTGTTGGAAAATACTTAATACCCATGATACTAACTATCCGAACTATTGTTTTTATCATATTTAAATTAAAGTAAAAATGTTTGTATGCTTTATTTTGGTATTTTTCAAGGTTAAGATTTTTATTAACTTGATTTTTATTATAGTGGATATTTGAAAACTTATTTTTCTTATTTTTAAAAAATTCAAATAATGCAGATCCTGGAAAAGGTGTTGCTATGTAATAAAATGCAAAATCTAAACCAATTTTACTTGATATTTTAATATTTTTAATTAGATTCTTGTTGGAATCTCCAGGAAGTCCTAAAATAAAATGTCCAAAACTAAGTATTCCAGACTTATTTGTAATCCCAATTGTATGTCTTATTTTATTTGCATTTATTCCTTTTTTTGATTTATTTAAAATATTTTGGTTGAAATTTTCTATACCATAAGAAATCATATAGCAACCTGATTTTTTCATTAGTTTTAAGAGATTTTCATCAACACTATCAATTCGAGAATTACACATCCAATTAATTTTAAGATTTTGTTTAATAATTTCATTACAAATTTCAATTACATAATCCTTGTCAAATGTAAATATTTCTGAATAAAAAACAATCTCATCAATTCCTAATTTTTTAATGGCTTTTATTTCTTCAATTATACTCGTTACTCTTTTTTTCCGATATTTTTTACCATAATAAAATGGAGCTGTACAAAAAATGCAAGAATAGGGACACCCTCTTGAAGTTTGAATAAGTAAAAAAGATTTATTTTTAATTGGTAATTTATAATTCTTTATTTCAACTAAGTCCCAAGCTGGAGTAGGTAAATCTTCAAAAGAAAAATTTTTTCCAATTAATTCATATGCAATTTCTTCAGGTTCCTTTGATAATAAAATAATATTTTTCCCATACTTTTCATTTGAAAAATATTTTGCATGTACTCCATATACATAGAATTTAGTTGTTTTTGATATTTCTGATAATTGTTTTGTTAAATTAATATCATTTTCAAATGTTGGTGTTGTTGTATTTATAAAAACAATTTTAGGATTTTGGTTCTTAAACAATTGAATAATCCTTTTTTCATTAATCTTTTGAGCTATGCAATCATATAGCTTAATATCAAATTTTCGTCTTAAAATAGCTGCTATTTGAGCCATAGAGAGTGGTGGATATGTTGTATCAAACAATGATGTTTCTTGTTCACATCGTCCTTCTTTAATAAAGTCCTTCTTATATGGAGGACTTAATACCCACACCACCATTCATGACTAAAAGAGATTTTTATTAATATAAATTTCCTTAAATCCCACTTAATAAATATACAAAAAAAT
>Ga0233441_1000458_pt1 | contig 49507 bp, 40 predicted proteins | sample SI_123_September_4_FD_182781 | JGI IMG/M metagenome (GOLD analysis project Ga0233441, IMG submission 182781) | Seawater microbial communities from Saanich Inlet, British Columbia, Canada - SI_123_September2016_135_MG | ecosystem: Environmental > Aquatic > Marine > Inlet | place: Canada: British...
AAATCATCCTCCAAGTGATATACATAAGTTTGTAATATTTCCTGCGTATATTCTCTAAAATCTCTAGAAATTCATCATACTTCTTTATCTCATGCTTCTATTTCTCTTCATAAAGTCTTTAAGGTTTTATCTATAGAATTTATAGCATTAATATTTGCCTCAAGTTTAGAGAAACTAAAATCTATTTGTGATGAATATTTAGCATTCATAAATCATAATCTAATTGATCTATAAAGTACTGATTTATTTATATCAGTAAATTTTTCTTCAATATCTCTAAGAGTATAGAAATTATTAGATGATTTTGCCATTTTCTTTCAATCTACCATTAGATGTCATGAATGTAACCAATATCTGGCGAATTCTTTTCTTGTACATGATTCAGTTTGAGCTACTTCATTTTGATGGTGTGGAAATATTAAATCTACTCATCACATATGAATATCTATTTGTTGTCCAAAATATTTCATATTACAAGCGCTACATTCTATATGCCATCCCGGTCTTCATTTAATAGTTATTTGTTTTCAATCTATATCAAATTCTTCTTCCCAAAAATTTTCTCAGTCTGATTCTTTCCAGGCTTTCCATAAAACAAAATCTGAGGCTGAATCCTTATCGTATTCATCATTATCTATTCTAACTCACTGTTTCATTCATTTCATATCAAGATTAGCAAGGCGTCAATATTTTCTAAATGATTTCACATCAAAATAAATACTACCATCATCTGACAGGTAAGCATTTTTTCTTTTTATCATAGTATTAATCATCCTGCTCATTTCTGGCATCAAAGTAGTAACTGGCACAAGATTATCCGCTTTTTGTATTCATAGTTTTTCAATATCTTCTAAAAATGATGCAGTATATTTTTTTGTAAAAGTTTTTAAATCCGTTCATTCCTCTACACTAGCTTTAATTGTTTTATCATCTACATCAGTTATATTCATTGTAGTAGCTACATTATAACCAATGAACTTTAAAGTTTTTACAACAATATCCTCAAAAATAAAAGTTCTTAAGTTTCAGATATGTGCATAATTATAAACTGTTGGACCACAATAATATACTTTTAATTCTCTCTCCTGAAGTGGTTTAAATTTTTCTAATTTTCTAGTTTTTGTATTAAAAAGTTCCATTTATTTCTTTTTTTTATTATTATTTAAAGCAAGACTAGATGCCTTTGCCGGGTTCATATAGTTATGATGATTTCAATCAACTGTTAAATTTGGTCATTCTTTACATTTTCACATACATAAGCACTCTTCAATAATTATATTATCTAAATTAAATCTCTCTTTATCATTTTTTAATCTAGTAATTATATAATCACTAAATCTATCCTTGCAAGTCTTCCCTGTGCATACTTTTATTTTCATTTTTATTCCTTTACTAATAATAAATTTATTTTATTTATATAAATTAAATAAGCAAAAAATAAAAAAAAATTTGATTATATATTTTTTTTAATATAATACTTTAGCAATAAAAAATGCCGGGGTAGCTCAGGGGTAGAGCAGGGCCCTGAAAAGGCCTGTGTCGGTGGTTCAAATCCGCCCCTCGGCACCATTTTTGAATAAAATAAAAAAATAGTAAAACTAAGTTTTACTATTTTTTTATTTTTTTATTTTTTATCTTAGCAAACATTGCCATTGCTGTTTTTTCTGATTCTACAATTATATTCTTAACATCTAAACCTTTTAACATTTCCTCCTCTTCAAAATTATTTACTTTTACTATAATGTTTCATTTAAGATTCATCTTTTTAACAACATTTGTGACTAGAAACAATTTATCACTTTTTCATATAGAAATAAGAATTGTATGTGCTTCTTCAATTTTTACTGATTTTAGAGTATTTGCTTGAAATGCATTTCAAAAAATTATTGGCTTTCAGTCTTTTTTTGCTTCTTTATATGTTTTTATATTATTTTCTAAAATAATATAATTAATATTTTGTTTTTCTAATAGACTTCATAATAATTTTCATAACCTTCCATATCATATCAACACAATATGTTTATCTAATTTTTTTGATATTAAACATCATCATTTATCTATATTTTTATCTCAGAATATGAAATCAGTTATATCTCACAGATTTCTTAATACTATTGGACTTAAAAGCATCGAAAGAATAATAACAACTACTAAGATTTGTCATAATCATGGATCTATCAATTTTTCTATTGTTGCTAATTGAAATACTACAATTGTAAATTCTCAAAATTGAAATAAAGAAAGCGCGGTTTTAAATGCTGACCTTTTGTAATTATTAAACCACATTAATATGAAATGAAGTATAGAAACTTTTATAAAAACTAAAACAGTTAATAATCAAATAATTGTAAAAATGTTATTGTAAATAATTTCTACATTTAATTGCATTCATACTGTAATGAAAAAGAATCACAAAAGCAAATCTCTAAATGGGATTAGATCGGCCTCTATTTGATGCTTATAATGTGTTTCAGCTATTAGAAGTCATGCTATAAACGCTCATAAAGAATATGTAAAACCTAGTGTATGTGCTAAAAGTGAAGCTCAAATAATTAAAAATAAAATTGATCAAATAAATATCTCATTTGATTTAGTTTTTGCTACTTTGTAAAGAAAATAATCCAAAAGATATTTTCAAATTATCCACAGTGTAATAAGCAAAACAAAAGCTCATGCTAAAGTTTTTCATAATAAAAGTGTAATATTAGTATCATTTGTAGACAGTAGAGTTATAACTAATAATACTGGTATTACCATTAGATCTTGAAAAAGTAAAATTCATAATGATCTATTACCATAATGCTTATTTATATCACCACTTTCATTTAGTATTTTTAATACAATTGCAGTTGAAGAAAGACTAAGTCATAATGAAATTATAAGTCATTCTATAGGAGCTAATCCTATAATTACAGTTGCTATCAAGTAAAAAATAAGAGTTGTAAGAAAAAATTGCAAACTTCAAAAAATGAATACATTTCTTTTCATTTTTACCAAGTGTTTTAGAGAAAACTCTAAACCAATAGTGAACATAAGAAAAACAATACCAAATTCTGCAATAGTTTTTAATTCACTATTTGTCGCCATATCATGCAATCAAAAAATGTAGGAAATAATTGTTCATGTAACTATATATCCTATAATTGTTGGTATTCTAAATCTATTCATAAACAAATTAAATATTGTTGATACAAATAGAGTTAATACAATTATTTCTAAAATCATAAGTGCAAAATTATAAATATAAGCAGTTAAATAAATGTTTTATTTAGTATTTTTACTCGGTATTCAATAATAATCAAATAAATATGCCGCAACTTGATTAAAAATATAGGCTGAAGTCTGCCCTCAATACTCATTTGTTCTTGGTCTATCTAATTTAACTATAATAACAAATTTTGGATCCTCCGCTGGTCAATATCAAGCATAAGATCAAATAGTAGATCAAACTCATTCTTCATATGATCATTTATATGGTATCTGAGAAGTTCCAGTTTTTCAAGCTACAGAATATCATTCTACATCTCAATTACTAGCCACTCAATTGGTAGCTGAATCAACTAACATTTTTGTTATTAATTCTGATGTAGATTCTTTTATTACTCTTCTCTCTACTTCTTTTTTATAAACTATAGTTTTTCACTCTGGGAATCTAATTTCTTCAACAATTCTTGGCTTAATATAGATTCAACCATTTGCTAATACACTATATGAAGTTGCCATTTGTAATGGAGTTACACTAATTCATAATCAATAACTACTTGTTAATAATTGTGCTTGGGACCATCTTTCCCATGGTTTTATTTTTGAATATACTTCTCAAGATAAATTTATTCATGTAACTTCTCAAAATCAAAAATCATTAAAATATTGATATAGTAAAACTTTTCAAACTCTTTGAACAATTCTTATCATTCAAACATTACAACTATAATTTAATGCGTGAGCAAAACTATTATATCCTAAACATTTGTCTGATGCATTTTCGATTGTAAAATTATCAATCGTCAATTCTCATTTATCCATATACATTGAATACTTTGTTATTTCTTGCGTATCCAATCATATTGCAACCGTTATAGATTTCATAATTGAACCTGGCTCATAGAGTGCAGATATAGCATCATTTTTATAAACCTGTGCTCAAAAGTCATTTTTATACTTATATTTAACTAGTGCTATATCTCATAATTCTTCCCTAGTTGCTTTTCTTAGATATATTTCTTCATTATCATAATAATATTTACTACCATTCTCAAAATCTTCTATAAAAACAGGATATCATAGTAAATCAACTTTTGGGTCTGGATATACAGAATATTTAACCTTTTCTAGCTCATAAACATCTGAATAATTATTTAAGTCATATGAAGGATAATTAGCCATTGAAATTACCTTTCAAGTTTGCGGATCCATAACAACAACTGTTCATTTATTTGCCTTAAACTGTTTAACTCATCTTTCTAAAATTCATTCAACTTTTTTTTGTATATTTCTATCTATTGTCGTAATTATACTTACTCATTCTCAAATTAAATCCTCTTTTTCTAATGATATAGGATCTATGATTCTTCATAAAATATCTTTTCTACTAACTATTTTTCAATTATTTCACTTCAGAATATTATTAAATTGTCACTCTATTCAATAATGTCCAACTCATTCACTATCTACAAAACCAATGATTTGAGAAGCAACTTCATTTTCTGGATAAAACCTATTTGGTTTAGGAGACAGAATAAAAAATCTTGAAATAGATCTATCAATATCCAAAATTCATTTTTTTATAGCTTCATTTTCATCATCTATTACCTCCTTTAAATATTCAGATACATGAATTGAAACTTTATTAATTACTGGTATGTATTTTAATTTTCTTTTTCTAAGTAAATATTCTAAGTCAGTTGCATCATATACTAATACCGTAGATAATTTTTCACTTACGTAAGATAAATTTGTTATTTCTTCTGGGTTAGCATAAATGTAATTTCAACTAGGATAAATTCATGGCAATCATAACTTTTTCACCTTATCTATCTGATCATTCTCTAATTCTTGATCCAAAAATACACTAGTTACTGTTTCTTGCAATAACTTCTTTTTTAGATTATCTAGTAACATTTTTTTTATATTTTCCTCTGTATGTTCATAGTTTTCTATTTCTAGTACTTTCAAAAATTTTGTAAGATTATTTTCACATTCTCTCCTAGATTTCAGATAACATATTTGTTTATAAACAATATCTTGTAAAAAATAAGCAAGCTTTTCCTTATCTCATTTCATTTGTGGATCAACTGCTATATCATATAAATTTAGAGAAGTTCATAATACTGTCTCCCTTACTCATGATGAAAAAACCGTTCACCTAGTTACTGGAACTATAACTTTTCATATTTGTTGCTTATCAGCTAAACTTCTATAAAAATCATAATTCATAACTGTATAAGTAAACATCTTCCACATGATAATTAATGCAAAAACAGAAAAAAAAGCTGCAATAATATGTACTTTATTGCAATTATTTAAAAAACTTTTTATTTTTTTATCTTTGAGTAATCTTGTAAAAATCCCCTTTTTTTTCATCAATTATAAATTCTTAAAAATTAGTTCTTTTAATTCGTTTGGTATTATATCTCATCATCAAATTCTAACAAGTTTTTTTTCAATATTTTTCAGATCTTCATCTTTCATTTTATTTAGAACATCTTTTTTAAAAACTTCTAGTATATAAGGAAGTTTATTTTCTTTGTATTTGTCTAAACTTTTATACATAGAATAAATCACCTCTTCGGCTTCTCAAACACACTCAAATGGTTTTATTCAACTAATTCATAATAACTCCATAAAAGTTTCCTCTAGTTCTTTTTTAGCATACAGATCTTCTCAAAATATCTCTTTTACTTCCTTCTTTTTTAAATATGGTCTCAAGATAGAAAATACAAATGCGCATTTTGGACATGAATTACACCAATACTTTCAGTCTTTTTTATTATGATTTTTTTCATTTAAAATCTTGAAATTAACATTACAACTAGAAAAATTTCAAAAATATTGTTTTCAATATTCAGCAAATAACTCTGCTATTTTTACTTCATACATTCACCTTAAAAGTGAAAAATATTTAGTATTATCAGAAATATAATTTTTTACATATACTCAAAAGTCTTTTTCAAATTCTAAACTCTTAGAATATTGATGGTTAACTTCAACTCATTCCCATTCTATATTTCAAAAGTCAGCTGATTTTTCATTTGATAATACTATATATTTATAGTCATATATATACGAAGCTGCTTCTAAAGCAAAAGCGATAATTCATGTTATAGGTACATGTCAATTATAATATCACTCTTCATTTAATTCAAGTAAATTCTCTGAAATTTTTCTCTTGATAGATAGTATTTTTTTGTTTGAAATTTTTGCTGTATTTTTCTTCAATTTATCTTTTTTTCAAAAAACTACCAAGTCAAAATCTATTCAAGCTTTTTTTAATAATTCAATAGAGACGATTGTATCTTTTCATCATCATGTTGCTACTAATGCTTTATTTGAAACACTAAAATCTTTTTTAATATATTTTTTTCTAGAACAATTAAAAAAATTAAATAGTTTTTTTGGATTAATTTTATTAGTATATAGAAACTCTCATAATCAATTTATATAAAATTTTTTCCAGAAATTAATTTGATATTCATCTAAATATCCAGACTCTACTATTAGTTCTTTAGTTGGACAAGATTTATAATAACTTATTCATAATGCCATATGAAGATGAAAAAGTATATTATTTAAAGTTTCAATATCAAAATCCCCTCTAATCTTAAAATTTTTGGATGAAAAATCTATGATTTCTTCAAAAAAAACTTGATTATCAAAATTATAACGAAAAACAGCCTCCATTGTCGAATTATTAAATTCAAAATTAGAAAAATAAAATTTATAGAATTTTTTCATGATTTGTATGATTAGTTTTTGCTTAATAATCATATTTTATCCGTATTTTGGATAAAATCAAATTTAGATTTAAATACACGATTCTCATGAAACTATTATCCTATAGATTAGCCGATAAAATCATTTATAATTAATTTTAAAATTTATTTGATAATTTAATCTTTCTCTATATAATGCAGTTACATTTTACTGGTGTATTTTTCCGGTTAATGTAAATTTTAATTTATAAAAATACTTAGTTATGGCTATTACAAAAGAAGCAAAAGCTAAAATCGTTGCTGATTTCGGTTGAAAAAAATGAAACACTGGTTCTACGGAAGTTCAAATTGCAATTTTAACTTCTGAAATAGAAAATTTAAAAGATCATTTATTAATTCATAAAAAAGATAATCACTCTAGAAGAGGTATCTTACTTATGGTTGCAAAAAGAAGAAAATTACTTTCATACTTAAAATGAAAAAATATAGAAAAATATAACGAAATCTTAGAAAAACTAAATCTTAGAAAATAATAATAAAAAAAGAACTAAATTTAGTTCTTTTTTTTATGTATAAATTAATTCTTATCCTTAATAATTTTCCCAATAATTGATGAAAATAACTTTGTTTTAAAATTTAATTTTAACCTTTCTATAAATCTATCAATTATTAAATAATCATAATCCAAAACCTTTAATTTTAATTCAATCTTTGTTTTTCTTTTTCACATATTAGTAGTATTAATACTATCTACATCAATTCACATCGAAAAAATAATATCACTTAATTCTTTCAATACTCAAATCTGATTTTCAAAAATTAATTCCACAGCCACAATTATTGACTCATCTTCATATCATTCTAAATATGCCGATAACATTCTTTCTTTATTAACTCATTTTAATACATTACAATTTCTTTTATGTACTGTAATTATTCATTTAGAATTTATATGAGCAACAACATTTTTTGGTAATTTTTTGTTACAACAACTTCATAATTTGTAAGCTAATCATTCTTCTCATCATATAATTAATGATTTTTTTCATTCCTTATCCTTTTTACTAAGTTTTGCAGAAATTGCATTTTTAGGATTATTTTTCTTAACATTTAATAATTTTTTAGTTTTAAGTATTTTTTTAATAATTGAAGATGGTACAATACTTAAATTCCCAATTTGTTCCAATAGATTCCGCCTATCCTCTTTATTGTAGATAACCCCATCAAGACTTTTTAATACTGATAATTCCTTATCAAATGGCTCTAATCATGCTTTTTCTAAATATTTACTCATCATATCTTTTCCTCTCTCTCTGTGTAAATCTTTGTCTTCTTTTTTAAGATAATTTTTTATCCTATTTTTTGCTTTTACAGTTTTTACAAATGATATCCAAAATGGATTCGGTTTCTTATTCTTATCTATAATAATTTCTACCACATCTCAATTACTTAATCATTTATCTAGCGGATAAACAGAATCATTAACTTTTGCTAGTGTTATATGGTCTCATAATTCAGTATGTACGTAATAGGCAAAGTCTATCGGTGTAGATCCTGAAGGTAAATTAATAAAGTCTCATTTTGGTGTAAATACAAAAATCCTGTCCTTAAAAACATCAACTTTTAAAGATCAAACAAAATCACTATCTCAAACATTATTAACTAATTCCTTTAATTCATTAACCCAATCAATTTCTGTTGCAATGATACTACCATTTTCCTTGTACTCAAAATGTGCAGCAACTCATAAATCTGAATATTCTTTCATTTTATAAGTTTTTATTTGAATTTCTGTAGGTTGTTTTCTATGTGATTTAAAAAGTCACATAATATTTGTATGTAAACTCTTATATCAATTTGGTTTTGGAAGAGCTATATAGTCCTTGAATCTTTTAGGTAATGGTGTCCACATATTATGGATTAATCATAAAGCCCTATAACATTCAGATTCATCTTCAACCATTATTCTTATTCAAAATAAATCATACAATTCCTTGGCATGAGATAATCATTTTTTTATAAGTTTTTTATGAATTGAATATATTGATTTTACCCTGAAATCGATTTTATAATTATTTATTTTTCATTTAAACAGGTCATTCATTTCAGCTTTTACATTTTTTGTAAAAGCTCTAATACTAGGATCTAATTCCCTTAATTCTTTCTTTAATTTTTTGTATTCATGATATTCTAATATCTTAAAACATGATTCATCTAATGAATTTTTTAGATGATATAAACCCAATCTATCAGCTATTGGAGCATAAATATTCAAAGTTTCTAATGCTATTCTTTCTTTTTTTTCTTCGTTAGGATGATGATGTAGTGTTTTCATATTATGAAGCCTATCAGCAAGCTTTATGAAAATTACCCTTAAATCTTCAGCCATTGCAATAAACATTTTTCTTAAACTTCAAATACTTCTTTCCTCTCATCTATATTTTACCTTTGAAAGTTTTTCCATTCACACACACAAAAACGCGACCTCTTCTCAAAATGTTATTTTTATATCTTCCTCTGTTTTTGGAGTATCTTCAATAACATCATGTAATAAACAAGCTTGAATAGTAAATAAATCGGGCTTTAGGCTTAGGAGTAATTGGGTAGCCTCCACAGGATGAATTAAATAAGGATCTCATGAAAGTCTATTTTGTCATTCATGAGCTTCTTTAGAATATTGATATGCCTTTAAAATTTCTTTTCTAATATAAACATCATTCAAGTTGTTCATATATTTAGAAACTTCTAAAATTATTCTATCAATTTTTTTATCTATTTTTATATATCTATCAATATGGTTCATTCTATACTAAACATAAATAAATTGATAAGTATAATATCATATTATAGCTTTTTGTAAATATTTTCTTTACTTAAAATTAAAAAAGATTAAAATGATTTTGAATTTAATTTACTTAATTTTTTATTGCATGCAATATACAAAAAATAAAGCCTTTACTCTAGTAGAACTATTAGTAGTTATAACAATCTTAGCTATCATTTCAGTTGTTGCATACCAAAATTTTTGATGAGCAGTAGATAAAGCTGTCTCTGGTAGAAAAATTTCAGATGTTTCTACTATAGAAACTTCATTACAACAATATAGATCCTCTAACAACTACTATCCTCCTGTTTGAGAATATGATGCTAATACAAATATGTGGTGATACACTTGATCTTGGGTTGCAAGCAAATCTAATCCAATTACAGTTATATATGATGGACAAGAAATATGAAGTTTAGTTTCATGAACTTGATGATGAATTGTTTATTGAAGTTGAGCAGTTCAAATATGAGCGAAATGAACTATATGAAAAGTAGATTTATGAAAATTTTTATCAAAAGATTTATATGATCCTGAAGTTTGAGATTTAAAAATTAATAGTTGATGAACAATGATAGATAAATGAATATGAAGATATGTTTATGCAGTTTATAAAAAATCATATTGATGGCCTAATAATCAATCATGAAGCAACTATAATATAGCATTTACAATTAAAAAAGAATGAGAAGAGGAGTGATATGTAACAAAAATAGTTTGAGATTATGATAAAACAAATTATAGTGTTCCTGCAGATTATCCTGACACACTTATTTGACCATGAGATACAGTAAATAATTTAATTGATTGAGAAGAACAAGATTGACCAAGTAACACTAATGATTACTGAGTTCCATATGCAGTAAATGATTTTATACAATAATTAATAAAAAAGAGATAAGCTTTGCTTATCTCTTTTTTATTATACTTATAATATTTTTCTTATTATCAAATTCCCTATTCTCTATTATTTCAAAATCACTTTCTTTGAATAAATATTCTAATTCTTTTAAATTAAAACAATGATAGTATCTAGCATATTCTCAAAAATTTATTTTATAATCTGTAGATCAAAATTTGTTCTGAGAATTTTTAACTAAATCCTTTTCATATTTTTCATTATTAATTTCACTATTTAATGACCAGTTTGTAAAAAATATTTTTCCATCATCATTCAATAATTCTTTCACATTTTTTAGAACTTCTAATCTGTTTTCTAAATTTTCCAAATGATGAAAAGATGCAACAAAAAATATATAATCAAATTTTACTGATTTTAATTTATCTATGTTCAACATATCTAATTTGAAAAAACTTTTTTTTGGAAAATTTTCTTTTGCATGTTTTAACATTTCATCAGATAAATCTAATCATAGATAATTTAAATTATCTATATCAAAACTATTTGAAAACTGTTCTAATAATCTCCCACTACCACATCATATATCTAATATAGATATATTTTTTTTTCAAACTAAAAATGAAAAAAAATAATCCATTTCTTCCCATTTCATATTCTTTCTAGAATTAGAAAATCATTTTGCTATTTTATTATAATCAACCATAAATTTAATTAGATTTTATTTATTTAGCTGATTATATATAAAAAGTAATTAAAATAAATATTTTTCTTTATTTTAAAACAAAAAATACAATTCATCAATAGTTTAGTTGACTTTTTATTTTTTTAATTAATATATAACTAATATTGTTATAACTTATAAATATATAACAGTATACTTATACAATATATAAATTAATACTAATTATGTGAAAAAGAAGAAATTTCTTTATAATAAATAAAGAAAACTACATTAAATCTAATGCTGATAATTTAAAAAAAATAGTATGAATACTAAATACTGATAAGTTAGTAATAGTATCGGGTCAGAAGAATATTTGAAAACTAAATTTCATAAAAGAGCTATTACACAAGACTAAAATTACAAGTAATTACTTTTATTTCAATAAATCTGATGATATTGAAAATAGTATTATAGACAACAATAACTTAACTATTTTATTAAATGACTTTGTACAGTTATACAAAAAGCCAAAAATTATAATACTACAAAATATATCTCAAATAGAATGAATAAAAGATTTTATTACAGATATATATAAAGAAAATTATAAGATTATTTTAGTATGAAATGATATAAAAATATGATGAATAAGTGAGATAGAAATCCTAAATAACATTGTATTGAATATAGAAAACCTAAATAATTCATTAAAATACTGATCTATTAACGAGTTAAAAACTTTTGATTCAAACGATGTTAAAGAAAAATATCTTAAATTAGTAACAAATGACATATTTTTAAATGATATATTTAATAAGTTTTGAGTAAAAAATATAGATTTGTATAAGTTTACTATATCATATTTGGCAGAAAACAATATTTTTCTATCATTAAGAGACTTACATAAGAATTTATGTGAAATTCAAAATATATCATTAAAAACATTAATAGATTATATTGATTACTCAATTCAAATTAAACTATTAAAAAGAGTTTATAAATTTGATATGAAAACAAATAAAACAATAAGCACAAAAGCTAAATATTATTTCAATGATAATTGAATAAGAAATTGTCTTTATGATTTTCATTTAAATAAAAATTTATTATTAGAAAATCTAATATTTAATAAATTGGACTATAAAAACTATGAAGTATTTTCATGAATAAATTGAAAATTTGAATTCAATTTTTATTGAATAAGGAAAGAAGAGAAAATCTTTATTCATATTTCGAGTCAAACAAGAAGAGATAATATTAAAAAAGAAGTTTCTAAACTTTTGAAAATATGAATTGAATGAAAGAAATATTTACTAGTTGAAAATTTAGAAAAACTTTGAATAAAGAAGTTAAAATATGATAGTGTTGAAATAATGGAGATTGAAAATTTTTTGATTAACAAATAAAAAAACCAGCTATGCTGGTTTTTTATTTATTTACTCAGGTTTATTTTTGGTAAAATAATCATCTAAATTACTATCTGATTGTCATCATACTCAATGTAAAGTAAATTCATCTCAATCTTTTTTAATATATGCAGATATTTCTTTTTTGATATTGTCTACCTCATTATGATCAATATTTAATTTATCTACAATATTTTTAGTAAATTTTTCTTCATTAAAATTATTTTGAACTATATATTTAGCTAACTCGGCATATCAAGCAGGTGTGAATGATTCAGTATATCAAGCAGTATTTTGTTTTCATGTAAACAAATTTGCTCAGTCAACAGTAATGTCAATAGTATCTGGGGTACGACCAGCTTCAACATTTAATCAACTACTATTTGATGAATTTGTATTTCAATTAGTTCAATCCAATAGACCATTCATGAAATTACTTAATTCCTTACCATTAAATGAAGAATCATTATGTGATCAGATTAAAGAAGCTCATTTATCATCTAGCTTAGCATCTATAATTGAAATAACTCTTGCTATTTTATCTACTGTATCAAATTTGAAATCTTTTCTTTCAGATTCACTAACTCAAGATTGCTTAGCTAATACAGTTAATGCCTCTTGTGCTTGTTTATTACCAATAATACTTTCTGGCGTCTTCATTTCTTTTAATATTCACCTAAGTTCTTCTACATATTTTGGAGCTCACATATTTGGTTCATTATTTAGCCTTCATATAGCTTTGTCCATATATGCTGTCTTAGATACTGATTCAGTATCCATAAATTTCATATGTTTTCCAACAAAAGATCAAGCCTTATCTACTTGTTTAGAATCAATATGACTTTGATATTTTCAAGCAACTGTTCACATACTCTTCATACTTTGCCCTCCGAATATAGGAAGATTCCCTGGGGATGCAGCAACGATTCATCATACTTTTGTACCAAAATCATGTAATGGTTGAGTAATGGTTTTTGTTATTTCTGAAGTTCTCATTGCAGCCATAACTGTTCACCAAAGAACTACTATACCAAATATTTTAAGTATAAGTGTTCCAACAACTCATAAACCTCATGCTCATAATTGTCAGAAAAAACTTCCAGCACTATCTATTTTACTTCAAACTGTTCATTCTATATTTAAGGTAAATTTTCATATCTCAAATCATTTATCTCATATTTTTACTGATGATTCTTCTGTAGAAGGATTATTAGCCATTCATTCTCATGTTACATAAATGAATAGTAATCAAAAACTTAATGCTAACATCGTATATACCGGTACCATAGCTAAAGCTATTAGTTCTTTTATATTAAATTTAGAAAAAAATCAATCTCAGCCTCAATCTTTTTTATCAAAGAAGTACATTAATCAAAATACTGGAGACATCATAGTATATATCCATATATATATACCCCTAATCATAAGTACTAATCATAGAGTAATCATTAATATAGCATATATTAATACAAATAATACATCAAATAGTATTTTTACAATTACATCTCATAAAGTTTTAGATACATTTTTAGTTGTATCTGCGGAAGCAACAGATTTATCTAAATCATCTATTGCATCAAAAGATAATATTCAATAAGTATAAATAGAAATAATTCAAAATATAGAATCTACTGCACCATGATCACCTCATATTAACTCTGTTACTGATTTAGTATTTCACTCCTCACAGTATATGTATCAATCAGTAGAAGTAGCTGTTGTAGCATCAGTTCAAATAGATTTTAAATCTAATGTACATGCTATAGGTACATTAATATCATCGAATGCAGCTTCATGTTTTGGAAAAGTATCAAATGGGAGAGATAGAGATGCAACAGTTAGAATTGCTGATATTGAAAGAATAAATTGGACCAAGAACCATGAAAATGGAACCATAATAACTCAAATGATAAACTTAGGTAATGCCTGTTTTAATTGATATTGATCATCTGATTTTCAAATAATATTCATAAATGCTATCCATATCAATACAAAAGCAAATACAAAATATACTACATTCGAAACTAAAATCCAAACATCTTTGAAATACTTGTCTAGTCCAAAAATACTACCATTAATCCATTCAGGTGAAAGAAACATCGTAGCTAAATATGTAGCTAGTCCTAATAAAACACCAACTCACTGAAGTAATCAACTAGAAAATGTTTCTATTTTTTTTATTAACTCGTTGTCAGCTGCAAATGTGCTATCGTATTGAAATAAGAATAAAACTAAAAAGAATACTATGTAATAGATTGGCTTTTTATTGAAGAATTGTTTTATATTTGAAAGAATCATGGTTTCTTTGTTAAGACAAATTAATTAACTAAAATTATTTTATCATACTTTTTTATTCTAAGCAAAAAATTGGACAAATAAAAAACTATATTTTTAAAATAAATATAGTTTTTATAATTATCACAACTTTTTCTTTAATAATTCATTAAATATTTTTGGATTTCATTGTCACTTTGAGGCTTTCATACATTGTCCTACAAAAAAACCAAATATATTAGCATTTCATCATTTATAGTCTTCTACTTGTTTAGTATTATTAGCTATAACTTCTTCAACTATAGCTTCTAGAGCTCAAGTGTCATTTTTTTGTCTTAGATTGTTTTCATCTACTATAACATCAGCTTCTCATCCATTATTAAACAATTCTTCTATAACTTGTTTTGAATTTGTAGATGATAGTTCATCTTTGTTTACTAATTCTATAACTTTTGCTAATTCGCTTATTTCAAATTTTAAATCATCTACTCATTCTATATCTTCAGATTCATTAATCATTGCTAGTAAAATAGTTGTTATATACGAGCATGATTTTTTAGGATCATTTGTTAATTCAACTAATTTATCAAAATATTCTGATAAATCTCTAGTAACAGTCAAAATTCTAGCATCATCAATACCTAATTTGTATTCTCAAAGGTATTTCAACCTTTTTTCAATTGGCAATTCAGGTAAAGTAGCTCTAGCTTCTTCAATAAAACTATCTTTTAAATCAAGTGGCAATAAATCTGGTTCTGGAAAATATCTATAATCCATAGCATCTTCTTTTGATCTTTGAGTTCTAGAAGTTCACTTTTCATCATCCCATCATCTAGTTTCTTGATCAATAATTCATCATTCACTTAATATTTTTGTTTGTCTTTTAGTTTCGTGATCAATAACTCTTCATATAGCAGAAAAACTATTTACATTTTTAGTTTCAGTTCTAAGTCATAATTCAGTTGATCATTCAGGAGCCAAAGATATATTTACATCACATCTCATTTGTCATTTATCCATATCAGCATCAGAAACTCACGCAGCTCTCATTATTTTTTGAAGCTCACGTAAAAATTCCATAACCTCTTCTCTATCATGAAAAACTGGATCTGTAACTATTTCCATTAATGGACTTCAGGCTCTGTTATAATCACATAATGTCTTTCCTCATGCATGCATAAGTTTTCAAGCATCATTTTCCAAATGCATATGGTGAATTGCAAATTCCCTTATTTCATTATTAACTAATACTTTTACAGATCATTTTCATACAATTGGTTCATAAAGTTGAGTTATCTGATATGAATTTGGATTATCTGGATAAAAATAAGTTTTTCTATCAAATCTAGAATACTTATTAACCTCACATCCCATCATCATACCTCAAATCAACCCCAGTCTTACTACTTCTTTGTTTAATGCAGGTAACATTCATGGATGTCACATACAAACTGGACAAATATTTATATTTGGTTCTGATGCTAATGCTACTGCATTTTTACATCCACAGAACATCTTAGTTTTTGATTTTACTCTTACATGTATTTCAAGTCATATTGTTTTAATATAATTAGTCATTTTTTTTAGGTTAAATTACGAACCCATCCTTGAATTCCTTCCCTTAAGTCTAATGGAAGGAGACTGCAGTTAATATATTGTAGCCCCTTCCCCTTAGTGTTAAGGGAAAGGATTTAGGTTAGGGTTAATTAAAGGTTTACATTAATACTATATTTATATCTAATTATAGTTATTTTTCAATTATTTTTTTGAATTTGTCTTGATTTTAATAAACAAAAGTATAGAATACAAATACAATTTTATAATTAATTAATTGAACACGATGGAAATTCAAATAAAGATACACCTTGGAAACGAATTAACTGACTCTAAAGGAGTAGTAGAAAGATTAATATCAGAAAACTTAAATAACAAATTAGACCAATACTTAAACAAATTTAATAAAGAAGATGCTGAAGGTACTATTGAAGTATCAGTTGATAAAAATAAAAAATGATTATTTGATGCTAAAATTCAAGCAAATCTTGATGGTAACAGTTTTAGATATGAAAGAGAAGATTATAAAAATCTAGATGATTTAATTAATCACTTATTTGATCACTTTAAGGAAACTTTAAGTAAAGCTAAATAAAAATAATCCTCCCCTTATTCACTTCGTTCATTTCCACCTTATTAAGGGGAATAAAACTATAGTAGTTAATAAAGGGGATTTTTTTATTGTTTTTTTATATAATTTCACTCAATATATAATCCATTACTAATATTCATCTATTAGTTAATACTAATTTATCGTCTTTTTGCATTAAATAGTTTCACTCTACTAATTCATCTATTTTAGACTTATTTAACTTTTCGTAATCATTTTTAGATAATCATGATGTTCTTAGATTAAACATTATTTTTTCTATAAACAAATCTTCAGAATCCAATTTTTCTTGGATTTCTTTTTTTCAAAAATAGTATTCTATGAAATTTTCACTATTAGAATATCTTTCGTTATTTATAAAAGAATGGGCTCATAATCAAAATGCTAATATATTAGAGTGATTCCAATAAGCCTGGTTATGCTTACATTCATATCATTGTTTTGCAAAATTTGATATTTCATAAGGATTATATCACTTTGAAATAAGCAATTCTTTTATTTCTGAGTATTCTCATAAATAATCATCCTCTAAAATTCAAAGCTTATCCCAATTATCTGGATATGTTATATTTTCAAAATTTGAATCTTTAATCTCTGGTATATCATAATATTCTTCTAGCATATAGACAGATACATGTTTTATAAACGAGTAATTATGCAAAATATATTCTATATATTTTTTTTGTTCTCATTTTTTTACATATGGTAATCCTATAATAAGATCAATAGAAACATTTTCAAATCATACAGATTTTAAATTATTCAAGGCTGTAAATATGTCTCATTTTTCATCCCTTCATATCTCTTTTAAACTCTTATTATTTAGTGTTTGAACTCATATACTAATTCTATTGATTCATATTTTTTTCCATCAAATAATATTTGATTTAGTTACGGTCACAGGTGTTGCCTCAATATTTATTTCGATTTTTTTATCAAAATCATACTTATCTTTTAAACTATTAATTATCTGCTCTAACTGTTTAATACTTAGTACACTAGGCGTTCATCATCATAAATAAATAGACTTTAAAAATTTAAAGTCTATTTTTTCTTCTTTTATTTCTTTTAGTAAATTTTCTATATATAGGTTTATTTTGATAGCATCAATATTTCAATATGATGCAAATCTACAATACTTACATTTACTTGTACAAAAGGGTATATGTATATAACAAAAAGTATTAATTTGTTTTATTCCCTCTGACAATAGGGGAAGAGAATTTTTATTATTCACAAGAGCTTGATAATTTTTCTAAAGTAGCTATTTTAGAAGCTTTACAAGTAATGATTTCTCTAAATTTATCAAATGCCATTTCATAATTAGATGCATTATCTAATATGGAAATAATATTTTCATCATATAAACTCTTTATTCATTTATCAAAACTAGATAATTCGTACTCAGATGAGAAAAAGTCATTTAATATGATATTGTAATCTGGATGAATTTTGTCTTCCAATTTATCAGATTCTAAAGAAAGTAAAGCTGGTAAATAATAAGGAAAGCTATTTAAATAATCTTCAGCTCAAATATCTGTTGCTAAATATCATAAAAAATCATTTGCAATAGCCATATTATCTGCTTCCTTATTTATTACAAAGTAATTATAATTAGCTAGAGTTTTTCAATCACCTGAATAATAGTGTGGAAAAGGAGTAGCAAGTAAAAAGTTTTTACTAAATCATTTTTCATTAATTTCATTTATTAGTCTAGGGTATCAAATTACCATAAATGTTTCTCACTTTGAGAATAAATCTATAGAATTTTGTCATAAATTACTTAATTCCATAAATCTAGAATCAAATCCATTAGATCAATTAACATCTCAATAAAGTAAATATGAAACTAGTGATTGTTTAAGTTTAGTTCAAGTCACATCACTTAATCATGAAATATCATCTTCTAATAAGAAAAATTGAGTTACTATATCTGATGCAAATCTAACAGTGGACCCGTTTCAGATTCAGATAGGTATTAGGCTAGGTTTTTTATCCTTTAAGTTTGCTACTACGTTATTCAATCAAGATAAAGATGCTAGTTCAGAATTTTTTACATATCTTCTATTATAAAATATTCATAAAGTTTCATATCAAACAGGTACTCAAACTAAAAATTCTTGAAGTGTTTCTCATTCTCATACCGAAGTAATTAAATCATCAGCAAATATTCATTTAAATTTTTTTCTAAAATCATTTGAATTAATTATATTGGGATCTACTCATATAACTTGATTTGAAAAAATTGAATTCTTTTCATTATTATTTAATACAAAAACATCTGGTGCTTTATCAGCTGTAATAGATGAGATTAAAGCTAAAGAATAATCATCATAATTTGAAAAACTTTCAATATTTATAACAGCGTTAGAATATTGAGGATACAATGATTTAAAATTTTCGGCAATTAAATTTGAATCTGTCACGTTGTCTCATAACATCCAAATATCAAAAGTTCATGAGCTTTTTGCTCACTGATCAGTTGGTCAAGAACTATTTAAATTAAAAGCGATAAATATTATTAAAGTAATTAAAACTCATCATACAATTGCTAGTATAATCTTATTTTTATTCATATTATTTTTTATGTATTAACTAATAATTAACCTCAACTGAATCAAATGATCAATAATCTGTAACTGTGGTTGTTGTATTTGTTGTAGAGAAAAATATTAAAACATATCATAATATTGATAATGATATTAAAAAAAATAATAAAAATGTTGTTACTCTCGATATATTTTTACTAAAATTTTTAAATTTGTATGCATGTATCTTAGCAACAATAAATAATCCCCATAACAATGCCAATACTAATGTATATACTCCTAAATATATAGCTAACATAACTAAAATATATAAAAACTAAATTTAAATGTCCTCCCTCTTTTTTAATATAATTATTATAACTCTAATTTTTTTTTTGCAAATTTTAAAATAGTTTGTTATAATAAAGTAAGTTACAAATAGATTATTATTAAATAAGGAAAACTTATTCAATAATAGTAAATTAAATAATAATTTTTTAATTAAAAAATATGGCTGAACTAAAACAAGATTGAAAAACTTTTTCTATATCAGACGAAGTACTAGCTAAATATAAAGAGCTTGTAGATTTAATCATGAAAACAGATTCAATGGATGATGATGAAAGACAATATTGGTTTGATATCATGCCTTCAATGAAAGATGAGCAAGTTGATAGACTTTATAGTATTTTGGATACTGAAAAGAAAAAATTAGAAAAATTAGAAAAAAAATATCAAACTGAAATCAAGGATTTAAATGAAAAGCATTTAATAGAATGGCAAGAATTTCAAATGAAAGATTCTAAGAAAAAAATAAAAGACGAAGAATCAAAAGATAAAAAAGAAGATGCTGAAGATGTACTTGATATGTTGAAAGATTTATAAAAATTAATCACAAAAAAAAGAGAAACTTAAGTTTCTCTTTTTTTGTTGTAAATAACTAGAAATCACTTTCGTGTTCTATATTAGCATTTACTTCTTTTAAATGTCTTTCTCATACATCTACATCTTCGTCTCTTGAATCAAAATAATCGTTATCAGATTCTAATTCGTGACCATGAATTTTTCTATATTGTTTTCATGCAGGAATTAGTCTACCTATAATTACATTTTCTTTCATTTCTTTAAACTTATCAATTTTACCAGAAACAGATCATTCAACAAGTACTCTTACGGTTTCTTGGAATGAAGCAGCTGATAACCATGATTCAGTATAAAGTGAAATTTTTGTAATACCAAGTAGTAATCTTTCAGCAATACTAGTCTTTTTACCTTCTTTAAGTAGTCTATCATTTTCTTTTTTAAATCTGATAATATCTACAATATCACCAGGAAAGAAATCTCAGTCCCCTTTAGAAGTAACTCTAACTCTAGAAAACATTTGTCTTACAATAAGCTCAATATGTTTAGAATTAACAGTTTGACCTTGTGATGCATAAATAGATTTAATATCATTAACTATATATTGTTCAGCAACAAGTACTCATGCAACATCTTTTAATTTTTGAATATTTAATGATCATTCAGTAATTTTTTGTCAAACAGTAACTTTGTCACCATCTTTTACTAAAATAGTTTTTCATAATTCAAAAGAATATTCAAATACTCTATTTTCTACATCTTTTATAGTTATAACTCAATCTTCTATTTTCTTAACTTCTCAAGCAAATTTTGAAGTAAGTTTTTGTTTATCTTTAGTAGATCTAGCTAATATTTGTTTTTTCTTAATAGCTTGGCCAACTTTTACAGCAACATCAAAATGTTCATCAAAATAATATTCATCAGTTATTAACTCTTCTGATACAACTCTTACAATAATTTCTGAATCTGTTTGTTCAACTTCTACAACTCAATCAATATCTGATATTTCAGCAACTAATTTAGGGTTTCTAGCTTCGAATAATTCTTCTACTCTAGCAAGACCTTGTGTCATATCTCATCCTTCTTTTGCAACTCAACCCGAGTGAAAAGTTCTCATAGTTAACTGAGTACCTGGTTCTCAAATAGATTGTGCAGCAATTACTCAAACTGGAGTTCAAATTTCAACTTCTTTATTTAGACCAAGATCTAAACCGTAACAAGCTTTACAAACTCAACCTTCTGTTTCACAAGTAAGTACTGATCTAATATTTACTTCATTTACTTCATTAGAATTTAATACCTTTAATACATCAGTATCTACAATTGTACCAGCTTCTACTATAACTTTATCTTTTTTATCTTTCACATCTATCGCAATAGTATGTGAAAATATTCTATCTTCAAAATTTTCATCAAAACTTCATTTAGCTTCTCATCTTGTTACTGTTTTATAATGAACAGTGTTACAATCATCTTCTTTAATAATTATATTTTGACTTGAATCAACTAGTCTTCTAGTTAGGTAACCAGATTGTGCAGTTTTAAGTGCAGTATCAGATTTACCTTTTCTTCAACCATGTGTTGCAATAAAGTATTCAAGAGTTGAAAATCATTCTTTTAGAGTAGATTTTATTGGTAACTCAATAGTTTTACCTGAAGTAGAGGCTACTAAACCTTTCATTCAACATAATTGAGTAATATTTCACCAATTTCATCTCGCTCCAGAATCAATAAAATTAAATACATGATTTTTATCATCAAATAATTCTTTCATTTCTCACTCTATAGTCTTTTTAACTTCTGCCCAGATTTTTATTGATTGATTATATTTTTCATCATCAGTTAAAAATCCTGCCCAACACTTTTTTTGTATATATTTAACTTTTTCTCATCATGCATTTAATAATTCTTTTTTATTATCAGGCATAACCATATCATCTATTGATATTGATAAACCAGAAAGTGTAGAATATTTAAATCAGAAATTCATTATATCATTTACAAATTTTGCCGTAACTTCTGAACCTAATTCTTCAAAAGATCTTGATAGAATTTTTTTAATTGCACCTTTTTTAAGTGTTTCATTAATAAATCATAATTCTTTAGGAACTATTTCATTAAATAATAATCTACCGTAACAAGTTTCAACTAACTCTCAATCAATTCTAACTTTTATAAGTGATTTTATTCAAAGTACTTCAGCTGAATAAGCTAATTCAACATCATTTAGAGAGGCAAATATTTTACCAGCTCATTTTCACTCTTTATCAATAGCAGTAACATAATATGATCCAAGAATCATATCTTGAGAAGGAGTAACTATTGGTTCTCAACTAGAAGGAGCTAATAGATTTTTAGACGTAACCATTAAATCTCTAGCTTCAGCTTGTGCTTTATCAGTAATAGGTAAATGTATTGCCATTTGATCCCCATCGAAATCCGCATTAAATGCAGGACAAGTAAGTGGATGTAATTGAATAGCTTTACCCTCAACTAATACTGGTTTAAATGCTTGGATAGAAAGTCTATGAAGAGTAGGTGCTCTGTTCATAAGAACATATTTACCATCAATAACTTCATCAAGTGCATCCCAAACTTCTTTAGAACCTTTTTCAATGAATTTTTCAGCATGCTTAATATTATAAACAATACCTTCATCAATTAATTTAGCAATAACAAATGGTTTAAACAAAATTAATGCCATTGTTTTTGGAATACCACATTCATCCATTTTCAAAGATGGACCAACAACTATAACAGATCTAGCAGAATAATCCACACGCTTACCAAGTAAGTTTTGTCTGAAACGCCCTTGTTTACCTTTTAAAATTTCAGTAAGAGATTTTAATTTCTTTTTATTTGCAGTAACAAAACCTGATCTATTAGTTCTAGTTTCACCTGTAATTAACATATCAACTGATTCTTGAAGCATTCTTTTTTCATTTTTCAGAATAACGTCAGGTGCTCATAGTTCAATTAATTTTTTAAGTCTGTTATTTCTATTAATAACTCTTCTATATAAATCATTTAGATCTGATGATGCAAATCTTCAACCATCTAGTTGAATCATTGGTCTAAGATCTGGTGGTATAATTGGTAACGCCTCTAGTATAAACCATTCTGGTCTTTGACCTGATTTAAGTAGATTAGAAGCCAATTTAATTTTTTGAAGAATTTTCTTTTGTTTAATTTGAGTAGCTACTCTTAATTCTTTTTCTTGATCTTCAATAAATTGTAATAAATCAATTCTTGCAAGTAAAACTTTTAAGAATTCAGCTCATGTTCCTCATACAAATACATGTGGGAATTTAGAGTCTAATACTCTATATTCTAATTCTCATATAATTGCTCATACTTTTAGAGATTTTAATCCATCTCTTAATTCTTCAAATTCTTCAGTTAAGTCATCTATTTTTTTCATTAAAATAGCTTCTTCAACTTTGAATTTCTTTTCAGTTAGTTCTTTTGCTTCTTTTTTAATAGTTAATTCATTGATTTCTCTTTGAATTTCTTTTTGTAATTCAGTTTTAGATACTTTATATTTATCATCTAATTCTTTATTAGCTTCTACTAATTTTTCATCATGTATATCAGTAATAATATATGATGCAAAATAAACAACTTGTTCTAATTTTTTTACTGGAAGATCAAGTAATAGACCTATTCTACCTGGAACTGATTTTAAATACCAAGTATGTGCTACTGGAGCATATAGATCAATATGAGCCATTCTTTCTCTTCTAACTGAAGTTTTAGTAACCTCAACTCAACATCTTTCACATACGATACCTTTGTATCTAATTCTTTTATATTTTCAACATGCACATTCATAATTTTTTCTAGGACCAAAGATTTGTTCACAAAATAAACCTCATCTTTCTGGTCTTTGTGTTCTATAGTTTATAGTTTCACTTATAAGTACTTTACCATGAGATAAAGATCTTATTCTTTCTGGTGATGAAATCCCAAGAGATATTCAAGCTAGATTATCTAAATTTTTTCATTTAGTAATATCTTTTTTACCTATATCTTTTGCTATTTCTGAGAAATCAGTGATTTTGTCATTTAGAAAATTATCTAAAGATTTATCAAACGTCATTAGGATTATAATTAGAGATTAAATTTTTAAGAAATTTTATTTTTCTTCCTTTTTCTTACTATCTTTTTTCTTTTCTTCGTCTACTTTATTTTCTATTTTTATAATTTCTTCATATCTTGCCATTGCTTCACCTTCTTTTTCATCTAATTCTTCATTATCTAATAGATCAAGATCTAATCAGATAGATTGTAATTCTTTTAATAGTACATTAAATGATTCAGGAATATTTGGTTTCTTAATTGGCGCATTTTTAACTATAGCTTCATAAGCTTGTGTTCTACCAGCAACATCATCAGATTTGATTGTTATCATTTCTTGTAAAATATTACTTGCAGCATATGCCTCAAGAGCCCATACCTCCATTTCTCAAAATCTTTGACCTCAATTTTGTGCCTTACCTCAAAGTGGTTGTTGTGTAACCATTGAATATGGTCAAACAGATCTAGCATGAATTTTATCTTCAACCAAGTGATGTAGTTTAAGCATAAATTTAACTCAAACCATAGTTCTTTCAGCAAAAGGTTCTCAAGTGTTACCATCCATTAATTGAACTTTACCATCTGAATCCATTCAAGCTCTTTCCATTAAGTCAGTTACCTGATCAATAGAAAGACCATTTAATATTGGAGTTGCAACTTTTATTCAAAGTTTCCTTGCAGCCATACCAACATGTGATTCAAGTACTTGACCAATGTTCATACGAGATACAACTCATAGTGGATTTAATATAATATCTACTGGAGTTCCATCTTCCATAAAAGGCATATCTTCAGCTGGAACAATTCTAGAAACAATTCATTTGTTACCATGTCTACCAGCCATTTTATCTCATAATTCAATCTTTCTTGTTTGAGCAACAAATACTTTTATTTGTTTGAATACTCAAGTAGGTAGATTATCACCATTTTCTCTTTTTAATACATGAACTTCAAGTATTTTACCTCATTGTCCTGATGGTAATCTAAGTGAAGAATCTTTAACATCTTTTGATTTATCACCAAATATAGCTCTAAGTAATCTTTCTTCTGGAGAAAGTTCTTGTTCACCTTTTGGAGTAATTTTTCAACAAAGTATTGAACCTCATTCAACATAAGCTCAAACTCTAATTATTCAATCTACATCAAGGTCTTTTAGTTTAACACTTGATACATTTGGAATATCATCAGTAGTTTGTTCGGGCCCAAGTTTAGTTTCACGAACATCAGTAGAATATTCTTTTATATGTATTGATGTAAAAGAATCATCTTCAACTAATTTGCTTGAAATAATAATCGCATCCTCAAAATTATAACCTTGCCATGGCATATATGCTACAGTTAAGTTTTTTCAAAGTGCTAATTCTCATTTTTCACATGAATGTCCATCACATAAAACATCTCCCTTTTTAACTTTTTGTCCATGAGATACAAGTGGAACTTGATGAACTATCATATCATGATTTGATCTTTTGAATGTAGTTAAAGTGTATAACTTCTTTTCTCATGATTTATATAATACAGATATATGTTTAGCATCTATTCAGATTACTTCTCAGTCATCTTCAGCTATAATAACATAACCTGATCATTCTCAAACAATTCTTTCCATACCTGTTCCAACAACTGGAGATTCAGGTCTAACTAAAGGAACTGCTTGTCTCATCATGTTCGACCCCATTTCCGCTCTTGTCGCATCATCATGCTCTAAGAAAGGTAGAAGTGAAGTTTCAATTGACATTGTTTGTTTTGGAGAAACATCAATATGAGTAATTTCTCTAATATATGAAATAGTTGGTTCATTTCATGCTCTAGAAGATATTCTAGTATCAGTAAAATTACCAAATTCATCTGGTTTTGAACCAGCTTCAGCAATATTTAATACTCTTTCTTGATGAGCATCAAAATAATCAAAATTACTAGTTAAATATCATCTAACTAATACTTCTTTAGCTTTTATTCATTTTTTAATAGCTTCAGCATCTTTAGCTGTAATATATGCTTTATCTTTAACGATTACTTTTCCGTTATCTCACATAATATCTCATAGAGCTATTCTGTTAACAGCTGATTTACCATCATTTTTAGCATAATGTTCTACAGTTCTAAACGGAGTTAATAAAAACCCATGTTTATTTACTTTTGAATAAGATGCAAAGTGAAGTACTAATCAGATATTTGGTCCTTCTGGAGTTGCAATTGGACATATTCTACCATATTGAGTTGGATGAACATCTCTAACTTCAAAAGAAGCTCTTTCTCTAGTAAGTCAACCCGGTCATAGAGCAGATACTCTTCTCTTGTGTCCTAATTCTGAAAGTGGATTCGATTGATCCATAAATTGTGATAATTGAGAAGAACCGAAAAATTCTTTCAATATAGCAATAATTGGTCTAGAGTTTATAAATGTACCTGGAGTAGCATCATCAAGTTCAACTATTGTCATTCTATCTTTTGCTATTCTTTCCATTCTAGCTATACCAACTTTGATTTTATCTATAACTAATTCTCATACCGATCTAACTCTTCTATTTTCTAGGTGATCAATATCATCTGGTGTATGATTTTTTGCTCAGTAAACAAGATTTAAAAAATATCTTAAACTTGTAACCAAATCCTCAAGTGATAAGAATTTACCATTTTCATCTTCATATGCTTTATCAATTCATAACTTAGATTTCATTTTAATTCTAGCAATTTCACCTAAATCAAATCTTTTTTCATCAAAAAAAGTAACATTAAATAATTCTTCTACTCTTTCATCAGTAGCTAAATCACCTGGTCTTAATAATTTATATAAAACGTGTAGTGCTTCTAATCTATTAGTTGTTTTATCTTTTTCTAATGTAGGTCCAATATTATTAGAAATAATATCATCACCTAAATCTTTAAAAGTATCTAGTATTTCAGCATTTGATTCCATACCAAAAGCTCTTAAAACAACAGAAATAGGAAGTTTTCTTTTCTTATCAATTTTTACATTGATTATTCATTTTTTTTCTATATCTATTTCAAACCATGAACCTTTACCTGGAATAACTTTTAAAGCATGTCCAGTTTCTCACAAAGTAAAAAATATACCAGTTGATCTAACAATTTGATTTACAATTACTCTTTCAATTCAATTTACAATAAAAGTTGCCATATCAGTCATAAGAGGAACTCATCCCATATAAACATCTTGTTCTTTTATTTCACCCGTTTCTTTATTTAACATCTCAAGTCTCACTTTTAAAGGAGCTTCATAGTTAAGATTTTTTCTAGTACAAGTTTCTGGATCATATTTAGGTTCTTCTAAAGCAAATCATTTGTAATAAATATCTACTTTTTCTAGTGAATGATCAGATATCGGAAACGAATCATTAAAAACTTTATCAATTCAGTTTGTTAAAAATTCATTATAAGAATCTAATTGAACTTCCAAAAGTTCAGGAATTCATACAACAGATCTATCATCAGTAAAGAAGTGACGACCTTTTATGTCATATAAACTTCCAACTTCTATATTTTTTTGTGAAGCTTTTTTAGCCATACAATACATATTAGTTAAAATAAATAAAATGTATGAGGAGGAGTTACTCAATCAGGTTACCTCATTTTTTACAACACGAAAAACAGCCCAGACTCATCAGAAATACACAATCTAAGTCAGTGCGATAGGAAGATTATAGAAAGAAATAGATTAAAAGCAAGAAAAAAAACTAAGAAAAATTTTCTTAGTTTCTATGGAAAAATGTTATAAATATCATTCCTATTTCTTATTCTCAATAATATAAGCTTATCTCACTCTAATTTAAAACCTATTCTATAATCTCAAATTCTAATTCTATAAAAATCTGAAAATCACTTCATAAGTTTTATATTAGAAATATCATAAATATTATTTACTTTTTCTATTTTATTTAACTTATCTATGACTCTTTTTTCTAATTCTAAATTTTTAATTTTCTTAAAATCTTTTTTAAAGGAATTATCTACCTCTATAATCATATTTCCTTTTTAAAAGAGCTAAAACTACTTTTTACTCAAGTTTCTCACTTAATCATTTGATTTCACAAAACAATATCTTCAAAATCTTCACTATTAACAAAAGTCTCTAAATTTTTCAGAGAAAAATTATTCATAGTCTTTTCTTTTATTTTAATTGTTGCTACAGTCATAACTTTTAAAATTATATCTTAATAAATTTAATTATATAAACTATATGTAAAAAAGCAAATAATATATACGATATATATTATTTGCTAATAAGAAATACTCAATCTAAGTCAGTGTAATAGGAGGATTATAGGAAGAAGTAGATAAAAAGCAAGAAAAAAACTAAGAAATTATTTCTTAGTTTTTAAACTTCATTTATAACTTCATACAATAGCTAATCATATAACTTTTTTTACAAATCATCTTTCTTTTATATTTTTACTGTTTCGTTCAATGTAGCTCAACTTCAAATTGCATCATCAATAAGTAAAATCGTATCTGATTTAAATTTTTTGTCTAGAACAAAGATTGTATCTCTTGCATTCACTATTCTATCAGATTTTTTATTAAGTGATTTTTGTGCTACAACCTTATCTAGACAAACGTTATCAAAAGTATCTTCCATCTAATAACTAATTAGAAAGATTTTTTCAAAAATATGAATTGGCAGACTAGTTTTTAATACACACTACTGAGAAACCGTTATTCTTAAAGTAAGAGAAACCATACACTGTAGCATTAAGAAAAAGATTACGACTCCATGAAAGAGTAATATCTCTCTCAGTAGATGTCCACCAGTTACCTGAAGAAAGACGATTAGAAAAATTAGGAATAGGTCCGCGGTAACCAGGAAGAGTAGATACTATTCAAGAAAATTTATTTCAAGTCCATCATGTAGCTCAGGCCTCAGTTAAAGCTAACCATTGATCAGTAGTAGGTAAAAACCATCAAGTTCATAATTGTCAGCAGACTGAATAAGTAGTATTTTCAGGGGCAATACAATTATTTGTATCACAACTAACATCAAATCACATTGCTTCTGACCACGTATAAAATCATCAATCTGTATCACAATTATTTGAATCATCACTATAACACCATTTTTCTATTATATTTATATCTGATGGTACTGTTGATCAAGTCAACATAATTCAATGATTCATATTTTGACTAGTCCAACAATTTAAATCTGGTCATAAAGTAGTAGTGTATGTTTCTCATCATGCTGATACTGAATCTCAACATGTGAAAGATGGAGTAATAACTCTTATAGTTTCATTTAATACTATTGTATCAAATAATCATGCTAATGTAGCATTGTCTACTGATTCATTCAATACATAATTATAAACTCAATTAGTATTTAATGCTGTTTCGCTCACATATGCAGCTTTTATTACTTCAATAACTGCTGCTTTAGTTTCATCATCTGCATCAGTGTCTGGTATTAATGCTCATGTCAGAACTAGTCATATTAATGATCATGTACTCGCAACAACATTTCATTGTTCTGGTACATTATCTCATCTATCTATTACAGTTGACTCTAATGTTAATTGTGTTATTTCAGATGTAACTCAATTTCTTACCTCTGTATTTATTATACTTGGTATTGGTACTATATGAGCAGATGTTTTTATGAATAAACCATTATAATTTCATGTAATAATTGGTATTACTTCTGTTCATGCTGCACTTGTTTGTCAGATTATATTTAATGCAATTCAGTCTCATTCTAATAAACTTAATATTTCTAACTCATTTCTATTATTTGATACTGAATATATATATCTCTTACCTGTTAATGGATCTCTTGGTACTTCTGTCATATTTCTTGATATGTTTTTTATTACATTATCTCAAAAATATCATTGATAGAATAATGTATTTCATGAATATGTTAAGCTACCATTATCATCTGGCAATGGATATTTCCCTGCATTTAAATGAAATAGTTCTAGTGATGTTTTCATATTTGATGTATCTGAGATTCTTATGCTATCTCTTGCATCTTTTGAATATCATTGTAGTGATATGAATGCTATTGTTCATAAAATAGCTAAAATTGTGATTACTACTATTAATTCTACTAATGTGAAGGCTTGTTTTTGTTTAGTCATAATATTTTTTAAAATTATAAGTAAGATGCTAATATTATATTTTTTACATAAATAAAGCCAAAAATTTAAAATTTTTGGCTTTACTTATTTAACTTATATTTTTTAAACAAATAAATTAGAAAAAAGACTGTCATTATTGGGTACCCAATAATAGCTGCTATGTATGTTATTACAAAACTGATCTCTGGATTAATAATTAGAAATATAAGAGATATTAAAGTTGCTATTCAAGTGAAACTAAGAAAATAATTAAATGTATATTTCTTTAATCTAGCTAATTCTATAGATTTTTCTGTAAACATTTTTGCAAACAGTATAGTCCCTCACCATGTAGTAAACATTACAAATTGGTTTGCCTCTGTCTGTCCTGGGAAATTCCCTGCGAATATCCATTCAATTATTACTAAACCAATTATTCAGAATAATAAATATAAAAATAAATCATTAATATTATATTTCTTGAATATTTTATTTATATGAAATCATATAGATACAAAAATTGTATCTGTTATTAATAATTCAAGTATATAGCTAATAATTTCTCCTCGCCATATAACGCTCACCCAAAATGTTTGAACTCAAATAAACAACAAACCAAATAATAAAAACCTTAAATAGTTATTTTGTTTTATTAAGTACTGTATTTTAGTTATTTTATTTTTCATTATTTTTAAATATAAAAATTAAACTTCATTTATAACTTCAAATCACTTATAACTTCAAACAATAGCAAGTCATATTACTCTTTTTGCAAATCATCTTTCTTTTATTTTTTTAGCTGTCTCATTCAACGTAGCTCAACTTCAGATTGCATCATCAATAAGCAAAATTGTATCTGATTTAAATTTTTTATCTAATACAAAAATAGTATCCCTAGCATTTTCTATTCTATCAGATTTTTTATTAAGTGATTTTTGTGCAACTACTTTGTCCTTGAAAAGTTTTATTAATTTCAATTCATTCAAATCTATTCATAGTCATTTTTTAATCTCATCCATCAGTTGAATTTTTCTATCTATACTTGGTGGAATAAAAGCAAAAGCATCTATATTTTTTATTCTAATTAAATTATAAATATCTTCTTTTATCTCATTTACTATTATTTTAGCTAATTCTCTATCTCAAGTTTGTTTAGCATAAAACATTAGGTTTCAAAGATATGTTTTTCAATACTTTTCAATTGAATAGAAATCTAGATAATACACTTTATCGAGATAGACATCATCAAATGTATCATCCATCTTTTCCTTTCATTTTATCAATCAATATTTTGTTTTATGATTATCATATTTTTTTATAGTTTTTTCATAAATTTTGAATTCTTTATTCTCATTTAGTTTTCTTTTTTTACACCATGATATAAATCACTCTTTTCAAAATTTATTTTCTCAATCAGGTCAAAAAAATGCAAATCTATTAACGTCAAAAAAATCATCATCGATTTCCTCTCAATCATTTGATATTATATTAATATCATCTTTTACTGGAAAATAATATACTTTTGGAGTTGTTCATATTTTATATATTTTATCTTCATTAAAAAGATTATTAATATGTCTATGAATCATTTGTGATGATATTTGAAATTCTTGTTTCAGGTTAGTAATTGAAACTGGATTATTTGATATAATATATTCAAATATCATATCTCTTGTATTTGTTTTCATAATTTAATAGTTTAGTGTAGATAGTTTACTATAAACTGTTTATAGTAAACTATTAATAGTATATCATTATTATTATAAAATGCAAAATACTTTCAGGTTTTAGATATTTTTAACTAAAAATAACAAAAAAACCAAATAAATAAATTCATTTGGTTTTCTGAAAAAACAAAAACATAGCCTTCACCTTATGTTTTATCTCCTATTTCTAAAAGATAAATACAGTATAATAATATAAAGTAAGAATTAAGTAAGAAAATATGATTTATTTAATAACAAACAAATTCGTTTGCTACAATCTATTTTAAGCTAAGTGAAAAGAAAATTTCATTATAAAGGAAAAATTTATTAAATCTTTTATGTACTTTTACTGTAAAATCATTTTCAAATAAAGCTAAATATTCTTCTTCATATCTAATATATTCTCAATCATCTAGAGTATTCATAAACCAATTAGAAAATTTATATTTTTTATTCAAAACTGGCTCAATTATAATAATTTTTCAATCATTTTTTAATACTCTTTTAAACTCATCTATGTATCATTTAAAAATATCATCCGAAATATGGTGAATTACTGCAAAAATACAAATATAGTCTAAAGAATTATTAGCTAAATCTAAACTACTATTTTCAATACACTTAAAATTATATTTTGGGAATAATTTAGATGCGAAAATTATTCTTTGTTTTTCAATATCAACTCAAATATAATTTTTTGAATCAAAAATAAATGAATTTGAACCTGTTCAACATCAAAAGTCTAAGATTTTTTTATCTTTGAAATCAAACACTTTTTCTACTATATTTTTAATATATTTATTAATTGCAAATTTTGGACGTACTAATTTTTGATAAAAATATGGATTTAAATGCATGTTTAAATAATTAAAAGAATTAATTAATATTTTTAAGAATATCACAAAATGTATTTTCAATTTCTGCTTTTATTTTATTGTTATCATCAACATTTTTCAAAGTAGATAAAACTCGTATTCAGTCATCTTCATTAACTATAAATCATAGCGTATAATTTTCTCATTTTCTAGAGAAAGACAATCTATTTAATCAATCAGTACTAATGTAATTAATATCAAAATTATTATCTATTTCATTGTCAGTGATAGAGCTTATGACTTTTTCGAAATTAGACTCTGTCAAACAGTCAGAATTATTCATATTTGTTTCGTTATTTAATCAACAACTTGTTAATAAAAATAAAAGGATTAAAAAATATTTTTTCATTTTTAAAAATTATAATACTAAAATTATTTATTTCTTTGCTAAAATATTTTGTGGTTCATTATCTATAAATTTTTCTATATTTTGAATAGCTATTTCAGCACCATTTGCAATTGCTTGTTTTGTAGAAAAAGCTATATGTGGAGTAACAAGTATTTTTGAATTACTGAGAGCTTTTTGATAAAAAACATTCGTTGTATCTCCAAATTTTTCAGGATCACAGTCAATAGCAGCTCAGGCTACTATTCATGCATCTATAGATTTTATTAGTCAATCTAAATCATAAGTATATGGTCTTACAAATGTTAAATAGTATGCTCATTTTTTTAGATTCATAAAAAAAGTTTCCTCTAATAAATTTTCACTACTTGTATTACAATTGAGTGAATTTATTATTAAATCCGAATCTCTAGATTTTTCAGTTAAATTATCTCATCTATCGAAAAAATTTACATTCATTCAAAAGGCTTTACATAAAACTCAAATTTGTGTTCCAAAGCTTCAATGACCAACTATAAGTACTTTTTTAGCAACTAATGTTTCTTCAAGCTTAACTGGAAAATCTTCAGTAGCTCTAACAGTATGGGAAAGTTTTCTGAATAACATTAATACCATATACATCACCCACTCAATAACTGATTCCCTATTTCATCCTTCTGCATTTGCTATTGTAACTCAATTTTTAGATAATTCTTCAGTATCAAAAACACCTAGCTCTACATATGGATACGTTACAAAAACATTTTTTAGTCTTGAAAGACTTTCTAATAAATAGGCTCAATTACTATATATCATATCAGCTCATTCTACTTTAGATACCAAATCATCAACAGAACTAGGACTATCTAAAATTTCTAAATTAGCTATAGCAGATAATCTTTCACTATTTTCTTCACTAAGATTAACTCAAAGTGTAACTATTTTTTTATTCATAATTTATATGTTTAAAAATATTAAATTAGTAATATCCTAATATGATATCTACTAATGTCAAATACTTAATTTACTCTCAAAATATAAGTTTAAATATAGGCAAAGTTATATTTCAAAAAATTGCCCAAAATGAAAAGAAAATAGGAATCAATAAAATATAAGTTTTAAATCATGGTTTTGGTCTTACTGATTTAAATCTATGTTCTGTTAACATATATATCAATAGAGGAAATACTGCATAAACAGACATTATAATAAAAGACATTGGAATCCCGATAATAGGATTTATAAAAATACTTAGAAATATTGCTCCTCAATTTTCTGCTAATATTCAATATGTTCAAGACATAATGAAAATACTTTTTTGTGTAAACTTATACTTTTTAACTAATAAATATATATATACAATAAATAAAGTATAAAAAGCTGGAGCAAGTAACATATCTGTTACTAAGTTTTGAGACATCAAAATTCTTTCTCCATACTCTACATCTACATTTTCTATAACTGCAAATAGTTCTGTTAATAATCAAAAAATAGTTCAAGCTCCAATAAATACAATTGGAAGTGAAATCTTATCAAGAATCTTTATTAAATTACCCTTGAGTAAATAAATAGTAATCCACATAGGAAAAATCATTCCTTGTGGAGACTCTAAAGCTATTATAAATAATATTATAGCCAGGATTATTAGAAAAATTCTTTTTTTAGTCATAATAATTAATTAATATTTACTTTAATTCATTAAATATTTTCACAATATTTTTATGTTCTTTTATATCGTGTACTCTTAGTATATCTGCTCACTTTTCTAGTGCGAATAGGTTAAGTGCTACTGTTTCTGATAAAATTTCATCTGGAGAATTATTAAGTAGTTTCCAAATCATAGATTTTCTTGATAATCATACAAGTAAGTCATATCACAATGATTTAAATTTATTCATATTTCTTAATAATTCATAATTCTGTTCCATTGTTTTTCAAAAACCAAATCATGGATCTAAAATAATATTTGAAATTCATTTTTCTTTTATTATTTTTATTTTTTCTTCAAAGAAACTGTATATTTCTCAAACTACATCATCATATGCAGGATTTACTTGCATATCTAGTGGATTTCATTGAATATGCATCAATATATATCAAATATTTGTTCCAGAAATTAAGTCTAATATTTTTTCATCCTTTAATCAGCTAATATCATTTATGTAAAGCAGGTTTTTATATTTTAATAACTCTCTTACAACTTCATTTCTACAAGTATCCACTGAAAAAGGAATATTATAGGTATCTAAAATATCTAATACTGGTATGATTCTTGATAGTTCTTCCTCAACGCTAGGCATTATAGATCAAGGACGAGAAGAAAATCATCATACATCAATAATATCTACTCACTCAGAAATCATTTCCTCAATTCTTTGTTTTGCATTTTCTAAAATATTAAACTTCCCACCATCATAAAATGAGTCTGGTGTAATATTCAATATTCACATTATTTTTTTATTGTTCATTTTTATTAGTTAAAAAGCTATTTCTTTTTTACTATAGTTACATCTATTTCGATATCACATCATTCTTTTACAGTCTTGCTAATTTCTACTAAAGTACTAACTGGTTTTGAATTTTTAAGATACTTATTTCTAATTGGTGATATTTTAGAAAAATCATTCATGTCTGTTACATAAATAACTACTTTTACAATATCACCTAATCAAGAATTAGCTTCAATTAAAATATTTTTTATAGATTCGAATACAAATTCTGTTTGTTTTTCAATATTATCTGGAGCTACAGCATTTCATTCATTATCCATAGCAATCTGTCCAGTGACAAATATTATTTCAGAATCTCATATATCAACTTTTAAAGCATGTGAATAGGCTCACATAATTTCTGCTGATCATTTTGGATTTATTTGTTGTTTCATACTTTTTAAATGAGAAAATATACTTAATAAGAAATAAATTATTTTTTATTTTGTTTCAATACCCAATGATATAAGTTATATATTTTTTCTCATATTCTTCATAATGGAGAATTAGGATATAAACCATAAGATACTAAAAATATAGCCAAAGCTAAAATAATAATTTGACCATACCAATCGTCAGACATGTTACCACTCTGAGCAGAAGATTTGGGCACTAAGTTTACAAAAATTTCAGCTACTAATATTAGTATTCAAATATAAAAAGGTTTTTTATTAATAATTTTCATGGTTTTAATGAGTTAATAAATGCTACTTATTATAACTATATATAAATATAGATTATTTACTAATTAAGTAATAAATTTTTCTAGATCTATTTTAAATTTCTCAAAAGATGTATATAGAATCGCTTGAATTCATAACTCATATGGAGCAATTAAATTTTTTTCTTTATCGTCAATAAATATACACTCATTAGTTTTTTTATTAATTCTATTTAATGTATACAAAAATGCTTCTTTTTGAGTTTTATTGTATCAAATATCATTAGAAAATACCATCAAGTCAAATATACTTGTTAGTTTGGGATTTATTTTTAGTACTTTTGCTAATATATCAAAATTATCTGAATGCAATACAATTTCATAATTTTCTTTTAAAATTTTAATGTAGTTTAAAACATTTTCTTCTAATATATACCAATTCTGAAATTGATAAGAAAAGTCCTTAAAAGATATACCTAAATGTTTACAAGAATTATTATAAAATGATTCTGTAGTTTCTTTTCAAAGTACATAATTACTTTCTGAACTATATAAACTTTTCATAATTATATTTGGATCTAACTTATATTGATTTCATAAATTTTCAGCAATTTTAGGGAAACATTTACTCAAAGTTAAAACTCAGGCAAAATCAAAAATAATAGTTTTTATCATATTAAGTTTATTAAAAGTATTATTACTTATCAGTAATTTTAGTAAATTTTTTTAAAAAATCCTCCTTTTCTCTAACCCATTTTTTTCAGACTGGATAAGTTCATGCTTCTAACTGTGTATAAAGCACATATTCTTTAGGCTTTTCTCATTCTTCATATCCTGTTACATCATGGATATCTATATCATCTACACGATATTTTAAACCATGCTCATGCTTGTAAATTGCATTAATTTCTATTGATGTAAATTTGTTCATAATATAAATAATTAATAGCCACCTTTTTTCTAATTAAACTATATTTAAATTTTGTTTATTTGCGAGTTTAATGATATTTTTAATATAAATTTGATAAAAATCTATTTAAAAAAGTGTTAACTAGATTATTTACATATATCCGATTAATTCATTAATTAATTCTTATATTGACATTTTGATTTAATATTTATAATATATTTAATTAATTCTTAAAAATGGAAAAAAATATATGACTAGTAGGTTTTGAACCTAATATATATAGAGAAAGTAATAGCTATGGGCAATGAATATTAGATATAATAAATATCTGAGAAACAAACCTTAAATTACTATGAATTCTGGAAAAGGAATGATTAAGTGCCCAAATTAGCTCTCTTAGTTCAATGGAATGAATAGAAAAAACTAATATAGTTCTAGATAGTAATTCAACTCATAGCTGAGCTATGATAATGTTAAATAAATTTCATTTGTGGAAACAAGATCAGCTTAATGATGAATGAATAAGTTTTTGAGAATTTGTTAATCATAAAGATAGACTTATTGCCTTGAGAAAAGAAGTACTAGAGATTATAGAACAAGATAAAGTAATTTGTTTATTTCCAAATGCCCCAAAATATAGCTTTGATAATGAACAGGCTAGGTTTGATACATTTTCAGATTTCACTATAGTTAAAACTGCAGAAGAAGCTATGGAAATTATTTCTAGTTCAAAATAATTTTTATATTAACCTATACTAAATCTTCATCTCTAGCTAAATTTTCATATATATCTTGAGCAAGTTGAGCTCTTATATCTGATATATCATCCATTACTGAAATAGTTTTACTTTCTGCTTCTGTAGATGATATATCTTCTAATATTTGACTTTTCATAATATAATTGTTAAAAAATAATTTACTTAATCTTATTACTTTTTTATTTTTGTGCAATTTTATGTATAATTTATATTAAAATATATTTCTAAATAAGTTAAAGATTATATGCTAAAATACTTTTGGTTCAAATAATCTTTTATAAGGCTTTATCAGAATTATTTATGCTAATTATTTTCTTGAAATACATTTAATTCTATATATAATACTCAGCAAAAAATTAGCCTTAATAATTAATAAAATGTTTAGTACTAAAAGAATTAAAAAACCTAATCCTTTGTTTTTAATATTAAAAATATCTATATTAATATTTTTAGTTATATGATTTTTTATTTACAATTGATATTCTAACTTTAAAACTGATATATTGGTATGAGAAGAAATTATTATAAATATAGAAGAATGAAATAATTACAAGGATATAGCAACTAAATTGAACCTAAATAATAACTACTTAAGAATATATCTAAAAAATGAAAAGCCGGAATTTGAATTATTAGTTTGAAAATTTCAGATTAAAGAAAATTCTGATATAGTACAAGTATTTGAAGCATTAAAAAACCCAATTATAGAAGATGAAATAAATATAACAATTCTGGAATGATGGAATATCTATGATATAGATTATTTTCTGACAAATAAAAAATTAATTATAGAATGAGAATATATTAGCTATGTGAATAGTCTAGAAAAAATAGAAAAGTTAACTGAATTCTTTCCTTTTCTAAAATGATTAAAAACTCTAGAATGATTTCTATATCCAGATACTTATAGAGTGATTTCAGATGGATTCAAAATAAATGTATTTGTAATCAAGCAATTGGAAAACTTTGAAAATAAGGTTTATAATGAAATATTATCGGAGTATGATAATAAAACAGTTGAAGAAGTTGTTAATCTAGCAAGTATAGTAGAAAAAGAGGAAAAAAATACAACAGAAAAGCCAACGGTTGCTTGAATATTGAAAAAAAGATTAAATGAGTGATGGATGATCTGAGCTGATATAACAGTTTGTTATCCTCATGAATTAACAGCTGAAGAATGTAAAATGGTAGTAAGTAAATATATAGCTGAAAAATCAGAATATAATACAAGAACTATGACCTGATTACCAAAAACACCAATTTGAAATCCTAGCTTTGAGACAATAAATGCTACACTAAATTCAAAAGGTTCTCCATATTATTTTTATTTACATGACACAAAAACTAGTAAAATATACTATTGAAAAAATAATGCAGAACATGAAATGAATAAGAGTTTATATTTGAGGTAATAAAAAAAGCTAATTATTAAATAATTAGCTTTTTTTATTATAATTAATCTTCTACACTATTAAAGAATTCTTCTAAAGTAGCATTAATTTCCTCTTCAGTAAGAGCTTCGTCAAGGACAGTAGCTTCATTAACAAAATCTTCAACGATTTCAAAAGCTTCATCTACAACTACATCTGTAGCAGTTTCATCACCAGTAATTGCAGGCACTACTATTTCTTCATCTAAATCATAATCAAAACATGAAGTTAAAAATAATGACATAGCAATTAAAACAATAAGTTTTTTCATAATAATTAAATTAAAATTAAAATATTAAAGCACAAATTACTCTGAAGTTTCTAATACAGCGATTTTATCTTCCAAAAGTACTCTTATATATTCAAACATATTTCTATATTCTAGTTTTTTTGATTCTGAAATATCTGACTTATCAATTTTTTCTAAAAATCAATTAATATTTCCTGCTAATATCTTATATTTTGATTTTTGCTCAATTTTAGATTTTGTTCCAACTTTATTAGTATATCTATTCATTGATGCATCAACATTTGCAGCTGTTTTTGATGCTTTGTTTCTAGCTTCAGAAGCTCTAGTTTGTCCTTTTTCAGAATTCATCATTCAAGTTCAACTTGCATTATTAGTAGGACCTGATCATAATTTTGTTCAAGATCAAACTTGTGTTCATGCCTCATCTGGCATATTTTCCTGAATTCTATCTAAATCTCATTTCATTTCTTTTTTTTGTTCTCCAGAAACGTCATTCCCCGCATAAGAAATTGAAAAAAAACATGAAAAAATTACCCAAAAAACTACTGTACTAGCTATTACTTTTTTTGTTCCCATAATATAATAAATTATAAAATAAAATGTACATAAAAGAACCTAGAAATTATATACTCTATTTAATAATAATCAAGGACATTTTATATTTTTTCATTATAATATTCTTTTAATCTAAATAAATTTGAAAATCTTTTAATCTATCTATTTCTTCGTTCGTTATTTTTTCATAAATATCACTTCTTGAATATTTATTATCTCAAATTCTTGAACTATATTGAGTGCTGTCTTTTTTGTAAATAAGTTCTTTTCTAAAGCATTTTTCATCTAAACAGTATTCTCATTCATATATTCATTCTGGAACTATTATTTTTGTATCCCTTATATAATCTAGTTCTATAGCTTTTTCTATTATATTATGCCACACATATCAAGCTCAAGTTATTCAGGTAACTCAAATCATAGAAGAATTATCATTATTCCCTATCCATATTCATATAACAAAATCTGGATGGTATGAAATAATTAAATTATCTCTAAAATCAGAACTTGTTCACGTCTTTACTGCTTGATAAATAGAAGTATTCAATATAGAATTTACTCAAAAACTTAGATCTCTATTATCTGGATCAGATAAAATATCATATAATAAAAATTTATCTTTATCCACTCAATCTGGAATTAATTTTATATAACTTTTAACTAATTCACTTAATTTAATTGAGGGATTTCATAATACCAATGAATATCAGTAATGTTCTGGATCTTTATCTAAATTGAAATTATATTTTTTATAAAATTCATATACATTATCTAGACCTATTTCTCTAGCTAATCTTACACTAGCATTATTTAAACTATTTCATAAAGCTTTTTTAAATCTAACTAATCAATATTCTTTTAATGAATAATTATTAGAAATATAAGTTTTTCAATCAACAAAGCTATTGTACTGACTTTCCAAATCTAATACTAAATCATCTGGATTTGCTCAATTCTCAAGCGCTAATAAATATAGAAAAGGTTTCATTGTACTTCCAGGTTGTCTAAGAGATTCTATAACATTTACCTGACCATCAATTTCTCTAGAATTAAAATCTCTACTTCATTGATAAATTAATACTTCTCTAGTTTTTGGATTCATAGCAAATATTGCTCAGTTAGTTACATTTTTATCCTTTAGTTCATCTAGAGTTTTATTTAATATTTCTTTTGCATATCATTGTAAATCTGAATCAATTGTAACTTGTGAATTCATATAATCTATATTTAGATTATTTGTAACATGGGGAAATATATCTATATTTTCTTTTTTGTTTAGCTTAAAAATTGTCCTTTCAAAAGTATATCACAATTTGGTTTTTACTTTTTCAAAATAAGCTCTGAAATTCTTCTCTTCCAAAGACTTAACTCACGGATTATGAATTAAAGAAACTAGCAAAGTAATTTCTTCTTCACTTAAATCCTCTAAATTATTTTTATTAAAATATACTTCTAATGCTGCTCATACTCAATACAAATTGTTTCAAAAATAAGCATTATGATAATATAAATTTAATATTTTGTTTTTTATATATTCTCTATCTTTTCAAACTCATAGAGTGCTTTGTACATAAGGCAGTGAATAATAAAAAGCTAAAAAAGCTTCCCTAGATTTTTGCAGATAACTTCTATTTGAATTTAAGAAAAATTTATTCTTGATATATTGTTCCGTAATAGTACTTCATCAACTTACTATTTTTCAACTAATTAAATTATTTTTAAGTGCTCAAAGTTTTGAAAAAAAATCAATTCAATAATGATTGTAATAATTTTTATCCTCTATTTCTACTAATGCTTTTACAAATTCACTATCTATACTAGTTTTTGTGTGTTTATAATATCAATTAGGCTTTGCTTTATCTGTAATGACTATTCAATTTCTATCTTCTATATATATTCTACCTGCATCATTATTTATTTGTGGTCCATTATAAAAAATAACAGGATAAAAGCAGTAAGTTAAAAAACTTACTGCTAATATAAAACAAATAATTGATATATTTTTTTTCATTTATTATTTCACTTCAATTACTCTAAATTCTGTATTTGCTCTTATTTCCGGATTGTACATCATATAAGTAGTTGCAGGTGGTTGAACATAAAATCATTCAAATTCAGCTCTAACAAAATATTCAAAATTTGATCCTCATTTCCAAATATATGAAGCATTTGCCATAACAACATCTGGATTATACTCTACATGATTCCATCTCCAAGATCTAGTTGTTCCTTGATTCACAGAAATCTGTTCTGTTTTAAACTTAGAATTTATTACTCTAAATGTTCAAGGTAGGTAGTCCTCAATTGTAAGGTTTCTCCTATTTCTATTATCATCAAAATCTATACGTAAATCAACTTTATACAATGATCATTTCTTGTATACATTATCCTCTACTAATTTTAATACTTTTGAACAATCTAAGGTACTCTTATTCCAATTATAATAATTAGAAGAACATTTTACTAAGTTATTTTCATCTAATACTTCATATATTTTTCTTGTTATATTTATTCAGTTGCTATATGATTTTATCTTGGTTTTATCTTTTGGATAAGTTTTTAAAATATAATTAATATATAATTTATCTCAAAATAAATTTGTAGTTTTTAGATTTAATTTAGTACTATTTTCACTTATAAGATCTGATAATTTAATTGTAGTTTTATATAAATTATCTTTATCATCTCAAACTTTAGTTCATCCTTTTGAACTAAAAGTTCAAATAGAATAAGAGAATTTTGAACTATTTTCTTTAGAATATTTTTCTATATATTTAGAAAAACTCATAAAAGCATTATTTTTTGCCTGAGTAGAATAATAGTAACTATTCCAATCATAAGTATATAAATCTCATATTAACTGATCTATATAATCACGAGAATAATCAAAATCAATTAATAATTTAGTAAATATTGCTTTATCAGAAAGATTATTCCAATAATAGTTGTAATCTTTATCACTTAAAGTTGATTTAATTTTTTCAATATTCTTTTCTATTTCTAATTTATATTTCTCTTTATCTGTTAAGATAAGACCATATGTGTACGCTATCAAACCATGTCTTTCAGTATATGAATTCATTTCTGTAGGAGAAAAGAATGTATCTTTTGCTTTTTGTCAGTCTCATGCATATGCTAAAGCCCAAAATATTTCTGATTTCCATAATATATCTGAGTCTCATTTATTTATAGAATTATTATTACTCGAATTAAATGACTGTAAATATTTTATAGCATTTTCTAATAATCAGTCTGGTAAGTTAACTCATAGTTCTTTCATTTCTAATAAACTCCTAACTACATAAGGAGTTATATTTGAATTAGATTCATTTGAACCTTGCCAATATGCAAATCATCAATCCTCTGTTTGCATAGACTTGATTCTATTAACTCATGCTTCTATATTAGTATCAATTTTTGTGGAATCTTCTACAATTCATGAGAATAGATTATCAAACTTCTTTAATATAGCATTTGGTAGAGTAGATGATACTGTTTGTTCAATACAACCATATGGATAACGAGCCAAACTAGAAACTATTTTTTCTATTCAACTAAGCTTGTTATTTGAAAAGCTAAGTTCTACTTCTGTTTTTTCTAAATCTATATTTTCTGGAAAATCAATATTTAAATCTAGAGTTTCTAAAGCATTAACTTTTCATGATTTTATAATATTATTAATCAAAACTGGAGATTCTTTGAATTTTATTATATTTTCAATTTTGTCACTATTTTCTGCACTATCTCAAAGTGCTGTAATCTTGTATGCTATTTCTTTATTATTTTTATTAGCTTTTATTGCCCAATAAATATCTTTACTAGATCAAGCTTCTATTATAATATTTCTAACATTTTCAGCTACTGCAACTTTTGTTTCTAATTCAACTTTAAATCAAATTTCTTTCTGAGTATTATTAAATATATTAGCTCAAATAACAGATACATCTCAATCTCTTAAAATAAGAGGGGTTTTATCCTCTACAATAACATTTTTTCTTACTTCTATGAAACTCTCAGAATAACCAAATAAGTTATCTTTTGAGTTTGATACTACCATTACTCTAAAATTCGTTAAATTATCTGGAAGATCAAAACTGACTTCTGCGTTTCAATTTTTATCAGTTATAACGCTTGGATTATAGTAAGCAGTATTTTTAAATATATTTCTAGAACTAACTGCACTATCTCATCATTTAAAACTTCAAAATCAACTTCATCCAACAATACCAGGTCTAGAAAAATAATAATTATCTAGCATAGCAATATTTGTAATACTTGTTTGTATACTAAATGGAAGTTTTTTATAAAATTTTTCTAAAGAATTTAAATCAACATTTCATAATAAACTTATTAAAGAATCATCTACAACCATAACAGTAAGTTCTCAAGGATTAGCTTTTGAATTTTTGTCCTTTACATTAATATTCAATGTAACTTTTTCTCTTGGTTTATATGTTTCTTTATCTGAATTAATAGTTATAAATGATTTTTTATCAGTTTTATCAACTACTATTTCTGAATATCATACTTTGTATTCCGGTACTTTGTCTCAATTTATTTCAATTGCTACTACTCAGATATAAGCATTAGGAATAAATTTATCATCAATTAGAATTTCTTTAAAAAATGTATTTGAATTAACATCTATATATTCAGTTTCTAAAACTCATTGTTTTTCTATTGTCCAAAGAATTTTTCATTTAGAAAATGGTAATCTAATAAGGACTTTTGCTTTTTCTCATAAATTATAACTTATTTTTTCTGGTATAACCCTTATTTTATTATCATTAACTAAAGGAATATTTCAGCTTGTATCTCAATAAGTAAGTACAGAAAAATATTGTTTATCAGTATATAAATCTGATAATTTTATATTTTCTTTTATTGTTTTTTGTATAGTTTTACAATCAGTATTCTCTACATAATCTATATTATCTCTAAATTCTTTTATTACTTTTCTCTTAGGAGCTTCATCATTATTCTCAATATTATCAGAATTATGAATTATTTTTTCACATACCTCTATGTCTTTTACAGTTTCTACTTCTTTTTCTAATATTTTATTTGTATTAAAATCATTTATAATTTTATTTAAATCAATATTTTTTTCATTATCAATTTTTCAATACTCTAAAATATATTCTCAAACATCATCTAGTTTATAATCAAGCTTTAATTTTCAATCAGTTCATAAAGAAAAATTAGTATTATTTACAAATAATATTTTTTCCAATTTTTCTTCTACTCTAGTTATATTTCTTTCGTATCATCTAACATCATCAACTGCTTTATTCTTGTATTCTTTTTTCTTTATAACAAGTACATATTTATCATTATAATCAGATGTCCAATTTCATACATTTAATCATCAATTTACAGTTAATTTATCTCAAGCTTTTACAAACTTATCCTTTGGATTAAATACTACTGATAAATCTCTATTATACCTTTTGTACTCAGCCGGCAACTTTGCAACTACAGAATTAGTTCAAGATATAGTATCTCAAATTTTATCTGTAACTGTTACTTCAACTATATATTTATAGTTATTATAACTAGAACTAAAAGCAATATCTATTTCAAAATTTCATGCTCAATTTTCATCTAAAGTTCCTTTTCACTCAGAATAGAATTCTTTTCTTGGTTCCCAATAACAACCGTAATAACAATCATCCCAATAAGAATTTTCATAATAATATTGTTTATAAACCTTGTATTTATAGTTTGCATTTGCAACACTTGCTCAGTTATAATACTTAGAAAAAACATTTCATTTGATTTTAAAATCACCAGAATAAATATTTCTAGACCAATAATTATTATCTTCTATATCTGTTGTTTCTATTTTTACAAGTCAATCATTTAATCAAATAGTTTCTAATGAAATATCATTTTTAAATTTTGGATTTTTGAATACTTCTACTGAAAAACCTCAAAATGCTATACTTTTTTCATCAACCCATAAAATCATATTATAATTTCATAGAGCTGCAGTTTCAGCTAAATCTATACTACTTGATATACTTCAATATTCATTTAATTTTAATTCCTCTTCTAATAAATTTTTTCATTTTGAATCATTAATTTGCAACTTAACAATTTTATCTTTTGGTATACTTAAGTCTTTTGAATCTCTTATTATTGATTTTACATTAACAGTTTCTCATGGTAAGTATAATAATCTATCAGTATAAATATGTGAATAATAATCTAACTCTGTTCTAGCCCATCTATCTAATTTAATAAGATCTTGATCAGAATTCTTTTGTGCCCACCAGTAATAGTTAGATGTTTTATATCAAAAATTCCAAGGAGCAATTCATGCATTCCAAGTTGAATTAACATAGGATAAATTGGTATCAGAAGCTGAAGTTATAAAAAATGTATTATACAATCATTCCCAATTAAATTCCCAATCACTAGAAAAAGTTCTAGAAAATGCTCATCTTAAATCCTCTTTTATATATGGATCATCTACTAATTCTTTTAAATTTACTTTTAAAATTCAATCATCTCATGTTAATCATAAATATATAGCTTCAGAAAATATATTTTTATCTAAAACCGATAATTCTACTATATCATATCCTCATTGATTCTGATTATATTCCTTTTTGATTTCTTTAAAATCATTAAAATATAATTTAATATTTTGTTTAGCTAATGGTTTTCACTCAAAATCATTTACAAAGAAAAATGCTTCTCAATTTCTAGAAATTTTCATTGTCACATGAGAATCTACAATTCAGAAAAATATTGGATAATTATATCTTCAATTAAATTCTCTATCTGAAGAATCTACAAATTGTACAAAATACAATCAACTTCTAGATTTTTCTCAAATCAGATCATCAAAATTAAAATCTTTTTTTATTAGATTGGGTTCTAATGGAGTTGTTGATTCATTATAAACTATTTCTTTTTCGCTACATTCAAAATTTTCTAACTTTGAAATTTCTTTTTCAAAAAACTCTTTAACATCTGTTCTTTCTGCTTTTTTTCTAAAAACTTCTATTTTTGCATAGGTTTCATTAGGAATTCTACATATTTTTACTTTTGATTTTGTTTTACTTGAGTTATATTCAATAATTTGAAATCTTGGAGGATTATTATCCTGATAAAGAGATACTTTATCCAATACTTTCATTCAAAAATATCTATTTTCTGGTGTAGTAAAAATAAAATCTTTGTTTTCAGTTTTTTCTCAAATAGTAGTATCAAAATCCTTAAGAGAAATTTTATATTCTGTTAATGGCTTTAAAGGTAATTTTAGTATTCATTTTTTAGAATACAGAACTATATCACCTATATCAAATTCTAGTTCGGGAGTTATAGTTATTAAATCCTTAAGTCTCTTTTTTGCATCAATTCTATTAATTAAAAATTCATCACTATCTTCATCTCAAATATCTGTATAAAAATCTAGAGAAAATTCTAGTTTTATTTCTGTTTTAAAATCATTTTCAACATCAAATAATGCTCAAGTACTAAACTTTGTTGTTAAAAATTTAGAAGTACATTCTTTTCTCTTTTCTTCAAAATTATCAAGAATAATATATTTATCTACAAAAGTATTTTCATTTAATTTAATTATATCTTCACAATTATCTTTGCTTAAATCTATATTAGCAACATTAAACTTATTATCACATCTAGTATTCATTCAATCAAATCTAGACTCATTAAAAAAATCATTTTCTAAAGCAATAGTTTTATCAAAATCTAGAATAACTGTACAATTATCAAAATTTTCAGTTCAATTATCTAAAACTATATTGATATTTTCTACTTCTTTTTCTGCCTTGATTTCTAAAGCTTTCATTATTCAAAAATATGCTCAAATTAGTACTATAACTGAAACCAAAATATAAATAATTATATATAACCTATGCTTAATAGATGAAATTTTATCCATGAGATAATTAATAAAAAATTAATAATTGAATTATACACAAACAAATAAAAAAGACCAGATTTTCTGGTCTTTTTAGCTAATTACTTGATATATCAATCTGCAAATTTATTAGTAAGTGCTATAAATTCTGCTGGATTTTCTAATTCTCATCATTCAAGCAAAATTGCTTGATTATAAGCATATTTCATTATGTCTGATAATTTTTCTGATTTGATATCTTTATCAAATTCATTTTTCATAGAATCTATTAATGGATTCTTTGGATTAAGTTCTAGAATTCGTTTTTGTGCTGGCACTTCTTGCCCCATAGCTTTCATCATTTTTTCCATTTGAGGATCTACTCAAGTAGCGGATGTCTTTAATGCTCAAAGTGAAGTTCAAAGTTTATCATTTAATATAACTTCTTCTATTTTTTCTTCTCAAATAGTTGATTTAGCTAAATCTAATAATCATTTGAAATCTTTAGTTTTTTCTTCTTTTTCTTTCTTTTTTGCTTCTGTTTCTTCTTCTAATTCAATATCATTTGAAGTAATAGAAACTAATTTAGAACCTTTATATTCATTAAATCATTGTACTAAAAATGAGTCAATTGGATCTGTTAATATAATCACATCTATATTTTTCTCTCTAAATTGTGCTAAATATGGACTAGATAATGCTTCAGATTCTGATTTTGCAATTATATAGTAAATTGTTTTTTCTTTTACTTTTTCTTTTTTAGCATCTTTTTCTACTTCTACTTCTTTTTCAGTAGCTTTTTCTAAATATTCATCAAGAGTAATTAATCATGAATCATTAATTCAATTAAATAGTGATACTCCTGCTATTTCTTCTTTTAAGTCATGTTCATAATGAATACCTTCTTTTACTAATTTACCATAGTTATCCCAAAATTTAACATAATCTTCTTTAGAATTTTTAAGAGTTTTTCATAATTCAGTTATTACTTTTTTTGTAAGACCTTTTT
>Ga0233441_1000467_pt1 | contig 49198 bp, 57 predicted proteins | sample SI_123_September_4_FD_182781 | JGI IMG/M metagenome (GOLD analysis project Ga0233441, IMG submission 182781) | Seawater microbial communities from Saanich Inlet, British Columbia, Canada - SI_123_September2016_135_MG | ecosystem: Environmental > Aquatic > Marine > Inlet | place: Canada: British...
TATATACAAAAGTTATCATTGCATATTAAGTTTATCTTTGAATTTTTTAATAAATGATCGTTTAAATCCTAGAGAAATTTTATTTAAAAATATGCGGAGTGCAGGATTCGAACCTGCGTAAGCACTAAGCTAATAGGTCCTAAGCCTATCCCGTTTGACCGCTCCGGCAACTCCGCATGCTAAGAATAATTCAGGAAGAACAATGATTGTTTTAAATATTTTGCTATAAAAATTAATAAAAAAATTAAGAATGAGTAAGTAATTTTTTCTTTTGCCAAGCATAAGATCTTGTTTTTGAGGATTTACCATATCCACAAGAACTACAGACACTATCTCTCATATGATAAGTTTTGTTTCCACATCTTCTACATCTAATATGTGTCTTTTTTCCAGATTTCTTTCCGTGGGATGCAGTTCCTTTTGACATTTTTACTCAGTTGAAATTATGATAATTGTGTCTCCTCTAACAAAGACTTTACCTAATTTTCTTTTAACTTCGCCATCCACTCTTTCTTCGCAATTTTCTAAAACTACGTTGATGTGAATATCGAATGCTTTTAAATCTCCGATTAATTGTTTACCGTTTTTTAAGTCTAAAATGACTCTTTTGTTTCTTGCTTGGTTTAAGGCATCTAAAGGCCTTTGTTGGTTTTCCATAATAAAAACACCTCAAAATATACAGTGTTGGATTTAATGGACGTTTATAAAGTTTTTTAATTCTAGGAGTTGAAAAGTTTTAAAACCTTTGATTTCTAATGTTTTGTTCATATAAAGAAAAGATATGCGTCCGCCGGGATTCCATCGAGCAAAGCGAGTGGCACGAGAACGATAGTGACCGTGTGTTCAAATCCTAAAGAAAGTTATGCGTCCGCCGGGATTTGAACCCGGATACCCGGCTTGGAAGGCCAGGATCATAGCCATTAGATCACAGACGCGTAATATTCTGAGAAAAAAAGATGATTTATTAAGTTTGTGATAAATAAACCCTATTTCAATAATATTTATAAACAAGGTACGATTTCTTTAGACCCTATGGGACGTATTAAAACTAAAGCAGCTAAAAGAATTACAGAGGAACTAGTAGATAATCATTTTGATGATTTTACAGAAGATTTTGATCAAAATAAAGCAATTGTTGAAAAACACGCAGAGATCTCATCAAAAAAATTAAGAAATATTATTACCGGTTATGTTACTAGAAGAGTTAAGTCTAGAGAAACACTTTGAGGTGGTAAGAAATGACAGACAAAGATAATAGTATCTTTATAGGTGGTAAACCATTTATGAACTATGTTACTGGAGTTGTAATGCAGTTCACAACAAAAAATGCTTCTGAAGTTATTATCAAAGCTCGGGGAAAATTTATTAGTAGAGCAGTTGATGTTGCTGAAGTAGCATGTAAAAGATTTCTTGAAGGTCAAGCTAAAGTAGATGATGTAAATATTAATAGTGAAGAGTTTGAAAATAAAGAAGGAAAACAAGTTAGAGTAAGTACAATTGAAATACTTATGTCTAAAAACAAGAAATAATTTTTTCTTAAATTTTATATATATATAAATAATTAGTTTAAATTACATGGGCCTGTAGCATAGTCTGGATATCGTGTACGATTTGGTCACGATAGTGCACATAGTGCGTTCGGCTTCGGACCGGATGACCGGGGTTCAAATCCTCGCAGGCTCATTTTTTATTCTAAGCTAGATTTTATATCTAGCAAACGCTAGCTCATAGAAATCAAAGATTTCAAGGATGATCAGAAAGCTAGTCAATTTGTCAGTTGCTTTCTGACATGTCAACCGGTATCAGTTGGTTGTAATCCTCGCAGGCTCATTTTTTAAATCTAAACATTAATATATTTTCTTAGTCTTATTAATTTGATGAGTAATAATTTGCAAAAGAAAATTATTGAAGAATTTTCAGGAAAAAATGCACAAATACTATATTCAAAAAAAGCAGAAGATGGTTTATGGATTTCTGAAAAACATTTTATAAATAAATATTTCATAAAAAAAGGTAAATTATTAGATGTTGGTTGTGGTACAGGAAGAACTACTATTTCTTTGTTTAAAAAAGGTTTTAATGTTACTGGAATTGATTTAGTTCCAAACATGATACAAAATGCAAAGAAAATTGCAAAAAAGAAAAAATTGAAAATTAATTATAAAATTGGCGATGCTACAAATTTAAAATTTGAAGATAATTCTTTTGATTATGCTATTTTTTCAAATCAAGGTTGGACGCAAATTCCTGGAAATGAAAAACGATTAAATGCACTTAAAGAAATTTATAGGGTCCTAAAAAAAGAGGGAATTTTTATTTTTACAACACATCCTAGGGTCTTATCTAGACAATTTACATTTTTTTGGATTAAACAGTGGGGTAGATTTTACTTGTTAAAACCTATGGGATTTAAAATTGAAGAAATTGATTATGGGGATAGATTTTTTGAAAGAGAAACTAGTGATAATAAAAAAACTTACAAAACTAGGCAATATATTCATATACCTTCAGTTCGTGAAGTTAAAAAAATTATTCAAAAAACAAATTTTAATCTTTTAGAAGTAAATGGTGATTATCAGGTTTCTAAGAACGATATTCGTAAACATCCACCTGTTTTTTATATTTGTCAAAAATAAAATTATCAATAACTAACCCATTTTTTATTATGGCCTAGACTTTTATAAGAATTAATCATGAATTCTTTAAATGAAGTTTTTTGTTTCCAAATTTCAAGTAATCTCGTTGCAATTTGTTTATATTCATCTTGGAATATATCCATAGAAAATTTCATTTCAGAAAAACAGTTCAAATAATCTAAGAGGACAAATACAGCAATTATTTTTAACATTTTATCATCAATAGGAGTAAATTTTTCTTTAAAAAATCTATTTACATATGATCGATAAATAATATGAAATAATTCATGAGCAATGACATAGTTTCCAATTTTTTCAAGTGAATATTGTAAAATTATATAATTTTTAGATGAATTATGAAAACCATATTTAGCACATAGACTCAAAAATACATCAATGTCATAATTTGGCCATTTAAAATTCATTAAGTTTTCAATTTCAAAAAAAAATTTATTGTTAATTTCTTGCCAGTTAGTATCCAATTTTTTTTTAGCTAAAATTAATTCAGGTTTATGTTTATCAAAAGCGAGATTAATTAATTGAAGAGCTTTTTGTTTGTGTTCAGGCTTTAAATAATCAACAGTAAAACCTAATCTTTGCTCCCAAAGAGGATGTAACTTTTTATGTTTTAATCCTAATTTTAAAGCAAATAACTCATGTTTTGAACTGGCTTTCCAAATTAATTTAGGTATTTGAACTACACTTAAAGTCTTTCCTCTATCTTTTAATGTTACAAGTTCATCAAGTTCTAAACCACACTTTTTGCAGTATACACCATCTGATGCTAAATTTTTTTCATTAGAACCACAATCTGGACAAGTCATAAATTATTCTAAAATAATGTAGTTTTTTAAACTTAATTATTTAATTTGCAATAGGGAAGTGAACATTTATTTCAATATCTTTACTTAAATCAACAATTTTAAATTTCATAATTTTAGTTCTGACTTCAGTAATATTGTGAAATATTTTTTTAATTCTAGAAGTGAAAACTGGAAATTCATCTTTTGCTTTATTCACAAGTTGACTTCCAATATTTGTTATTTCATAAATATCTTCCAATAATTTAGGATTTTTAAATGAGACCTCATTTTTGTCTAATGTTTGAATAATATGATTTAAATTTTCAAATGATTGGTCTATACCTGATAGAGTTTGTTCAACAATTAGTTTGTCTATTTTTATGATTCTTTTTTCATCCATAAATTCTCTTTTTAAATCAACTAAATTATTTTTTAGGGTGGAAAGAGACATTCTAATTGCAAATAAATTTTTTCTATCAACAATTTCTTCTTCTTTAAGTGTTTCAATAATTTTATCACTTTCAGCATTAAAAAGTGCAATTCCTGAAATATTTCTGTTTATTTTTTCTGAAAAAGATAAATGATAAATTTTTTCTAAAAGTCTATCTTGTTTAATTGAAACTAATTTTGAAGTTACAACTGCCATCATAAGCATACCAATTATGATATTTGCTATTGCCATTACTCTCATACCTGGACCTTGAGGAATAATATCTCCGTAACCTGTTGAAGTTGCAGTGATAAAACTATAGTAAACATAATCAAACATTCCTGTAACCTTATTTCCCTGTGCATTGATCAATGTTCCAGAAGTTCCACTAATGACATGATAAAATAAACCAAAAGCAATAATTAACATAATCCAAACAAAGAAGATTTTCAAAAATGAAGTTTTTTCTATTAATGATATGAAATCAACTTTTTTCTTTATAGAATTTCTCATTTTAATATACTCTTTTGTATACTGGTATAACTTACAATATATTAAGATGTATTAATCCTATATAAAGTTTTTTAAAAATATAGTTGTAAATATGTAAAATCAAGATGATTTTTTTCAAATTAACAATTATAAACAATTTGTTTAAGGTAATTTTTTTAAACAGGTCTTAACTTCTTAGATTTATATGGAAATAAAGAAAATAACACCTTATGAATTTGATTTACCAAAAAAAGGTCAAATGAAAGTACCTGGAAAACTTTTTTCATCAAAAAAATTGCTTGATTTAGTTAAACAAGATAAGTCTTTGCAACAAGTATCAAATGTTGCATCTTTACCAGGGATACAAAAATTTGCATATGCTATGCCTGATATGCATCAAGGATATGGATTTACAATTGGTGGAGTAGCTGCTTTTGATTTAGAAAAAGGGATCATTACACCGGGGGGAATAGGATTTGATATTAATTGTGGAGTTAGACTTCTTGCTACAAATTTAACAGAAAAAAAAGTTAGAGAAAAAATTGAAGAATTGATAAATCAATTATTTAAAAGAGTTCCTTGTGGTATAGGCAGAGGATCAACTTTGAAAATTGATGATGAGACTTTAAATAAAGTTATGACTATGGGGCCTAGATGGGCAGTTGAACAAGGGATGGGTATTGAAGAAGATGTTAAGCATTGTGAATCTAATGGATTATTAGAATGGGCAAAACCTAGTTGTGTTTCACAAAAAGCAAAAGCTAGAGGTAAAAAACAGTTAGGAACACTTGGTGCAGGTAATCATTTTTTAGAAATACAGTTTGTGGATGAAATTTATGATAAAAAAATTGCAAAGATATTTGGAATTGAAAAAAAGGGTCAAGTAGTTGTTATGATTCATTGTGGAAGTAGAGGATTTGGACATCAAATATGTACAGATTATTTAAGAAAAATGGAAGATGAATATGCAGATATAATTGCTAAGCTTCCTGAAAAAGATTTAGCATACGCACCTTTTGATTCTAAACTTGGTCAAGATTATTTTGGGGCAATGGCATGTGCTGCAAATTATGCATGGACTAATAGGCATGTTATAGGACATAATGTAAGAAAAGCTTTTGAAAGAGTTTTTGGTGATGTAAAAATAAGTACGGTTTATGATGTAGCACATAATATAGCAAAAATTGAAGATCATGAAATTGATGGAAAACAAAAAAAGTTAATTGTGCATAGAAAAGGAGCAACTAGATGTTTTCCAGCAAATCACTGCGACTTACCTGAAGATTATAAGGAAGTAGGTCATCCTGTAATAATTCCAGGAAGTATGGGAACAGCATCATATGTAATGGTAGGAGCAAAAAATACAATGAATATTGCATTTGGAAGTACAGCTCATGGTGCAGGAAGAGTTATGTCAAGACATCAAGCAAATCAAGAGTTTAAAGGAGAAAGAATCAAAACAGAATTAAAAAATAAAAACATTTTTATTAAAAGTGCTTCATGGAGAGGTATTTCTGAAGAAGCACCTCAAGTCTATAAAGATATTGATGAAGTAGTAAAAATTACTCAAAAAGCAGGAATTAGCAATTTAGTTGCCAAAGTTAGGCCAATAGGAGTAATTAAAGGATAATTCTTATAAATGTCTTGAGTTTTCAATTTGATTGAATGGCAAAAGCAAAAGAAAAAATTTTAGCACCAGAAGTTAATATTGGACTTGTTGGTCATGTTGATCACGGAAAAACAACACTTACTGAATGTCTATCAGGAAAATGGACAGACACTCATTCTGAAGAATTAAAAAGAGGAATTACAATTAGGCTAGGTTATGCTGATTCTGTTTTTGTTAAAACTAAAGATAAAGAATTAATGACTGAAGTTGATGCTAAAAAACAAAAAAAAGAATATAAAGTTTTAAGAAAAGTTAGTTTTGTAGATGCTCCAGGTCACGAATCTTTGATGGCTACTATGCTTGCAGGAGCAACATTAATGGATGGAGCAATGCTTTTAATTGCAGCTAATGAAGAATGTCCTCAACCTCAAACAAGAGAACATTTAATGGCATTAAAAATTAGTGGAATTAAAAATGTTGTAATAATTCAAAATAAAATTGATTTAGTTACAGAAGAAAAAGCACTTGAAAACTATAATAAAATTAAAGAATTTTTAAAAGGAACAGATTATGAAGATGCTCCAATAATTCCTATTTCTGCACAACATAATATTAATACAGGGTATGTAATTGAAGCAATTGAAAAAAACATACCAACACCTAAACGAAATTTAAAAGTTGAACCTAGAATGTTTGTTGCAAGATCCTTTGATGTTAATAAACCAGGTCAAGAAATTAAAAATCTTAAAGGTGGTGTTTTAGGCGGTGCTTTAGGTCAAGGGATTATTAAAAAAGGAGATGAAGTTGAAATTAGGCCTGGGCATGTATATGAAGAAGCAAATAAAAAAGTTTGGAAACCTATAACAACTAAAGTTGTTAGTATGATGACAGGAGGTTCAACTGTTGATGAAGTAACACCAGGTGGATCTGTGGCATTGCTTACAAATTTAGATCCTTCAGTAGTTAAATCTGATAGATTTACAGGGAATGTTGTAGGATATCCAGGAAAATTGCCTCCTGTGTGGGATAATTTAAAACTAAAAACTAATTTACTTGAAAGAGTTGTAGGTAGTGCAGAAGATACTAAAGTTGATGCTCTTAAAATGGGTGAAATGTTAATGCTTAATGTAAATAGTGCTGCAACTGTAGGTATAATCTCTAAATTAAGCAAAGATGTTGTTGAATGTAAATTAAAATTACCTGTTTGTGCTGATATTGGTGCAAGAGTAACAATATCACGAAGAATGGGAACACGATTTAGATTAATTGGATTTGGTATCATTCAAATGTCAAAAACCGACTGACTAATAAGTAAGGTTTTTGAGCATGATCAAGAAGCTAAATTATAGGTTTGTTGTTTTTTGACAAATAATTTTTTTCTTATTATAAAATTAAAAAAAGCCTGTGTATCATGAGTTTCTGAGGTAAAGTATGGGTAAACACAGTCACTTACGTTTCCTGTGTGTCAAAGTTTTTATGAGCTTTAACAATTCCCTAAGGCACTTGCCTGTTGTATTAAATTTAGCCTCCCCCTCATCTTGATCAGGCCTATTTACATATATGGTTTTGTAGTATATAAATATTTTGTAGATAATATATTGTCCTACTTTTTGCGGAACCTTTTTAATCCAGGTTATATTCATTCCTTATATGGATGGTTTACCTAGTATCACTAAGATGTTTGGAATAGAATTAGAATTTTTCTTGGTAGATAGAGAGGGAAAACTTGTTAACAAAGCAGACAGTATAGTTAAAGCTTTAAAAAGTAAATTAACTAAAACAGATATCACTTTGGAATGTGGTAAATCAATGTTGGAACTAGTTAGTTTTCCTCATAGATCATCTAGAGAAACTTTTATTAAATATATTCAAGATTTTGAAACTTTTTTATATGAATTAGATGTAAATGATTTAGGAATCTATAATTTTGGAACTTATCCAGGCATAAATAATAATGAGATGAGAACTGAAAGTAGATATAATGTTAAGAAAAATATTCTTGGTGAGAAAAATTTTGTCAATGCAGGAAAATGTATTGGTTTTCATTATCATTATTCGCTTCCTAGAAATTCGTTTAATCCAAATATTTTGTTCTTATATCCTGATTTAAATGATAGAAAAAAACAAAAAATTCTTAGTTTGTATAATTTATATATTGCTTTAGATCCTGCAATTACAACATTAATGCAATCTAGTCCTTATTTTGAAGGAAAACTAATGGGAAAAGATTCAAGAATTATGGTTTATAGGGGGGACAAAAGTTTTGAATATCCAGATTCACTTTATGCAAATCATCCTGAGTTTGGGAACTTGAATGAATATTCTCCTGATTTTAATTCATTTATTAAAACAATTACAAATAGAACTTCTAAATGGAAAGAACTTCTTGCAGCAAATAACTCATCATTTTCGGATTTTGCTAAAAGAAAGGGTGCGTCATTACTAGACTCATCATGGAAACCAATAAAGATTAGTCCTCATGGAACAATTGAAATGAGAGGACCAGATATGAATTCAATTAGAAAAGTTGTTGCTCTTTCAACTCTTATGAATAATGTTTCTAAATATGTTGAAAAAAATTTTATTAAAATTATCCCTGGTATAATCGGTAATAATGATCCATTCAAATTAGAAGATGGAAATTTATATGTACCTGATCAAGCGTATTTATCTAATCTACAAAAAGAATCTGCAATTTATGGATTTGAATCTCAAAGAGTTTTAAGATATTGTAAATCACTTTTAAAATTATTAAAGACAATTGTTAGTGTAGAAATGATGGCACCTTTTAGAGTATTTCAAAAAAGTGTTATGGATGAAAAGAGTAAATCTGATGAAATAATTAGTTTTGTAAAAAAAAGGCAAGGTTATAGTGATTACAAAGAAATTTTGCCTGAAACAGTCCAAGATTTTGCTGTTAAAACTAGTGAAACAATTTTTAAAAATTTAGTTATAACTAAAAAAATGATTCAAGAGATTTATCCTTGTTAAGATAATAAAATATTTATACTTCTTTAGATTAAAAATTAATAATGAAAAAACAAGCACCTGTATATGATTATGAAAATAATTTAGAACCAGATCTACTTAGATTTCTAGTTAGGGTTGAAGCATTAGAGCAAGAAAGTAAAGACAGATCTGCTTTTATGAATATGCGTGAATTAGAATGGGATACACATATTTCTGAAATTAAAAGAGAAATTCATTTTTTTAAAAATCAGGTAAGTGATTTAAAAAGACGTGTAGAAAACTTTAAGTCTGTTTTTTTATCAAATGTTAGAGAATTTAAATTAAAAGCTGATAAAGATGATTTAAGAAAACTTGAAAATAATGTTGATAGAATGAATTTTGAAAATTTAATAACTAAAGATGAATTTTTAAGAAAGAGCAGCTTTAAGTGATTTGATAGCTACTTCTAACATATCATCGGTTGGCCTTCTTGTTGTAATTTTTTGAAGTAAAAGTCCAGGAGCAATTAAAATTTTAACAAAAATATTGTCTGTATGTTTTCCAGCAAATTTTAAAATTTCATAAGATACGCCTGCAATTAAAGGTAATAATAGCAATCTTAAACCTAATCTAGGAAAATAACCTTCAACTTTAATTAATGTAAAGAAAAATACAGATAAGACAAATACTAATAATAAAAAACTAGTACCACATCTAGGATGAAGTGTTGTATATTTTTTTACATTTTTAACTGTTAGTTTTTCTTTATTTTCATAGGCAAAAACAGTCATATGTTCAGCTCCATGGTATTGAAAGATTCTTCTAATATCAGGCATTAATGAAATTAATAATAAATAAGCAAAAAAAATGAGTAATCTAAATACACCGTCTATAATATTAAATAAAATTCCTACTTTATCTGTAATAAATCTAGTTAAAAATAATGGAGCAATGTAAAATAGTAAAATAGTCATAGCAATTGATAGAGTTATTGTAAAAATTAATTCCAAAGTTGAAAGTGATTCTTCTTCGTCACCTTGTGAAACTGAAGCAGAAAAAGATAATGCTTTGATTCCAATATTCATTGTTTCAATAAATCTAACACATCCTCTAATAATTGGTAAATTTGCAATTTTATTTTTGTTTTTTTTAATTTTAATTTTTTTAATTTTAATTTTTTTATCAGGTTGTCTAACAGCTATTGCATATTTATCTAAAGAGCGCATCATAACTCCTTCCATTACAGCTTGTCCGCCAATAGTTATCTCATTTCCCATTCTTGAAGAGTTACGCACTAATATTATTTAAAGTTTTGCTTGAGTAGATTAATCTTTTCTAAATAATAGTAAACTGATTGGTTTAGACATTATTTTGAATTTATTTTAAATTAGGAGTAATTTTTATATACTAAAACATAAAAGTTTAACTTTTTTCAACTAATAAGTGATTGTAATTTGATAGTGACAACAAAATCGAAAGATTTAAATACTCAAATCCACTAATATTTGTAAAAATACGTGCCAGAGGTACAAAATATGCTAAACGCCCCTACATGGGGAACAAGATCATTCCAAAGAAAAAAATATATAGAACGAGATAATACTCTAGAAAGCACAATGAAATACGATTGGAAAACTCCGGCAAAAAAAGCAATTTTAGGACCTTTATCTAATTCTCCTAATGAAATTGCTGCTAAAGAAGCACTTCATGATCAAGTTTATAGTTTAGTGCAAGGAGTTCAAGAATATAGGCCACAATTTCAACAAATAATTGATGGGCAAATACCTGAAGGAATGACTCTGCCTCTAGGAGTTACGATTCAAGATTTACAAGGTTTAGGAACAGTTGATGAAGCTATAGCTTATATTGGTGCTAGTGCGTTAGATCAAGCAAAAATTCCATCACATTTAAGAAATCAAGTTGCAAGACAACTTGGAAAAGAAACAGATTTACCTATTTATAGGCAATTAGTAAATGCAAGAGGAAAAATTCATTTTGCTGCAGAGCGAACTCTTCTTAACCCTTATGTTTTACATGCTACACAAAAAGCAATTGGTCTAGGTCTTTGGGCAACAAATGGTGTTGCAATTGGTCAACAATATTGAGGACAAAATGAAGCTGTGGCTGAATATGCACCTTTAATAGGTGCTGCTGCAAATTCATTATTATATTTTGCAAATACAGCTGCAACAGGAGTTTTATTTGATAAACTTAGAAATAAAAAAGCAGATGCTGATGCAGCGCAAAATGAATTTGTTTTAACAGCAACAGGATTAATTACAGCAGGAATTGCTTTAAATTATAGTAAATTAGCTGCAGGAATTTTAGCAGGATCTTCATTAATTGATGCTGCATCAAATCAATTTATAAAATCTAAAAATGAAAAAGCAGATCAATGGGTTCATGGATTAACTAACATAGCAAGATTATATGCAGGATATTTAACAATTGATGCAGTAACTGAACAAATGCATGCAAATGCAGAAACTGTAGGTCAAATGGATGTAGGAGATTTAGCTGCAGAACTAGGGAAAGATTATGCAATTAGAACTGGAGCTGGAGCTGGAGCACCTGTAGGTGCAATGTTTTTAGGAAATATTAAAGGAAAAGGACATAGAGTAGCTGCATTAGGAACTATATTACTTACATTGTATTTACAATCTGGATGTGCACCGGCACCAAGTGAAACACCTCAACCTGAAGGATATAAACCCGTAGCAGAACCAGAACCAACTCCAACACGAGGACCTGTTGAAATTCATGAAGCACCAACTCCAGATACAGAAATTGATACTGCTGGTGTTCCAATAGAAAGTGTAGAACCTGATCCGACAGCAATTGTACCTGAAGTTGAACCAGTTCCTGAACCACCACCATATTGTACACCAACACCAACAACAGAAGCAGTAGGACCTACAGAAGTTGCTACACAAGTTGCTACACCATCACCAACATACGAACCTGTTGAGGGATCTGAACAAGAGTGGTTGAATGGAGGATGGCATTTTTCATTATATTTTCAAAAAACAGGTGACGATAATGCAGGTCCTGCAGCAGGATCCTTTACATATACTAATCCAGCATTGGTTCTAAATCCCGGTATAGATTATGTACTTATGAAACTTAATGGAGCATTAGAATATGATTTTGCTAATCCTCTTGAATTTGTAGGTGAGGTTTTAGAAGATAAATTACAGTTTGATATAGCAGGTTTAGGAAATATGGCTGATTTTAAAGTTCTTAGAAAAATGTCTTCAAATGAATATGCTGAATGCCAACTTGAAGGAATAGAATTACCTATTGCAGCAATAAACGGGGATGATGTATATATCCAAGTTGAACCAAGCCCAGATATTTTAACTTTGAAACCTGCAGTTCCTTTAGTAAATGTTGCTGATGATGGGTCAACCACTGTAACTTATTCAGCTGATGATGGATCTACAACAACAGTTGTTATCACAGATCCAGATCCTCCGGTAGATCCTGGAGATGATATTATCATTGATGATTGTACAGAAGGAGTGGACTGTGATTAATTTAAATACTAAAATATTTAAAGTTTTAAAATACTGTTTTCTGTAATGTTAAAAAAAAGAGTTATTTTATCACTACTATTTTTGTTTTACATGATATTAATCTCTAGTTTTTCTTATGCAGAAATTTATAAAAAATTCATTTGGGAGAATGAACAAAATCAACCAGTTACAGATGTAATTGTAATTGGCTGGAAATGTGTTGATGAGAGTTGTGTTGATGTTACTTCAATGATTCCTTCTTTAGCTCCAAATGGAAAATCTTCAGGTGGTAATAGTTTTTATGATGTTACACTTGCTGAGCCAGGTATATATTTACTAAGATTTTTTCCCTCGAATTATTTGTCCGGAAGAGTAAAATTTGCAGTTTCAGGTACAGGAAGGAAAAGTGACTATACAATTAACTCTTTGAAAATAGCACAAAATTGCAAAGCAGAATTTACACAAGCAATTCAAAGTTGCGCGGAAGCTGGATTTCCGATTAGTATTTTAACAGATACTGAACTTGAAGCAACAACCCAATCTGCACTTTCCACTGGTACATCTCATTATCCCTCTCCAGAATATAACGATTGGATTAATGCAACAACAAACATGTTCGCAGATGTAAAAAAAGTTGGTGCATCTACTTCAGAAAGTGGATTTCCTAAAACTGATACATGGGGAATAAGTGGAAGTACAACTCACGACTTCGAATTCCTCTGGGAAACAAGTAAAGACACTGCACCAGGTCAATATGAAATTACAATGATTTCAACTGTTCCTGATAATAAGTGTGATCAAGCAACAATGGTTCCTGTTGAGCAAACAATGACCATAACTTTATCACCTTCACCAGATACATGTAGATGTGAAATAAGTGATTTTTCTGTTTCTCAAAGTGAATTAACTGATACAAGTTATAGGGTTAATTTTAATGGAAAAAAACTAATGGAGTTTCAAGATTGGGATTATACTTATATTGATGAATGTAATTTACAAGATACTTCTTTAGCTGAAGTATTTATGTTTATGTCAGATTATACATTAACTATAACTGATAGAGATTCTGACGCAGTTGCTTATACTGTTACAGATAGATTTGGAAAAAACGCAGTATCTAATACACCTCAAGATTTTACAGTTTCATGGGAAACAACTAATCCAGGTGATTATAGTGCAAATTTATCAGTAGTTTCTATTGATACAACCAATAAATGTAATAATTTTGGAACATCAACATCTCAAGTTAAAACATTTCAAATTGGTGAAGATTTAGATAATGATGACCATTATGTAACATCAAACAACAATAATGAAGATTGTGATGACTCAGACAATACTATTTATGATGGTGCAACTGAAATACCTGATGGAAAAGATAATGATTGTGATGGGCAAACAGATGAAGGATTTACTTGTACTCCTGGTGACTCTAAACCTTGCTCAGAAATATTTCATGGAATTTGTGGTGTAGGACAAGCAGATTGTGTGAACGGCCAATGGCAAGGATGTCCAGCAGCACAAAATGAAGTTTGTGATAATGATCAAGACGATGATTGTGATGATTTTATTGATTGTGCTGATATTGAAGATTGCACTTCTTTTTTTGAACAAGCACTTCACTTTTATCCATGTCAATATTCTCCTGGTGACATCAGTTGTGAATCTGGATATGGTAATGCAAACAAAGACGCAAGTGATGGATGTGAATGTGAAATCACTAATTTTGGAAAAGAAAAATGTGATGGAGATGACAATGACTGTAATGGAGTTATTGATGATCTTGCTGATAAAGATATTCCATTATGTGATGAAGCATCTAGTGGTTTAGGAATTTGTAAAGATCAAAAAAAGACTTGTGTAGGCGGAGAATTTATTTGTTTAGACATAAAACAAAATGAAACTTGTGATTTACTTGATAATGATTGCGATGGAAAAATAGATGAGACTTGTGATTTAGATAAAGATAATTACGCTAATATTTCTATTGATTGTATTAATTCATTTATTGATGGAAATAATATAGAAAGAGCATGTAATACCTTTGGAACAGATTGTGATGATTCAAATAATGTAGTGTATCCAGGACAAGAAGAAATTTGTGATCAAATTGATCATAATTGTAATGGGCAAGTCGCTGAAGGATGTGAATGTAATGAAGGAGATCCAATTGGCTGTGATCCAGACGGAGTATGTGCTGAATTAGAATTATTTTGTGGGTTAGATGGGTTTATTCCTTCTTGTGATTATTCTAGTTTATTAGATTATGAAGTAACAGAAACAAAGTGTGACGGAAAAGATAATGATTGTGATGGAAAAATAGATCAAGAAGATGGTTTAGCAAATTGTTGTAGTACTGGTGCTACTAAGAGTTGTATTAAAACCTGTGCAGACAAAAAACAAATTCAAGGATCATTTAAATGTGAAAATAATGAATGGGGAAATGAATGTGTTGCAGATTGTGGTGATAATATTGTGCAGAGTTATAATTTAGAAATTAATGTTCCTGTTGCAGATCTTACATATAAAACTTGCTACGATGAAACTTATATTAAACTTGATTATGATTTTGATGGAAGTGATTCATGTAGATATAAGTTAAATACAGGACAATATAAAGGTGTAACTGACACAATTAAAGCAAAAAAAGGACAAAATGATTTAACATTAAAATGTGGAGATACACAAAAATCAATCATATTTCATTTGATCAATCAAGACAGTTGTGAACAAGTAGATAGTGTTGTTGATGATGATACAATTGACACATTTGAAGAAGAAGGTGACGGATATTACTCAGATGAAGATTTATTAAAAGGTGAAGAAACAGGAAAACACATTGAACAATCATATAGTTTTAGTTATGATGAAGAATCTGGAATGACTGATATTGAAATTAATTTAAATCCTCAAAAAAATCTAGGTGAAGCAAATTATCACTTATATATTCCTAAATGTTTAGCAGAATATATTGATGAAATTGAGTTTGAAGTAGAAGATTATAAAATAATTAAGGAAGACTCAATAATTGCTTGGCATTTTGCAGAAATGGATAGACCTGCAAATTTTAATTATAGGGTTAAAGGAAAGATATCAAAAGATTGTCTTGAAAATATTAAAGGAATGGCTATAGCAGATATGATTGATTATACTGAACCTAGTCCAATGACACCTATATTAATAGGTGTTTTAATAGTTTTAGCAATTGTTGCGACTGTTTGGATGGAAGTAAAATTTAATAAACTTCATTTAGGATTTAATAAACCTAAAACAGGAAGCAATGAAGAAACTATACAAGCTTTGAAATATCATTGGGAAGACAGAATTAAAGCTCAAGGTTTTGCAAACAAAGATCAAGCAAAAACATATATGGAACAACTTAATTTACCTAAAGATGTTATAGAACATGTTCTTAAAAATTTTAAATAAATAAAAGAATTTTTTAGTCATTTTTTGTCTTGCCGTAGTAGTCTTATTTTATCTTTGTTTCTTTATAAATCTCTTAAGAAACATTTTTATATTACGTTGACAATAAAATATTGTTTACTACAGGGGGTATTATAGTAATTCTTTACAATGGTTCGTAAGCGACGTAGGAAAAAAAATGCAATATTAAATCAAAAAACCAAGTTAGTCTTGTTTGGTTTAGTAATATTAATAATTTTAAGACAATATTTTATTATAATTGTTTTAATGTTAGTATTTACTATCCTTGGTACAGCTACACTACGAATAACTAGATTTGTTCCTCATATAAGTATTGAAACAGTTAGTGCTTCAGCTATTTTATTTGGATATGTATGGGGTTGGAAAATTGGACTAATTTTTGGATTTGGGGCGGGAATGTTTGGAACAATTTATAATGGTTTTTTGAAATTAACAACTATGGTTAATGCTATGTTCATGGGAGTTTGTGGAATTTTTGGCGCAATATTTGCGTCACTAGGTTTTTCATTTTGGTGGGCTTTTTTATTAACATACATAGTTAGAGCGAATTTAGGTTTTTTTGTATTTCAATTAATTAAACCGGATTTACTAGAAAATGTTATTCATTCATATGGAGACGCACTTTTTAATGTTTTAATTGTAAGTCAAATTATGGCAGCAATCTATAGGTTAATTCTTCCAATTGCTTAAGATTCATCGTCTACAGTAAAGAGTCTAGAATCATTAACTTTAAAGAGTCTAATTCTAGCTCCAGCATCAAGCCAGCCATGTGCATAATTTAATGCTGCAAAAGCATTTACATAATTTTTATTTTTATAAAAAAAATTTGCATCAGAAAAATACCTAGAAGCCATATCAAAGAAATCTTTTGCTTGATCTAATCTTGTATTGTCAAAATTATCTTTAACTTTTTGTAAAGCTTCATTAGTTACAGAAAAGTATTTTTTTAGCTTTTCTTCAGTGATTAAGTTATTCATTATTTGGAGGAAACTATTAGATTCTTTTTATTTTTTTGTAATTTTGTAATATTTAGTATACATTTTTCCATATTAATATACGAAAATATAGAAATATTTATATATCTACCTTGACTCTTAATTTATAGAATGGGGGTAAATAAAAACCAAAATGAACTAAAGAGGAAACTTGCGACCTATTTTTTATTAGCTTTTGGTTTTGTAATTAGTGGTTTTGTAATCATGCTTTTATTTAATGTTTCAGATTATGGAATAACAATTGCATCTTTTGGAGCAACAATATTTATGATTTTGTCAAGAAGTAATTTGTCAAAGAAAAAAGTATATGGTTCTTATATGTTAGCAGCAGCTATTGGTTTTTTATTTTCAAAGATTACTACAATAGCCTCTTTAAATTTAACTTTAGCTACAGTTTCTTCATTTGTTATTATGACTCTTTTGGAATTTCAACACGCTCCAGCATTAGGTCTCTCAATGGCTATGGTACTAAATAAATTTCCACTTATGACTGATATAATTATCCTTTGTTGTATTTTATTTATTATTACTATGACAATTGTTTTAAAAGTAGTCTTACAAAAACCTGAAAAAGTTCTAGCAGTATTTAATTTAGATAGAAGAAAAATTAAATGGGATATGTAATTTAACCTTTACTAAATAAAGCAGTGGTTGTTGCACCTAATACTCCACCACTTAATCTTGGATAAGAATTTCCAAACATATATTGAATATATTCTAGGTTAACAGTGTTTACTAAATCTTGACCCATTTGTAAAACATCATTATTACCTGCATAATTTGAAAGAATATGTGCCATGTCTGCACCAACATAAAAGCCTATACCTACTTGAAGTAATTTTCTAAATTTATTTCCATGAGGCAATATTTGATTTGTACCAACAAAAGCAAGAGCAGCTGAAGTATTTGTTGCAAGTAAATCACCATATACAGCAAAATCTGGATTTCCAGTAATCATAGTAGCCAAGTGTCCTACACCTTTAAAAGCTAGATGAGAACCCAATGTTGCAGCACTATAATTTACAAATTTTCTAAACTTCTCATTATCTTTGTAGTGCTCCTTTACTTTTGATGACAAATTTGCTATGACATTTCCCATGTAGATGTTTTATTTTAACTAATATATAAATATTATTACTTTACAGTGACAATAAAATAGAAATATTTATATATATGTAGTTATGATTTAGGATTAGGTGATAATTATGGATAATCAAAATCAAGAAAAATCATTAAGAAGAAGAATAGCAGAAGAAGTTTTTTCAGGAGTAGTTTTAGGTAATTTACCTATTGAAAGTGTTCAATATTTATCAAATGAATATGATTGGGTAAATGATATTGTTCAAGAACGATTAAAAGGTTTTAGAGATGGAACTTATTCAACAGTTGGTTCAATTGTTGAAGTTGGAGTAGGTGTAGGCGCAATAGCTACAGATCACCTAACTTTAGGAGCAGTTTTAATTTTTGATGGTGTTGCAAATTTTATTGCATCAGGTTATGAAAAAAAAGAAGACCTGTTATTGGAGAACGCAACAATCAATAATTTATCAGAAGGTAATGGCCATATGGGTTCAGCAATACTAAATATTCCGTATTTGATTAAGGATGGGATCAGTAAAGTAAGAGAATATCGATCAAAAAATGATACTTCGTAATATCTTCTTTATTTTTTTTAATTAATAAGATTTTTATACTTAATTAAGTAAACATCTTCTATTATGAAACATGAAGATTCACTTTTTATATCAATATTTATAATGTTTTTAGGATTTTTGATTTTTACACTTAATATGGTGAATCAGAAAATTCTCATATTTTCATATTTAAATTCAATATATGTCTTAGCATTTTTTGGAAGTATTATTATTAGTATTATTGGACTAGGAATGCTTTTATTTTGGCATGTAGAAAATAAAAAACCTTTTTTTGAAAAGACAAAGCAAAATCATTTTCCTAACTATTTAGGAATTGGCATGGTACTAGTTTTTATTGGACTTACAGTTTTAATTAAGTACGCAAAAATTCACTTGATCATTTATATTATGTCTGCGTCTATAAGTATTATGGGGATAATATTTTTATTATTAGGTCTAGAATATTTTATAAGAGAAGTGTTTATTCAAAAAAGCGAATAACATTTCTAAACTTCATCTTAACGAGTTTACTTGGATCTAGAGATTTTTTTCTAATTTCAAGTAAGGCAGATTCTACATTAGAACTGCCAAAGGGAATAAAAAATCCTGCTTTCATTTCAAGTGTCCTTATTTGCATAAGTCCAAAATATCTAGCGATAATTGAAGCAGCTGCAACTTCATAGTATTTTGACTCAGCTTTAGTCTCCATTATATTTCCTACAGAACACCCAGGATATTTATCAACAATATGGACGGCTGTTCTGGCTAATTTAGTATAGCATTTTTTATGTAATAAATCCATAATTTGGGTGACATTCATTTTAACATTTAATTTGTTATAATCTTTAGGAGATAAGTTTTCTACGTGATAGTTTTTTGGATATTTTTCAATTAATGTTTTTGCTAATTTTACTATGTCAGGATTTAACATTGATTTAGAATCTTTTACACCAAGTTCTTTTAAATTATTTCTAATTTGGTCATCGGCTTTAAATCCACAAACAACAAGTCCACCAAAAGTATCTCCTTTTAGTGTTTCATCAGTTCCTACAGCTACTCCTGAAAATTTTGGTTTTTTTCCAATACCTAAATATTCAGCAATTTTTTTAGTTTCTTTAATATTATTACTTGAACCTTGAATTAATAGCTTTCCAGTTTTATATAGAACAAGAGTTGAAATTCCTTTATATCTAGCAATTTCTTTTTCAGATTTTATAGGGAGTTCACTAAATCCATATTTTTTGATTTTTTTTAAACTTGATTCGTTAACATTGTCAATACTTACCATTTTAAAATCCCTCGTCAATTGTTTTTAAATATTCTTTAACTCTATTTATAATGCTTGGAATTAAAAATTTCTCAATTTTATCTTCATAAATATCTATTAAATTTCCAAATTCAGTTATTCTATAATCATTTTTAATTTTTTCAACTAATAATACTTCTCGAAGTCTACGAATTTGTCTTCTAATATTTGAAGCAGCACTTCCATTTAGATCAAGTTTTTCTGAAGTTCTAAATTCAATAACAAGTTCTCTAACTTTTTCACTACTAATAAATTCATTTGTTTTTTTTGCTCGTAAAAATACATATAATACATCCACGATAACATCTCTAGAATCTCCAGGATTTAAAAGACCAAAACTTAAACATAGTTTTCTGACAATTTCTCTTTTACTTAGGTTATATGGTTTTTCATATCTTCTTAATGTAATTTCACAAAGTGGAGTATCAATTGATTTTTTTTTCATGATAAAAATATTTAATTTTTAATAAGTATATAAAATTTTTGATTATAACTTATTATCATAAAAGTAGTGTAATGCATTCCAATACTTTTACTTTATTTACAAAACTACAAACTATTAAAGAATAAAGTTTTTAAATTAAAATGTATTCTAATATACTAAATTCTATATTAATATAGCAAATGTCAAAGAGAAAAACAAAAAAAAAATCAGAATTAAAATCATTTATAGAGAATAAAATTAGTGGTCTAAATAAAACTGAAAAAATTCTATATACAGATTCACTTTATGGTACTGATTCTGCTACAACAGCTATTAAAAATAGATTCAATTCAACTTTTATAATTCCTTTTGCTTTAGCACTTAATGCACCACCGGCATTTATTGCTTTAATTAGTTCAGTTCCACTTTTAGTAGGAAGCTTTTTTCAATTATTTGTTGCTGATTTAATGAAAATAGTTAGAAGAAGAAAAGAAATAATTGTTTTTACTTCACTTTTAGATGCCATGCTTTGGATTCCAATTTTATTGATTCCCTTTTTATGGAACAATAATTATGTACTTCTACTAAATATAATAATTTTACAGTCAATTGCATTATCACTTCTTAGGCCTTTTTATAATAGTTTAATTGGTGACATTATGCCTATTTACAAAAGAGGAAAGATACTTGGTAATATGAATATGATTTCAAGTGGTGCTGCTTTTTTTGGAAATTTATTATTTGGTTTTATTTTAAGCTTATTTGAGAACATAAACATTTTTATGGGGTTTGCGATTATATTTTTTATTCAAGCAATTCTTAGGACATTTGCAGCTACTGTTAGAGCAAGGTATACAGATAAGCCATTAGATCTAGGAAATAAGATGCAGTCATTACTTAATTTTGGAAAGAATTTAAGAAAAACAAATTTTGGAAAATTTGTCTTATTTTCGAGTTTAATTCAATTTGCTTTAGGTGTATCTAGACCCTTTTTTGCACCTTATATGTTAGAATATTTAGGTTGGAACATGATGACTTTTACTTTAATTACAAGTGCATCAATAGTTTCAAGTTTAGTAGTTTTAAAAGCATGGGGACAACATATTGATAAAAGAGGAAGCAGATGGATGCTTTCAATATCAGGGCTTTTAATTCCTTTTTTCCCATTACTTTGGATATTTTTTAAAGAGCCAGTATACTTTTTATTTTTTCAATTTATCACTGGAGCAGTATGGGCAGCTTATGATTTAAGCACAGCAACATTTATCATGGATGCAACAGATAGAAAATCTAGAATTATTTTAAATGCATATTATCATTTTTTTTTAGGTGTATTTATTTTTGCAGGTTCGATGTTAGGAGGTCTAATTATGCAATTTATTCCTAAAGATTTTTTTATTAATAGTTATCACTTAGTTTTTGGATTATCTGTTGTTATTAGAGTATGTATTTCATTTTATTTTATTCCTAAACTAAGAGATGAACGTTTTATTAATATTAAATTCAAAGGAAAAGAAAATGAAATATTTATTATGCCACATAGAGGTTTTTTTGAAATTGATTCAAAAAAGAGAAAGTAATTAATACCTAGTTTTCATTTTAATTTTTGATGCCTAAATTATTTGAGATTTTAATGAAATATAAAAAAAAAATTTCATTATTTTTACCAATTAAAAAAATTGATTTATATGTTCTTGAAACATTTTTATTTAAATTATATAAACCTAGATCTAAAAATTATGTGATATGTATTGGTGGTATGTATGGAGAACATGATTTAATAAAATTATTTCATAAGAAAAATTATAATATTAAAAGTTCAATTGTTAGTGCTTGTAATATTTTACCTATTTATTTAATGCATTCAATAAACTATGATTATAGATTTGGTGGTTTTAAGGGTGACGCAAGTAAAGAATTAATGTGGGAGAATGCAAAGAAAAAACTAGGAATAAAAAAATTTGATTTGGTATATATTAGATTTCCAGATTTATTTGAAAGAAATAATTGGGAAGAAGTTCTAAATAAATCCTTAGATAACATTACTAAAGATGGCGCAGTTTTTATGTTAATTAGAAAAGCAGACTTAACTAAACTTAACAGATTTTTAAAAAATATTAAGCATAAACCTAAACTAATTAAAAAAACTAATATTACTTTTTTAAATAGGCAAAGTAAAATATTTCACACAGTTATAGTTTTTAAGAATTAGTTGAAGGTAAATGTTTTTGTTGCATTTCTATAAATAATATTGGCGACATCTTCTATAGGTAATCTTTTAATTTTTGATATAATTTTAATAGTTTCAATAACATTAATTGGTTCATTTTTTTGCTCTTTAAATGGGGATAAAAAAGGTGAATCTGTTTCAGTTAATAATAAATGAATTGGTGTTTCTTTGATTATTTTTTGAAAATGACCGTCTCTTACAGCATTTGTTGGTATTGAGAACATCCATTGGTTTTGTCTAATTTTTTCAACTAGTTTATGATTTCCACCAAAACAATGCATAACTATTTTTCTATAATTATATTCTTCTAAGATTTCAATAACTTTACTTTCAGTTTTTCTTGAGTGGATGACAAGAGGTTTTTCTAATTTAATTGCAAGCTGAATTGTTTTTCTAAATATGATTTCTTGCTTTTCTAAATCAATTCCATCTTTACCATCCATTCCAACTTCCCCAATTCCTACAATTTTATCAGCATTTTGTTCAATAAATTTTAATTCTTCATCAATATCATAATTAATTTCTAAATTAGAATTTGATTCCTTATCTTTACTTAATGCATCAGGTGGATACATGCCTAATGTTGGAAATATAATTTCAGGATATTTTTCTTTTAATTCAAGAACTTGTCTATTAGTATCAGGAGTTATTCCTGCGGGAATAACAATACAATTATTTTTTTTACAATTTTTTATAATTTTTTCTATATCATTTTTATAAAAAAAATTATCAAGATGACAATGAACATCAATTAGTTTCATGGATCAATTGTAATTTGGTTTATTTTAAAAAGATATTGAGATTTGTGTAGAAAGACTTAAATACTTAATTTAACAAAGTAAAAATATATTATAATATATTTCAAGAGGACGAGGTTAAAAAAATGGCACAAAAAAGTTCAAATGCAACACCAGTTAAAAAAGTAAATTGGACATTAGCAATCATTATGTCAGTCCTATTTGGAACACTAGGTGTAGATAGATTCATTATGGGTCAAGTAGGTATGGGAATATTAAAACTTCTTACAGGAGGAGGTTGTGGTATTTGGTGGATTGTTGATATTATATTAATTGCCCAAAAACATAAATTTGAAGGAATAGAATGGGTGACAGACAAAGCTTAAAAAAACTTTATTATTTTTTTCTTAATTGTCTTAGTTTTAATACACCTGAGGCAATTGTTTTTAATATTTCCTTAATCTTAATTATTCTTGCAATTCTTCCAGTTTCAGATTTAAGCTATTTACCTGTGAGATGTGTTTTTAAATATTTTTTATTGCCAATTGTCTTTAAAGGCAGTTGTCCAAGTTCAGGATTATTTTTTGAATGCAATTGTCCTTTTTGTGGAATTACTAGGGGAATGAATAGATTTCTTCATGGAGATATAAAAGAAGCAATGAAATTTAACATAATTGTTATTCCCTTATTTTTTGCTATGATTATTGTTTTAATTATTAATTTAGTTAAGGTAATTAGAAAACATAAATAAATTATTTAATAAATTTGAATCTATGAATTTTTTCTCCATTAATTTCTTTTAAATCATTAAACATATTAATAGGTCTAGCAAAAATTGGATTTTTCCCAAATTCTTTTGAATCATATAATCCTTGATATACTACATATTCTTCTAATGTTTCACTATGTCTAGCAACACCTAAAACATTGTAAAAATTACCTTTAAAATCATAGAAATCTTTGGATTTCTAGGATCCCAATAAAAGCCAGAGCTTTTATTTAGGATGTTGATATTTACCAAGTTTAATTGAATTCATTTTCTGACATATTCTCTAAAAAAATAATCAAAAGGATTTTTTTCATCTTTTATTCCTTTGGTTTCACTAACAAGTTCCCATTTATTTAAATCAAACTCAGGAAAAAAAATATCTGCATCAAATTCATGTTCAATATGAGTGATGTATAATTTATTGACAAAAGGAAAGAATTGTTTATATATTGAAGCTCCTCCAATAACAAAAGCTTCATCTTCATCTTTGACCATTTCAATTGCCATAGGAATTGAAGTAGCAAATTCAACATCTTTAATGTCATGAATTTTGAAATCTAAAACAATATTTCTTCTATTTGGTAAAGGTTTATCTAGAGATTCATAAGTTTTGAGTCCCATAATAATGCTATGCCTTGAAGTAATTTTTTTAAAATGTTTAAAGTCTCTAGGTATGTGCCAAGGAATCTTTAATCCTTTTCCTAATTCTCTATTTTTTCCCATTGCCCAAATCATTGATAAAGTCATTTTTTCCTCATTTAATTATTTTTTAATTTTTTAAATTATGCGCCGTTCCCCGCGCTCCTATTAAACGGCGATAGGTGCTTTAATTCTAGGGTGTGGGTTGTAATCTTTTAATTCAAAATCTTCAAATTTAAAGTCAAATAAATTCGTTACATTTGGATTTAGAATCATCTTTGGAAGTTCTTTAGGTTCTCTACTTAATTGTAGATTTGTTTGTTCTAAATGATTGTTGTATAAATGTGCATCACCAAAGGTATGAACAAAGTCACCTAATTCTAATTCAGTTATTTGTGCAATCATCATTGTTAATAGAGAATATGAAGCAATGTTAAACGGAACTCCTAAAAATACATCCGCACTTCTCTGATATAATTGACAAGATAGTTTATTGTTTCTTACATAAAACTGAAACATAGTGTGGCAAAGAGGTGGTGCTGAAGTTTTTCCTTTAATTAAGGTTTGAATATCCGAAACATTCCAAGCTGATACAAGAAGTCTTCTAGAACTAGGATGATTACTATTTTCTTTAGTTTTTTTAATTTCTTTTAAAACCCAAGAAATTTGATCAACACCATCAAAATCTCTCCATTGTTTTCCATAAACAGGACCGAGATCACCATATTTTTTAGCAAAATCTTCATTTTCCTTTATTTGGTTAATAAACCACTTTTTTTTTTCTTTCCAGCTATCTGAATACATTGGAAAATCTTTTTCTAAATCATTTGAATTTAAATATCCTTGAAATGGCCATTCATCCCAGATATGAACTTTATTTTTCGCTAGATATCTAATATTTGTGTTACCTGTCAAAAACCATAATAGTTCATGTATAATACTTCTAATATACATTTTTTTAGTAGTTAAAAGAGGAAAACCTTTGTTTAAATCAAATCTCATTTGATAACCAAAAACACTTTTTGTGCCTGTTCCAGTTCTATCGTCTTTTTCAGACCCATTTTGCATAATATGATTTAATAATTTAAGATATTCATCCATGTTTTTCACCCTTTAGGATTCCACTTATGATCTTCTTTTCCAGATCTATGAGTGGCAAGTCTTGCTGCTGTAAATAAATAATCAGATAACCTGTTCATATATATTAGAACATTTTTATTAATTTCTTCACTTCTTTTTAAAGAAACAACTCGTCTTTCAGCTCTTCTACAAATTGCTCTAGCTACATGAAGTAAAGTTGAAACTTCAATTCCACCAGATAAAATAAATTTGTGTAGTGGAGGTAGTTCTTTATCATATTTATCAATTAAATTTTCCAATTTAGTAATCATTTCATCAGTAATTTTAGGAATTTTTTGTTCAATTGGAGATGTTTTTCCTATTTGAGATTGTGCCAAAATTCCAGGTAATGCTAAATTACTTCCAACAGAAAATAAATCTTTTTGAATTTCCATTAAATGATGTTTAAGATCTGCTTGAGAAGTTTTAACAATAGCTAGACCAATATATGAACTAACTTCATCAACACTACCATATGCTTCAACTCTTAATGAATCTTTAAAAGTTCTAGATCCATTACATAAAGAAGTTTCTCCACCGTCACCCCTTTTTGTATAAATTTTGAGAGTATACTGTTTTTCACGAGAAGTTTCTTTTGAATTTTTATGTCCTGATAAGCTTTGCATATCATTGACTTTTTTATTTTCCAAAAGAAATCACCTCTTCTTGTAGGCTTCCTTCTCTATAAACAGTTATACCTTTACATCCAGAATCATAAGCCATGATAAATGCTTTTTTAATATCATCCATTGTAGCATTTTTAGGAAAATTAATTGTTTTAGAAATTCCATTATCAATATGTTTTTGAAAAATAGATTGCATTTTTATATGCCACTCAGGATTTATATCATGTGCAGTTACAAACACTTCTTTGAGATTTTCTTCAATTTCAATTTCATCTAAAGATCTGTTTTTAACAATTTTTCTAACAACTTCTTCTGAATAAATATCTTTTTCTTTGAGCAAATTTTCAAGAATTTTATTTATTTGAACTATTTCAGTACTACCTAAAATTTTTCTAGTATAACCTAATGCAAAATTTGGTTCAATACCTGGTGAGGTTTCAGCTAAAATACTTCTTGATCCAGTTGGAGCAATTGCAATTAATGAAGAATTTCTAAGCTTAATTTTATTTTTGTAAATACTTTTTTCAATAAAAGGAAAAACACCTTTTTTATTAGCTAATTCTTTAGATGCTTCCATTGCTGATTGTGAAATAAATTTCATAATTTTGTCAGCAGTTTCTAAAGCTTTTTCACTATTATAGGGAATCCTTAATTTATAAAGCATGTCAGCAAAGCCCATAATACCTAGGCCAATAGCTCGACTTCCTTTAACAATATCATCAATTTGTTTAACTGGAAATTTGCTTAAATCAATAGTATTATCTAAAAATCTTACAGCTAGTTTAGTTACTTTTTCTAGTTGTTTCCATTTAATCTTTTTATTTCTTGCAAATTTACTTAAATTAATTGCACCTAAATTTCCTCCCTGATATGGTAAGAGCATTTGATCACCACAAGGATCAGTTGTTTCTATTTTACTAATTGATGGAAGAGGGTTATCACTATTTATTCTATCAATAAATAAAACACCAGGATCTCCATTTTTCCAGGCCATTGTTACAATTAAATTAAAAATATTATTTGCGTCAACCTTATCTATTTCTTCATTAGTATTAGGATCAACTAAAGGATATTGAGTGTGATTTTTGACAGCTTCCATGAATCTGTCAGTCATTTCTACTGAGATATTAAAATTTTTAATTTCTCTTCTGTCTTTCATGGTAACAAATTCAATAATATCGGGATGTTCAACATTTAATGATCCCATGTTAGCAGGTTTTCTGTTTCCTGCGGCTACCCTTAAACTACTAGCATGATCAAATAATTTTATAAAAGCAGTTGGACCTGACGCATATCCTGAAGTAGTTGAAAGTTTCATTCCTTTTGGTCGAAGTCTTGAAAATGAAAAACCTGTTCCACCATCTAATCTTTGGATCAAAGCTTTATAATAAAGAGCTCTAAAAATACCTTTCATACTATCTTCAATAGGAATAACAAAACTACTAAACAACATACTATTTTTTGTTCCAGAATTAGCAAGAATTCTACCTGAAGGTATAAATTCTAAAGAATAAATCATTTCGTTAAATTCTTCTTCTAGTTCTTCAATATCAACTTCATGTGTATTATATAAGCTTTCAGCACTTGCAATATGTTTAGCTACTCTTCTAAACATTTCTTTAGGAGTTTCAATAACTTTACCTTGATCATCTTTTAATAAATATCTTGATTTGGCTATAAGAAGTCCATTAACATTTAATTTGGAATCTTCAATTCTTCCTAGAATATGTTCTTTTAATCTTCTAATTTCTGCTCTTTTTTGTCTATAAAGAATATAAGCTTTTGCTAATTTAGCTTGGTTGTCATCAATTAAAATTTTTTCAACAATATCTTGAATTTCTTCAATATCAATTATATAATCATCATCATGGATTTCGTTAACGTAATCAATGACTTTTTCAGCTAGATCTTTAGATAAATTATCATCATCCATACCTACAGCAAGCATAGATTTTTCAATAGCAGTTGAAACTTTTGAAGGTTTAAATCTAACTATAGTTCCATCTCTCTTTCTAACTTTAGAAACTCCCATAATACACCCCATAAAAAAAGATTGTTTATGTATTTTTAAAGTTTTAGTACGTTAAAGAATAAATTAAAGAAAAAAATTAATGACTACATGCACTCCAGCCACAATCAGGACATAAAACACATCCTTCTTGTTTAACAAGATCTGTTTTGCATTCTGGACAATCAGTCATTTGTTTTGAACTTAAAATTTGAGGCTGTTCTAAAACTACTGAAGCATCACCAGAAGTTGCAGTCATTTGTGCAACTTGAATTGTTGAAGGCATCTCTGTAGAATTTTCAACGGATTCATCAGTTTCAAGTTCATTATTTTTTAAAATTGATTCGACCATAGGTTCAGAAGGTTTTTCTTGAATTTTAATCTCTTCAACTTTTGGAGTTTCTTTATTAGCTTCTTTTTTAACTTCTTTAATATTTAAAACTTGATTTCCTCTTGAACCATCTCTATAAACAGTAGCGCCTTTTGTACCTGATTTCCAAGCTAGCATATAACCTTCTTTAACCTGGTCAATTGTAGCTGAATTTGAAAAATTAATAGTTTTAGATACAGCATTACTAACATGTTCTTGAAATGCTGCTTGCATTAAAATATGTTCTTCTGCAGAAATATTAAAAGAAACTTCAAAGATTTTTTTAACATCTTGCGGAACTTCATCAATTCCATCTAAAGTGCCTTGGTTTGCAATTGTTTCCATTAATTCTTTAGAATAAAAGCCTCTTTGTTTAGCTATATTTTCAAAATGTTGATTAACATAAGTAAATGTTTCTTTAATTGAATGACTATTTTTAATATAAGCTAAAGCAAAATTAGGTTCACATCCTCCAGATGTATTTGCAACCATACTTAATGTTCCAGTTGGGGCAATAGCAGTTATAGCACAATTTCTGACAATTCTACCTTGTTTTTCAAAATCACTACCTCTTATTGCAGGAAAAGCACCTTTTTCTTTAGCAATTTCTTCACTTGCTTTCCAACCTTCTTCATTAATAATTTTCATTACTTCCTTAGCAATTTTTCTACCTTCTTCGCTAGAATAAGGAAGACCTAATTGATATAATAAATCTGCAAAACCCATGACACCGAGGCCAATTCTTCTGGTTTTTTTAGCCATCATAGCAATTTCAGGTGTTGGGTATTCACCAGCATCAATAACATTATCTAAAAAGCGAATTCCTAGATGTGTAATATTTTTAATTTTTTCATAATCTACTTGTGTTTTACCTTCAACAATTTTTGTCATTTTATTTAGGTTTATACTACCTAAATTACAAACTTCGTGATCAAGTAACCAAATTTCAGCACAAGGATTTGTTGCTTTAAATTCCCCTAAATGTCTAACTGTATTATATCTATTAGCTGTGTCAACAAATAGAAGTCCTGGTTCACCAGTTTTCCAAGCATGATATACAATTTTGTCAAATAAATCACGAGCTCGTAGAGTAGTAGCTACTTTATTTGAATGAGGATCAACTAAATCGTAAGGTCCATCATTTTCAACAGCAGTCATAAATTTGTCATCAACCATAACAGAAATATTGAAATTAGTTAATTGTGTTAAATCGTCTTTAGCTGTTACAAAATCTAAGATGTCTGGGTGAGAAACATGGAATGTTGCCATTTGTGCTCCTCTTCTATTTCCTTGCATAATTGTTGAACACATAACATCAAATACTCTCATGAATGAAATTGGACCTGATGCAACTCCACTGCATCCTGAAACCCAAGAATTTCTAGGTCTTAAAGTTGAGAAACAATATCCCACTCCTCCTCCTCTTTTTTGAATTAAAGCAGCTTTTTTTACTGCTTCAAAAATACCTTCCATACTATCTTCAACTGGAATAACAAAACAATTTGCCAAATTTTTTACTGGAGTTCCAGCATTAGCTATTGTTCTTCCACCAGGTAAAAAATCCAAAGTTGACATCATGTTATAAAATTTATCAGCAATTATTGCTACTTCTTCATCTGTCTTATACATTGATTCAGGCATAGCAATAGTTTTAGAAATTCTTTGAAACATTTGTTTAGGTGTTTCAATAACATTACCTTTTGGATCTCTCATTAAATATTTTGCATATATGATTCTAAGTTGATTATCATTTAATCCTAATTTATCTTCTTTAGGAACTTCTTTGATGTAATCTTCAAAATCTTCTTTAATTCCCATCTTTCCCCACCGTTTTCTACTAATATACAATATGTTGTATGTTTAATTTTAAGAATACACAATATCTTGTGATCAATTATTAAATGGTGAAATAGATATTTAAAGATACTTGGAAATTAATAGTTATAATGAAAAATATAGGTTAAAGTCTTTGTAATAATGACACATCAGAGAACTGTTGTAGTGCACATTCTTTACAATAACTATAATTATCCATTCCTTTTATACAATAATTTGCATTATTGTTTTCACAAATAATACATTCTTGAGCCATGAGTATAATTATTCAAAATAAAATTATTTTTTACGCTTTTGTAGATCTTGTCTAAGTAATTTTATTTCATTTAATTGATCATGTGATATTTCTTTTAGTATTTTAATTTCAGTGACATGTTCTTTTTGAATAAGTGCAAGTTCTTCTTTCATATCTTCAGTAGTTGCAGTTACAATTATAATGAATAAAAGCATCATCCATGAAAATAAAGTAGCTAATCGTATCCAATTGAGTAATGAACTAGATTGTTCAGCTAAAAGAATTAGATAAAATCCTAAAAATGTTAATGCTATACCTACTGGCAAAAGTATTTTTTCAAATATGTTTATTTTTCTACCAAACATTTTAACCCCTTTTTATTTAAACTGAATTGGTATGTTAGAGTTTATAAATTTTCCGCCTTTGCTTGAAGTAAAACCGTATAATAGTTCAGTAATCGATACTTTTTCTTTATATTCAACAGTGACCGCTGTTATATTTAATGATGATTCTATATATTTAATAGCATCTTGTTTGGTTCCTAGTTCATCAACTAATCCGGCTTCAAAAGCTTGACTGCCTAGCATTATTCTTCCATCTGCAAGCTTTCTAATTTCTTCTTTACTCATATTTCTATTTTGAGCAACTTCCATTATAAAAAATTCATGTGATTGATCAATAATTTCTTGAAATAATCTTTCTTCTTTAGGGGTATCTTCTTTAAAAGGTGAAATCATGTCTTTAAGCTCACCTGATACATATCGTTGATATGAAACATTATATTCTTCAATTAATTCAGAGAAATCTAAATAAGATCCAATTACACCAATGCTAGCAGTTAGTGATAATCTATTAGCAAAAATATAATCTGAAGATGAAGCAATCCAATAAGCTGCACTAGCGCCCATTTCTCGAATAACTGCAATTGTGGGTTTATTAATTTCTTTTATTTTTTGTCCAATTTCATCAGCTGCAACACCACTTCCACCTGGAGAATTTATATCAAGTAATATTGCTTTAATATTAGGATTGTTTTGCGCTTGATCTAAAAATGAAATAACAGTCTCACTACTTGTTGCAGGATTATTAAAACCGCCTGATGAAGTTAAAATAATATCAGTTATAGGAATAATTGCAACATTTCCTCCAGCAATATCAAATTCAGTATTAAAACTAAAAAAACTAGAGACTAAAAAACTTAAAATCCAAATACTAAATATAATTTTCAAGGTTTTCCAAAGTTTTGTTTTATTGTCTTTCATATTACTACCTCCATTACAGTATTTGTTTTAGAAAAGATTTCAGTCATTCTTCGTTTTGCTACTATAACATATATTGGTTCAATTATCCAAAGTAAAAACAATGGACCAATAGGAAAAGCAAATAAATTTCTAAGAATAACTCTCCATAAATTTAATTTAATATGTTTTTCTGGTTCTACCTTTAGTTTCATTAACATCATTCCGGGTGTCTGAAACATCTTATATTCAAATAGCACAAAATAAGCTAAAGTTAAAGCAGACATAGCAAACATCATTGGAGCAAAAGATTGCACTAGCTCTTGATTTGATTGTAAAAATTGGAAATATGTTCCTAAGTCTTCAGGAATAGGTAATTTTTGTGATATAGCATTTGCAAATGGATTTAAGATTATAATTCTAATAATTATAAAATCAATAAAAAAAGCTAATGTTCGTTTCCAAATTCCTGCATTTGTTTTAATAACTCTTTGTTTAGGTAAATTAAGATCATCCATATGCTTTTTCTAAATTAATTTACTATAAAAATATATGGTTTGCAGATCCACCATTGGCTTATCTGTCTTATCATCCCATCCTATTCTAGGGCATGCAGTATTAACTATTACATCAATAAATGGGAAATCATTTACTCTATTTAGGTCAACAGTATCAAAAGCAATAAAATAAAAATTTTTATCTGGGAAATCTTTTTTTAATTTTAATGCAAGCACAGGATAACTTTGACCAATTTTTGTTGAAATTAAAACTCCAATATTTTTTTTCATTATAAATAATGAATATCCTGCTTTTTGTCTTTGAAAATCTGCTTTTGCGTCTTCTCTAGTAAAAAGTTTATATTTATTTGAAAAAGGATTATATGTGTGGACTGGTTTATCATTTCCTACAATTATTGCTTTAGGATGAAAAAATCCGTCTCCAATATATAAAAAACTGTCAACCCCGGGAAACTTATCCATATTACATCCATAAATTTGTCCAGGGTTTTTTGTGTGAGTTGTTTTAAAAATTTTAACAGTTCTTCCACTTTCTTCAATTTCTCTTTTAATTCCTGGAAGAGAATCAATAAATTGTAATGTTGTGAAAATTGCAATTTTTTTCTCTAATTTCTCTATGATTTTTTTAGGAACAGTAACTTGTTTTTCATACTTAGCTTCTATGTAAAGGGTTTTCATAGTTAAAGATAATTGATATTTGTTTAAATAAATTACTTTACATATGTTGCATCAGTAATATTTAGAATTGAAGTTAATTCATCATGAATGGATTGGTTTTGTGCAAAAATTAATCTATTTCCCTCATTAGAAGATGAAACTACACAATTAGATGCGTGTAGAATTGAAAGTGCAGCATCTATATCCCAGGCGTTAGCAGGAGTTGTTTGGTGGTATATATAAGCACCAAGATTTTTAGTTATTTGCAAAGCATTATATGCAATTGATCCTCCTGTTTCTTCTAGTTTAAGGATTTTTTCTTGGCTGTATGCTTCACCTAACAAATTATAATCTTCTCTATAATGTCTTGAACCTTGATATACGACAGGCATATCTCTTAAAGTTTCTGAAGTTTTTATTGGTAAACTTACTTTAGCCATATTATCAATTTTTTCTAGTGTTGGATTTGCATTTTGTTCAAATGAATAAAACTCTTGTACGAAGGGATTGTATACCCAAGCACCTACAATATTTCCTTGGTATTTTAAAGCTAAATTGATTGAAACTCTTTTTCCACCCCTGTTTAAATATCTTGTTCCATCAATTGGATCAATTACCCATTCGTAATTAGAAGTTCCATTTGTCATTCCTGTTTCTTCTCCAAGAATTGAATCTGTAGGAAATTTATTTAATACTTTATCGATAAATTCTCTTTCTAATTTTGTATCAAGTCCTAAATCTAATTTAACAAGAGGGTTGTAATGTCTAAGATCATAACCTATTTCCATTACAGATAATCTGCCTGTTGAAAGTCTATCTTCTAATTGATTCATATAAAAAAGAAGAGAAAAACATAATATATAGAATATTCAAGTATAATAATTATAATAATTATAATATTGAATTGATACTAAAATTTAATTCAATAATGCTTTGAGTTTGATCTCTTATTATTTTTGTAATATTTTTTATATGGTTGGTGATACTATTGATTGACTCGGAATTATGTTTGGTTAAAAGTTTATCGCAGGATCTTTTAATATCTCTAGTTGAATTCAAAATAGTTTCAACTTTATGTTTTTCATAATTGTAAAAACAAGTATAAAATAAATCATATGATTCAAGTAATGATTCAAGAATAGGTAGAATTAAAGTAGTATCTTTCTTTGATATTTTTGTAGCAAGAATTTTAATTTCATCTCCTATTGATTCAAGAGAGTTGATTAAATCATAAAATAATTCTACTTTCAATGAATCAATATATCCTCTATGTGAGAGAATTCTAATACAAAAAATAGAAAATTTGTTAATAGATTCATCTGTAAAAAATATACTATCTAAATTTATGTTTTCCGAATTTTTCATGTTAGAAATTATATCAGATAGCATTGATTTAATTAATAAAAATACACGTCTAAAAGTTGTATTAAATTCATCATCATTAATAGTTGCTAATTGTTTAATTGTACAAAAATTAGATCCTTGATCAACTACTTCAATTCCAATTAAAGAATTAGATATTTGATTAATTAATTCATAAGGTGAGATAACTTCTAAATGTTTTCGTTTGTAGAATTTATCAGTAACTTTAATGCTTTCTCCAGAAAATTTGATTTTAATTTCTTTGAAACCTCTTTTATAAGCACCAACAACATGTTTCCAAACAAGACTGCTTCCCATGTTAGTAATGTCAATTTGCGTCTTATCTCCTTTTGAAATTTTTTCAGTAATAATTTGAAGTGATCGACCTTGACTTTTAATATCGACTTCATCTCCTTTTTTTATCCCATATAATTTAACCCATTTTGAAGGTAATGATACAACTAATGAACTTTGGCCAACTTTTGATACTTTTCTAATCATTTTATAATGGTTAATTGCAATTTATACTTAAATATTTCGAAAATACTTATTTTACTTATTGATATTACTACAATTTTAAGAATTGCATGCGTTATTTTAACTTAAAGAAGTCAAAAAGAGTAATATTTATATATATTAACTACTGTACAATGGTAAAAATGCCTCAAAATATTCATGGGAGTGTTGATTTAAAAGTTCAATTAGGTAGAGATATTGAGGATAAATCAAAAATCGAGGCACAAATTGTGGAAGGCTTGAGTCTTGATGAGAAATTAAAACAAGTCTTTGAAATTCTTGAAACAGAAATTTCAGTGGAAGAATCAAAGCCATTAATTTATTTAAGTAATGATTCAAAACAATCAGAAGAATCAATAAACAGGTATGTTTTAGGTTCTCAAAATTCTGACTTGTTTAAATTACATTCAGAATTAATGGAACTAGCAGAGGAAGAATCAATATTTAGAAAAAGATATTATTTTACTCTAGCAGGATATCTTCAGCAAAAAAAAGTAGTTCACGTAACTCCAAATCCTTATAATCCACAAGTTTCTGAACTTCGAAGAGGTTTTTGGACAAAAAAAATCAAAACAGAAGAAGAACGGGACGCTGAATCTAGAATTACAAAAATGTTAAGAGTTCTTAGTAGTACTTTTAGAAATGCTAGGATTAATACATTACCTAATGAGAATTCTAATTTAGATTTTTATTCATCATTTACAAATGAAGGATTTAAGAACTTATTTCCATTAACAAAAAAGGAAAGGAAAAAAAGATTAAAAGAAAAAAGTCCACTAAAAAATTATGGATTAGGTAAAAGAATTCAAAATTTATTTGCTTTTATGCCTATGCCAGTATATACAGATGTATGGCATGCATATGATATAGAACAAGTTGAGCCTTTTTGGTTGAATAATTTTAGTACGGGATCTGGAGAAAATGTATTAACTGTAGCAGAAGTTTTACCGCAAATTAAAGCAGATAGAGCACCATTTAAAAATGTCTTACTATCAAGTTTGGATTTAATGGCATCTTCAAGGTTGGCTTTGGAGTCTTTGTTGTTGAATAATATATCTGAATTTACACCTGAAAGAACATATCATTTTAATAAAAGATTTAAAGATGCAGAAAAAAGATTAAGAGCAGCATTTATTACATCTCCAGTAGCTTTATCAACATTAGATGAATTAGTTGATGAAAGAGTTTTTGGAAAAAATGGAGCTGTTGAAAGGTCAATGTTTTTGTTTCCAAGTTTTCAGAGTGATATTAATCCAGGAAATTTTGCAGATATTGAATTTGATGGTAGTTATGGAACTAAAAAATTGAGAAATTTGACTAATATTGATCCAAAAGCTGTTTCACTTTCAAAAGATCAAGAAACTTATCATCAAAAAGTTAATCATTTGTTTAAAAAAATAAATGCAAGAGATATAAGTTCAGGACCAAGTGCATTTGCAGACACATTTCACTCAATAATGCAAACTTATTATTCGTTTGATGTTGTTCAAACTTCGAAGAACAAATCATCTTTTAATTTAGAAATGCCTGTTTGGTATCATCATCATTCTAGAACTCCTTCACTTGAAATTGATTCAGAATTTGAACAAACACAGGAAATGGCTAAATTAAGTCAATTGTGTTTACATTTGGGAAATGCAACAATTTCTTACATGTTTGAACATTCATCTCAAATTGAAGAAAATGAACAGTTGTTTGATGAAGTATTAAATGAAGCTGAAATTTTTTTTGAAATTGTACACGAAATTGCATTTTTAAATACTCTAGATTCTGATAATGTACCTGATATTTATTTAGACGTTAAGTATGAAGAAGTTGAAATGGCACTTGAACAATTAGAGATTTTTGAAAATTTAAAGCAGTGGCAAAAACATTTGTTTTATAATGATAGCGAGGATATAAAGAGTTTTCCATTGACGGCAGAAGATTTTGTGAAGGAGTATCGAAGAACACATTTAGGATTTGTTCAAGATTATAGGATGGCCGATATTGTGCTTGATGGAAATCATTATGATCCTGCAGAAAAAACTAAAATTCTAGATTGGTATTTAACTTGCGCTAGAGATGAATTAGGGAATGCTGTTGATTCATCATTTGTTTATGCTCAAGATTTAGCAGATACAATAATTGGGGATGGAAATGTTTCAGAAGGTATTGCATCATCATTAGAAAAAATTAGTGAAGTTATTCCAATTATTGAGCAAGATTCAAATGTAAATATTAGTATTCCTGAACTTTTAATAGAAGCGTATCAAAATCTTGAATCTGTGACACAAACAGAATTACAGCCTATAGTGGGAGCTATAAGTGATACCATAGCTTATTTACACTTATTTAATCAAAATTCTCAATATCAAGAAGGAGCAAAGCAACTTGCTCAGACAATGGGTGGTTTATATGCGTAAGAAAAAAAAACAAATAAAGTATGTTAATAAACAAGTTATTGTGTACTTACTATTGATTTTCTTATCAATTTTTTTTTTTAAGAAGTTTTTTTTTGTTGTATTATACATTATTTTGAATTTTATTGTTTTAAATTTTAGACGTTGGACAGGTATAAAACTACCAATAGAAGTCATATCTTTTGCTACAACAATGGCCGGATATGTATATGGACCTGCAGAGGCCATTATTGTAGTTTCCTCTTCGTGGATAAGTATACTCTTTTCAGCTAGAGTAGGAGTAAGAATTTTGTTTTCACAATTTTTATTATATTTTTTAGGATATTTTGTGTCGTTTTTTTCAAATCTTCCAATAAAATTTGTAGGTATTGGATTTTTATTGGTTAGGTACATGATTCAAATGACCTTTGAGATGTATTATGTAGGTACAATGAAAGCTGTGCATCAAATTCCAAGAAGAATATTTAATTTTGTGTTTTGGGTGTTTATTTATCTCTCATTTGGGGATTTTATTGTTCACATTATGAAATTATAATTATTATAATTATTTTAATTATTGTTATTGTGAAAGATTCATATTCATTAGTCATATATCTAATTCTATAAAATTAAAGGTGATTATACATGACAAAAGGAAATTTAATGACATACACACTATACGACAATGGTAGACCAATGGTTGTTCAATACATGCAAGAAACTCTAATGGATCCATATGCATAAAAAAGGGTGAAGAGTAAGGTGATATCAAAAGGATATGTTAATGGATTTATGTATGAAAAAATTAAAAAAAAAGAGGATGATGATTTTTTTATTTGGTTTGAACAAAGGGAATGATGATGCAAGAAATTACTTTTTTAAAAATAAGTTGTCCAAAATGTAAATGTGATGAATGTTGTTCACATGAAGAATTTTATTGTTATAAATGTAAAAAATGTGGAAGTGTTTTTGGCTGTTTCTAGATATAATTTAACCACACATTTTAAATACAAAAACCACTCATAAAAATTCAAAAGATGGTGAATTTTAGTTTTGAAGCACAGATTATATTAAGTATAGGAATCTGTTTGGTTTCTACTTTTTTTTTAAATGTTGCAGCGAAGAAATTACAGCTTCCAAAGATGATAGCACCGCTTTTTATAGGTTTAATAATTAATATTGGTTTTATTTCATATTTGGATTTTATTCCTTCATTTGTAAATATTATTTCAATTTTTGCTAATTTTGGTATTATAATTGTATTATTTTTTGTTGGGCTTGGTGTAGATTTTAGATATATGAAAGATTTATCTAGAAATTCGTCAATTATGGCTTTAAATGCAGGACATGTACCTTTTTTTCTTGGATGTTTTGCTACCTTTTTAATTACAAAAAATTGGATTGAATCAATTTTTGTAGGAATTGCTTTAGCTATAACTGCTGAAGAAGTTGCTATAAGTATTTTGGATGAATTAAATTTACTTCATAAACGAATTGGACAATTGATTATTGAAGCAGGAATTATTGGTGATGTTTTTGAAATTTTTGCTATAGCAATACTAGGTTTATTTATTAGAGCCCAAACAATGAAATTTACAGTTTATAGTTTTTTATTTGAATTATTTTTGTTTTTGCTCATAACTCTTTTAATGAGATTTTATATTATTGAATGGTTACTTAATTTAGTAGGTAAGAAAGGCTCAAAATTTGAATATTTTACAGTTTCTATGGTTATATTACTAGTTATGGCAGGAGCATCTGAAATTCTTAATTTTAGCGCAATAATTGGAGCATTATTAGCAGGAATTTTGCTCAAAGACAAATTAACTGATGATATGCTATATTTTGAAGAGCATAATATTACCGAGGCATTAGAAATTTTTGATTTTAGTGTATTTCATCCACTAATTTTTATTTGGATAGGTTTAACTATAAATACCCAACTTTTGTTTAGTAATATTTGGTTTGGAATTGTTTTAACTGTTCTTGCAATATCTGGAAAATTAATTGGGGCTGTTTTGGGTAATTATTTTTGTAAAGAATCAATAAAAGAAGGAATATTAATTGGGTGGGGACTTAATGCTAGAGGAGCTACAGAATTGTTTGCTTTATTAATTGCTAGGTCACAAGGTATTGTTTCGGATAATATTTTTGGTGCAATAGTCTTTATGGCATTGTTAACCACAATAATTAGTCCAATAGTGTTTAAAATATTAGTTCTAAATGGATATGGACTTAAAGCAAATATAGAAGGATAATATAAAAAATATTAAGAAAAATTATAATTATCTACTTGAATCAGCTTGTCTTTCTAATTCTAATTTTTTAGCAACTGCAACTGAATTAGTTGAAAGATTATATGCATGCATTATTTCATCAGCAATATTATCAACTGCACTCTTTTTTTTGTTAAATGATTTTTGGTAAATACCTTGAACCATGTATTTAAGTGCCATGTCAATTCTTCTTTGAGGAGCTACTTCAACAGCTTTAGGATATCTAGCTCCACCATATTCAATAGTGATGATTTCTTCTCTAGGTGCCGCATTTTCAATAGCTTGTACAAAAACTTCAATTGGGTTTTTGTTTAAAGTTTTTTCAATTTTTAAAAATGCATTTTCAACCATATCATATACTGAATGTGCTTTACCAGTATTTCTACCTGATGAAATTAAATGCTTTTTAGATTTATGGCCACTAACCATTAATCTATTGATTAAACGTTCAACTACAAATATTTTAGATTTATGAAATCTTGAACCTGCGTACTTTGCTCCTGTTTTAGGAACCATTTTAGGTTTTAAAGAAATATATTTTTTTAATCCTTTGTCATGTACACTAATTCCTTCTACTGACCATCTGTTAAAAACTTTTATTTCTATCATTTTCTAGCTTTCTCCAGTTTTCCATGTAATAATGCTGTAAGTGACTGATCATTAACTTTAATAACACACCATCTAACTCCTGGAATATCTCCTTTAGATCTCCCTTTAGCTCCACCAATGCATTCAATCATGACTTCGTCGTGTTCATCTACAAATTTTGTTGCACCGTCACCAGGCAAAAATGCTGTGACTTGCTTTCCATTTTTAATTAATTGAACTTTAACACATTTAATCAAACCTGAATGTGGCTGTTTTCTCTCAATTTGTGTTTTTTCAATAACAATACCATTGGCTTGTGATACTCCACCAAGAGGATCAGATTTCTTTTTTAGATCCAGAATTCTTCTTTTGTACTTGATATCTTGCCAATTACCTTTTGTTCTTCTCTTAACTAGTTTAACAGCAGCATTTAATCCGTTAGCTTTTTTTCCCATATTATATTACCTTTAAATCCTCAATATTTTTGAAATATTTTTTTAAAATCTTTAAATTGTTCTTTAAATTTACTTGGTTTCTTCCAATCAAAAAAGCTTTTGTTTTTGTGTCGGTGCTTTTGATTAGGATAATATTCTCCTTAAGCTCAATTTCAGCTTTTAGTGGATATATTAAGTTTTTTGTGAATTTTTCTGGATTATTTGAAAATCCAACGATCCTAATTTTTGAGTTTAGGAGTTTTTGAAGTTTTTTAACATTTACTGCTTGTTTTCCTATGGCTTTTCCAAGCACAATTTCGTCAACAACGAATGTTTGAAGATTATTATCATCTATAAAATAATCTTTTATTCTTGTCCTTGTTATTTTTTCAAACAAGGTCATAATTTTTAGGCTTTCGGCGTTATATATTCTTGACATATTACTTTTTTAGTCCAATTACTGAGATTGGAAATGGTTTTTTACAAATAATTCCTAGTTCGTCATTAGGAACTTCAAGTTTAACTAGTTGGACACTTGCTAATTTAGAATAATTTTCTAAATCTTCAAAAGAACTTTTTTCTGTATTAGCACATGCAAATATTTTGCTTAGTTTTCCTTGTTTCATTAATTTAACAGTCCTCTCTGTACCTAACACTAATTTATCTGTCTTCAAATTTTTTTTGATATCGCCTAAATTATCTACCATCTTCCTCAAGAAAATCCTAGTGATTTATAAAGCTTACTGATAGATTATTGTCTACAAATTAGTTTTATAATAATCCACTCGATAGTTACAAGAAATAAAAAAATAAAATTAGGGTAAATTATTCAGTATTTCCTATCTCAGAATCATCAGTATCTCTTCTGATAACTTTAACAGCATCAAGTTTAACTGTTATAGGAATAGGAACAGCTGCTTGAAGTAATTCAACAACAACTTCTTCTTTAATTTTATCTACTCTAGTAATTTTTGCTTTTTCTCTTTTAAATGGTCCTGAGATAATCTCAGCTATATCATTCTTTTGGATATTTATTTCCTTTTTAACTTGTTCAAGCATGTGTTCAATTTCAGTATATCCAACTTCTTTAGATAAAACTCCTCTTGCATAAGGAATATTAAATGCTGCTTGTTCAGCATCAGATCTAGTTGCTGCTTCTACAAAGATGTATCCTCTCATTCCATGAGGTCTTATAACTGTGTAAACTTCTAATGCTTTTTTTTGAGCATTACTAGTTAAAAAATCCATAACTTGGTCTTCTCTATTTGCAGTTGTTCTTATTGCAAATAATTTTGTGTCCATTTCATCTGCCATTTAAATCAATAACTCCTTAATTATAAAGATTGTAAAACCTATTGCACCAAATAATAATGCACCAAGTAAAGAAACTTTGATAATCGTCTTAAATTCTTCACCTGTTGGTTTTTTTGTAACCTTAAGTACTCTTTTACATTCAATTATAAATGACTTTAACTTTTGCATAGAAGAAAGCAAAAACCCCAAGTATTTAAAGGTTATCCAAATTTTAAAGATCAGGGATTATTTAAAGATTTTGTTAGTATAATACCAAAAAGTATTTAAAAAAACTTTCTAGTCTTTTAAATTCCAGATAATGGCAAATAAGACTGATATAATAGAATTATTAAAAAAAAATCTGAAATATATTCTTTTGATTCTGATATTGTTAATAGTATTCCACGAATACATATTAATTATTGTGTTGTTTGGTTTTATGCTTGTTATGGGACTTTTATCTCTAAGATTTAGTAAAGTTGTTCCTCATATTAGTATTGAAACCATAAGTGCTTCAGCAGTATTCTTTGGATATATATGGGGTTGGAAATTAGGGTTTGCATTTGGTTTTATAACTGGATTAGCTGGATATATTTACATTGGTTTAGTAAAGCTTACAACAATAACTAAATCTCTTTTAATGGGTTTTTCAGGAATTTTGGGTGCAATATTTGCAATGATTGGATTTAAGTTTGTTCCTGCATTTATGATTTCATTTTTAATATCATCAAATTTAAGTTATTTTATTTTTTCATTTATTAGTTCAGATAAATTAGAAAATTTAGTACATGCATATGGAGACAGTATATTTAGTGTTATAATTACAATGCAGCTTTTGAATATTATTTATATATTAGTTCAACCTTTAGTATAAGGAATAAAGTAGGAGAGATAAAAAAATGGCAAAAATTCACATTTTCAAAGATATTGATAAAATGATTAGAGAGATCCCTGTTTCAGAGATCATGTCTAAAAACCCAGTAACAATGAAACATGATGATACAGTAAAAAAAGCTGTAGATATGATGGCTAAAAAAAATATTTCAAGTATTTTAATTGTCGATGACAAAGGAATACCAATTGGAATTATTAGTGATGGAGATCTAATTAGAAAAGTTTATTCAAAAAACAAAGATCCTAAAAAAGTCAAATTAGAGCAAATCATGAGTACTGGAGTTATAACAATTAAACCAAATACTAGTATAAGAGCAACATCAGCATTGATGAAAAGTCGAAAGGTAAGTAAATTTCCTATAATGCATGATGGTAAAGTGGTTGGATATGTTACAAAGTCTGATATTATTAAAAAATTAAAAGATATTTATTATCAAGCCTCAAAATTAAGATGGTTACCAGTTATTATGATGGTATTAGTTATAGTTATTGCAATTTTAATTGCAGTAAATATAAGTCCAATTTAAGATGAAATTAATTAAAATTCCATTAAATGCTGGAGCATTATCAAAAAAAAAAGGAATTGAAAAAGGACCTGACGTTATTCATTCTAAAATTGAGAATTTTTATTTAAAAGAAAATGGAGTCTTACCTTTTTTTTCAGTTGATGAAGTTAAAATAGATAATTTAAATATTGAAAAAAGTAATTTAGCAATTTCAAAAAAAATTCAAGAATTAGATATTCCAGCAATAATTATTGGAGGAGATCATTCACTTACTTATTCAAGTTTTAAAGAATTTTCTAAAAAACATAAAAATCCTGGTTTAATTATTTTTGATGCACATTTAGATTGCGAAAATAATTTTAGTCCTCCTACTCACGAGGATTTTTTAAGAGTACTAATCGAAGAAAAACATCTAAAACCTGAAAATGTTGCACATATTGGTCTAAGAAATTTTCATAGTAATGAAATAGAATATGCAAAAAAAAGCAAATTAAAGCTTTTTGATATGCGAGAAATCACTAGAGATGGGTTACATGATGTTGCTGATGCATTTACGGCAGTAGCAAGGACTTTTGACGCAGTTTATGTTTCAATTGATATTGACGTGCTAGATCCAAGTTTTGCTCCAGGAACCGGTTATATTGAGCCAGGGGGACTAACTACAAGACAATTGATATATTTTATTCAAAGGTTAAAAAATTTAAAGAATATTGAGCTTTGGGACTTAGTTGAAGTTAATCCAAGTAAAGACATAAGTGAACTGACTATTACAACAGCTGCTAAGTTATTGGTGGAGATGGCATGAACTTTTTTTTAATACATGGAGCATATGGACATTCAGAGGAAAATTGGTTTCCTTGGTTAAAAAATAAGTTAGAAAAACTTGGTCACACAGTTTATGTTCCCAAATTTCCTACACCAAAAGGTCAAACATTAGAAAATTGGATGAAGGTTTTTGATGAATATATACATCTTGTTGATGAAAATACAGTTTTTATTGGACATAGTTTAGGTCCTGCATTTATTTTATCTGTTTTAGAGAAAATTGATAAACCAGTAAAAGCATGTTTTTTTGCTTCACCAGCTTTAGGAACACTAGGAAATCCAACTTTTGATTCAATTAATGAAAGTTTTGTTAGAAAAGAATTTGATTGGATAAAAATCAAAAAAAACTGTGAAAAGTTTTATGCTTATATAGGAGATAATGATCCTTATATTCCACTTAAAAACGCAAAATTAATGACTGATAAATTAGATTCAGAATTAGTTCTTATTGAAAATGGTGGGCATTTAAATGAAAGTGCTGGATTTACTAAGTTTGAGAAATTGTTTGATGATGTTGTTGAGATAACAAAACTAAGTATTGGATGAATAAATTTGAATAAAACAAATTATACATATTTTTGAAGTCTTTCTCTACCAGTTTGAGGTTCTAAACTTTTTATGTGTTCAGCTTGCCATTCTTTTAAATTTCTTCGCCTTATTCTTCCATCATGAATATCTGCACCAGATCTTACATATTTTGTTATGTGTTTTGTGTCTTCAGGTTGTAAAACTCCTTTTTTAAATTCCCATCCTTCTTGGATTGGAATTTCATGAACATCATATTTTACATCTCTTAATTTTCCATTATGGAATTCAGAATGTGTGAAACCTTCAGGTTCAATATTATATGGCATTGGATTATCAGACCTAAAGTGAAGAATTCCACCATATAATTTATCTGGTTCAGCTGTCAAACTATGTAACGCATTTCCATCAAATACATCGTGATATGGACTTACCCATTCTTTATTTTTGAATGCAACATTATCTTTTAAATTTTTACCTTTTACACAATTACTTAATATATGAATAAGTGAATTTCCTTCATACATAAATGCTTGTGACAACATATAAGCTAATTCTTGAACATTTCCACCAAAACCTCTGGCTATAAAACCTGTTTTACCTAAATATCCTACTTCAGCTGCATTCATTTTGAAGTCAGGATCTGGTGTAGCATTAGAGTCTCCTAATTTTAGCATTCCTTTTTCATGACTTTGTGCCCCTCTGGGAGGTTGTAAACTTGTTAATGCAAATACATTATTATCAAAAATTAAATTTACAAATCTTATATTTCTAGCGCCTGCATCTACAACATATGCAAGTCCAATATTTAATTTATCACCGTCACCACCAATTGAAATTGTTAATTTATTTGAACTTAATGCAACTCCTGCTGCTACAGCGTCTCCTTGTCCATGAGTTACATTTGCAGTTTGAGCGACATCAGCATGTAAGGGACTTCTTCCGGCACATCCAATTCCTCCTACAATTTCTACATCATCAGGAGTTAAATCAAGTGCTAAAGCTGCCATATAAATAGCATCCATAATATTATAATATTGACATCCAAGACCACACCAAATGTTTTCAACAGGTGGTCTTTTAAATTCTTTTAATTTTGGATCATTTCTATCCCAAATTTCTGGAAATTTTTTTAATGAAAATGGTATGTTTGCTGCTTGAGGTCCCATTGCAACAATTGAAGCTAAATTATCACTTCGTATTCTGTCTGCTGTAATTTCATCAATTGATGTCATTTTTTTGCACCTTTATATATTTCTTTTACTTCAGCAACTATTTCGTCTGGAATAAACATTTCATTGGATTGAGGATCAATTGAATAGATGTTATTAATATCCATTCTTGAGTCACATTCAGTTTTCAATATTTCAGCTAATTGTCCTGTAAAGTTTAGCTCAGGTAAAATAACATGATTATATTCAGCTAATTGATCAATTAGACTATCTTGTAATGGGAATACTTGTTGAGTTGAAATTAGATGAGCATTATATCCTTGCCTTCCAAGAATTTCAACAGCTTCTCTAGCAGCGTACCAAGTTGAACCCCAAGCTAAGACAGCAATATCTTTTTTGTCTTTTCCTTCAGGAGCATAAAAATCTAAATCTTCTCTTTTATTAATTAACAAGTCATCATCTCTTAATTTTTGAATTCTATCATTATATCTTTTTGCTTCAGCCAATGCATCTTCATGATGATATCCTTTTATTGGGCGTCCATCAGGTTTAGAAGATAATCCAGTTAAGACAGTTCTGTCAGGATGTGCCTTTATTTCAGGAATTTTTAATCCTTCAGTTAAACTATCTAAATGAATAGTTTCGTTTCTTACTGACATTCCACCATCACTTAAAAACATAACTGGCATACATAATTCTTCAATAATATTATATGCGTTTGCAGCAGCACTATACATTTCGTCAACAGTTCTAGGAGCAATTACTGGAAATAATGCGTCACCATGAGTTGGAGATTTTGCTTGTCTAAGAGCACCTTGTTTAACACCAGTAGGATCACCAGTACTAACATATCCACCTCTCATTACGTTTACAATTAACATTGGTAAATCATAAGCTACACCAAGATTTTCACTCATTAAAGAGATTCCAGGATCTGAAGTAACAACTGCAACTCTTTCAGTTCCTTTTTGAATGCCTCCCCATACTCTTCCAATTGCAATTGCAAGAGCAGATCTTTCATCCATAGCTTGAACGAAAGAACCAGGTCCATATCTTGCCCATAATTCATTTTTCATAACTTCTATAATACTAGTAGCTGGTGTAATTGGATAAGCAGCTGTAAAATTAACACCTAATTCAAGCAAAGCTTCAGCAAGAACTTGATTGGCGTGCATATATCCATATTCAGATAAATCATTAAATTCAAACTTAGGTAGATCAAATTTTTCAATTTCCTGTTCAAGATTATATCCTGCAGCAAGTGAATTTTTTAATTTTTTTAATAATGGAGGTTTTAAACCACTAAAAGATTGTGCAAAAACATCATTAAGAATATCTAGTGGAACATCTAGTTGTTGACCTAAATATCCTATAGCAGTATTAATTAAATTTTTGTCTCCATCAGAAAGTTTACTTAATGGAAGATGCATAAATTGAAATGTGGTGTTATCTAACTGAAAATCAGATAAATATTCTTTTACTGGATCAAAAGCTGGATCTAATAATCTTTTATCATCTAAAATTACTAAGGTGTTTCCATTATCAAATCTAGATGTATAATATTCTAAATTTTCAGACATGGATTCTGGGTCAAGAGCAATAAAAACATCTAAGCCAGCTGGAAAATTTAATCCATAATTTTCAGAAGCCATAACTTCAGCAAATTTAAATCCTCCAGTTTTTCTTGATGGAACTCTTCTATTAAATCTGGAGTAGAGACCAGCTCGTTTTAGAGCATGTCCAAATGCATTAATAGCTTCGTTAATTGGATTTGCAGTACTGTCTGTAGCTCTAATGGAAAGAATTTTGTCATCTAAAGTGGCAATTTGTTGCATCTTACCTATTCTAGAGTAGTGAATAGATTTAAATATCCATAGTTAAATAGAATTAAACTAAACAGTTTAAAAAAAGCCTTTAAATTCTATATTCTTGCCATTTCACACGCTTTTCTTTAATTGCGTCTCTAAGCTTTCTTTCTTGACTTGAAAGAGTAGATTTTCCTGTTTTAACTTCAACAAAAATAACTTCATTGATGTTATTATCGTCCATTCCTTTAAACACAAGTAAATCAATAGGTTTTCCTAAGAATTTGCATTCGCTTGAATTAAATGGGAAATCAGGTAGAAATGGAGCTAATTGTTCAGAAACTTGACCTTTAACAACACTTTTTGATCGGTCAAGAGAATCTTGTTTGATTTTAGGAAGTTTTTCAACCCATTCTTGATCTTTAGTTAATTGTCCTATTTTAAAGCCAAGCCACAAAAATATAATACTTCCAATAATTATAAATAAAATAAAAATAGGTTCCATTAAAAATAATTTGATTTAATTGTTTATATATGTTTTCTGTCGATTTCTTTTTTAATAAATAATGAGGTAACAGCTGAAAGTAAGTATAATTCTAAAAAACTCATTATTACTAATGCAGGATTAATAAAATAAAATCCAGAAATTACTCTAAATAAAAAAATATCAATAAATGTGAATGCAGTAGATAAAATGAACGGCATCATTACTGTTAATCTTCCTCTATTATTCATTGTAAAACTTTCTTTTTAAAGATACTATAAAAAACTTGTGTTTAAAAATTTTAAACAGATTTGTTTAACTTTAATTTATAGAACATTAATTAAACTAGGAAATGATTGTTTTAAAGCTTCAAGAGCTTGAAAAAATTGTGTTTTATATGTAAATGAAAACTTATAATCTCTATGACCTTTAATCATCATTTGACCAGGTGAAAAAATAGAAGGTTTTCTCATTTTTATATTTGTAATTGAAGAAACAGGAATTTGGAGGTTTTGATTATTTGACATATATAAGTTTTGCGGAGTTAGCTGTAAATTTGTTCTAAATTTTTTTTGATTTTTTAAATTACATATTAATTCACCAATATATCCTAAAAAAAAACAAAGTCCAAAAGAACCTTTAAATCTTGAAGCAATAATTCTATTATTTGTAAAGTAAAGGCCGCATGCAATATTTCCTGAATTTGCTTGGAATCCAAACATGATTGATTCAGTTTGATTATTAGTTTGAGTTACTATATTCTTTTGAGAATTAATTACACTTAATACTTCATTAATTTCAATTTGACTATATCCAGATTTAAGAGCTTGATTTTTTAGAACTTCAATAGAATAATTCTGATTGTTTTGAATAAAATAATTATACAAACTTATGTTCATAGGAATTAAATTAAAA